>JGI25328J35697_1001372_pt1 | contig 17188 bp, 17 predicted proteins | sample HigsolmetaAR203D_FD_35697 | JGI IMG/M metagenome (IMG submission 35697)
GACTGGGCCGAGTTCTAAGCCTGGCAGCACCCACCGAGCCCCGGCCCCGCGCCGGGGCTCGGTCCAATCGGCCCCGTGGATCCGCGGCGGCCGGGCAAAGGTTTGGTTCTTCTCCCAACTGAGGGGAGAGAGGCGCACGGCCGACCCGGCAGAATTGTTGTTCTCGAGGCAACAAAACGGGGCCGGCCGTGGCCGAAGTGGATTGTATGTCCCAGCTGGGTGGCTGGAAGGGTTATCGCGTATGGGATTGGCGTCAGGAGGATCGGGGCGGCCAGTCCTGGGCGGTGCTGGAACTGGCGCCCGTAGAGGGCGCAGAGCGCCTTTGTTCGGGCTGTGACCAGCCGGTAGCGGCCATCCACGACCAGACCGTTCGCCGGATCCGGGACCTGCCGCTGTTCGAATACGCGGTGGAATTGTGGGTACCGCGGCTGCGCCTGGCCTGCCCGCGCTGCGGCCCGAGGCTTGAGCGACTGGACTGGCTAGCCCCCCACGCCCGGGTGACCCGGCGGCTGGCCGAGAGCGTGGCCCGGCTGTGCGCCGGGACATCGGTGCGGCACACCGCCCGGTGGTTCGGGCTGGACTGGAAGACGGTCAAAGCGATCGACTTCCGGCATCTGGAGCGCTCGCTGGGCCCGCCGAACCTGGACGGCGTGCGGCTGCTGGCGATGGACGAGTTCGCGATCCAGAAGGGCCACCGGTACGCGACCGTGGTGGTCGACCCCGAGCGCAAGCGGGTGCTGTGGGTGGGGCGCGGGCGTTCGAGAGCGGAAATCAGGCCGTTTTTTGAGCTGCTGGGCCCGGTGCGCTGCGCCCAGGTCCGCGCCGTGGCGATGGACATGAACTCCGCCTACGACCTGGAGGTTCGGGCGCATTGCCCGAACGCGGAGGTCGTCTACGACCTGTTCCATGTCGTGGCCAAGTACGGCCGGGAGGTGATCGACCGGGTCCGGGTGGACGAGGCAGACCGGCTGCGCGCCGATAAGCCGGCCCGGCGGGTGGTCAAGACATCGCGCTGGCTGCTACTTCGTAATCGGGAGAACGTGCCCGACGAGCAGGTGGTGCGGCTGGAAGAGCTGCTGGCGGCCAACAAGGCCTTGTTGACGGTCTACCTGCTGAAAGAAGACCTGAAGGGGCTATGGCGCTACCGGCGCGAGGCATGGGCCTGGAAAGCGTGGAAGAGCTGGAAGCGACGAGCCCTGCGCAGCGGCCTGGAGCCGCTGCGCGTGTTCGTGCGGCGGCTCGAGCCCTACCTGTCGGGGATCCTGGCCCACTGCCGCTGGCCGCTGGGAACCAATCTGGTCGAAGGCATCAACAACAAGATCAAGGTCATCAAGCGGGTGGCCTACGGCTACCGGGACGACGCCTACTTCTTCCTGAAGATCCGGGCGGCCTTCCCCGGACTTGGGTGAAGAACCAAGTATTACGCAGGCCGACCCTGCATGCACCCGGCGGGCTAAAGCCCGCCGGATGTCGAAGGGTTCAGACTAGCTCGCTGGAACTCCGCGAATGTCGCCGTCGCGATGCAGCCAGCGATAGAGCGCTGGCAGCACGATGAGCGTCAGGAGGGTTGACGACACGATCCCGCCGATCACGACGGTGGCGAGTGGACGTTGAACCTCCGAGCCGGCCCCGACATTCAGGGCCATGGGCACGAACCCGAGCGAGGCCACGAGAGCTGTCATCAGGACGGGCCGCAGGCGACCGATCGCACCGTCTAAGATTGCGTTGTCCAGCGGATCGCCCTGCTCCCGCAGCTTGCGGATGAACGCGATCATAACCAGGCCGTTGAGTACGGCCACGCCCGACAGTGCGATGAAGCCCACCCCCGCCGAGATCGAAAGCGGGATGCCACGCAGCGCCAACGCGACGACGCCGCCCGTGAGCGCGAGCGGCACTCCGCTGAACACGATCGCCGCGTCCTTCGCTGATCCAAACGCCATGAACAGCAGGCCGAAGATGATCACCAAGGTCACGGGAACGACGATTGCCAGCCGGCGGCTGGCCGAGATCAGCTGCTCGAACGTGCCGCCGTAGTCCACCCAGTAGCCCGTGGGCAGCTTGACGTCGGCACGGACGCGTTCCTGCAGCTCCTTGACGAAGCTGCCGAGGTCCCGGTCACGCACGTTGGCCGTCACCACGATCCGTCGCTTTCCGTTCTCGCGATTGATCTGGTTCGGTCCGGGCTTGGTGTCGATCTGTGCAACCTCACGCAATGGCACGGTCTTGGGGGTGCCGGCAGCCCAGCGCGCATCCAGTGCGGACTCGTCCGGCTCGGCCTCGCGAAGCGGGATCGGCAGATCGAGCAGCGCGGCCGGATCCTGGCGCAGCTCCTCGGGCAGGCGAACGACGATTTCGAAGCGACGATCGCCCTCGAAGAGGTGACCGGCGACCTCGCCGCCAATGGCCGTCGCCACGGTCTCCTGCACATCCCCCGGGTTGAGCCCGTAGCGCGCCAGCGCAGCGCGATCGGGCGTCACTGTCAGCAGCGGAAGGCCTGTGACTTGTTCGGCCTTCACGTCGGCGGCGCCATCAATCGAGGCGAGCACCCGCTGGATCTGCGCACCCGTGCGAACCAGTTGCTCGAGATCATCGCCATAGATCTTGACCGCCACATCGGCGCGCACGCCCGAGATGAGCTCGTTCGTCCGCAGCTGAATGGGCTGGCTGATCTCGTAGTTGCTGCCGGGGATCGCCTCGAGCGCCTCTTCCAGCTCTTCTATGAGCTCCTGCTTGGGCTTTCGCGGGTCCGGCCATTCCTCACGCGGCTTGAGGATCACGAATGTATCGCCTATGGACGGCGGCATGGGGTCGCTCGCCACTTCCGCGGTGCCAAGTTTGGAGAAGACGCGCTTGACCTCCGGAAAGCCGGCCAGCGTTCGCTCCAGCGATTCCTGCATTCCGATCGCCTGCGTCAGGCTGGTGCCGGGGATGCGGATGGGCTGGATGACGATGTCCCCCTCGTCCAGGTTCGGGATGAACTCCGAGCCCAGGCGGGTCGCCAGCAGGCCCGAGAGCACCACCAGCGCGGCCGCGCCGGCCATCACCGCCATACGGCGTCGGAGTGCCCACGCCAGGATCGGCTCATAGCGGCGCCGGACCCAGGCCACGAGCCGGTTCTCCTTTTCCTCGACCTTGCCATTCAGGAAGACGGCGATCGCGGCGGGAACGAAGGTGAGCGACAGGATCATCGCGCCGGTCAGCGCGAGGACCACCGTGATCGCCATCGGATGGAAGAGCTTCCCCTCGATCCCGCTCAAGGCAAAGATCGGCAGGTACACCGCTCCGATGATGCCGAGGCCAAACAGACTCGGCCGGATCACCTCCGCCGTGGCGGAGGCCGTGACATCAAAGCGTTCCTCGTCGGTCATCTTCCGGCCGAGGCTGTGCTGCATCTCCCCGAACCGGCGCAGGCAGTTCTCGATGATGATCACCGCGCCATCGACAATGAGGCCGAAATCCAGCGCGCCCAGGCTCATGAGGTTGCCCGACACGCCGCCCCGCACCATTCCCATGATGGTGAACAGCATCGCCAGCGGGATGACAGCTGCGGTGATCAGGGCCGCCCGGATGTTGCCGAGCAGCAGGAACAGCACGACGACGACGAGCAACGCACCTTCGATCAGGTTCTTGGAGACCGTATGGATGGTGCGGTCGACCAGGGCCGTGCGGTCGTAGACCGGCTCGGCGCGCACGCCCTCCGGCAGGCTGGCATTGGCCGCCTCCAGACGGGCACCCACCGCCTGCGAGACCTCGCGGCTGTTGGCGCCGACCAGCATCACGACCGTGCCGAGGACCACCTCGTGCCCGTTCTGGGTCGCGGCGCCCGAGCGCAGCTCGCGCCCCTCGGCCACCGTGGCGATATCGCCTACCCGGATCGGGACGCCACCGCGCCGGTCGAGCACGATGCTGCGGATGGCATCGAGGTCCCCGACCTGCCCGGGCACGCGGACGAGGAACTGCTGGCCGTTGCGCTCGATGTAGCCGGCGCCCACGTTCTGGTTGTTGGCCGAGATCGCCGAAACGACGTCCCGCAGCGTCAGATTGAGCGCGACCAGCTGGGCCGGGTCCGGGGTGATGTGGATCTGGCGCTCATACCCACCGATCGTGTTGACTTCGGCGACCCCGGGTGTGTTGCGCAGCTGCGGGCGGATGACCCAGTCCTGCAGCGTTCGAAGGTCAGTCGTGGTGTAGGGCGTGCCGTCTTTCTTCAGCGCCTTGGCATCGGCCTCCACGGTGTACATGAAGATCTCGCCCATGCCCGTTGCGATGGGGCCCATCTCGGGTTCCATCCCCCAGGGCAGCTGCGAACGCACCTGCTGGAGTCGCTCGGCCACCTGCTGGCGGGCAAAGAAGATGTCGGTACCGTCCTTGAAGACGACCGTGACCTGCGAAAGCCCATAGCGCGACAGCGATCGCGTGTAGTCGAGCCCCGGCAGGCCCGCGAGTGCCGTCTCGATAGGAAACGTAATGCGTTGCTCGGTCTCGAGCGGTGAGTAACCTTCTGCCTGCGTGTTGATCTGGACCTGGACGTTGGTCACGTCCGGAGTGACGTCGATCGGCAGCTTCGTGAAGCTCCAGACGCCAAGCCCCACGAGGGCGAGAGTCAGGAGCAGCATCAGCCACCGATGCGTGATCGCGAATCGGATGATTTTCTCGAGCATGGTGGCGGCCCTAATGCTCTTCGGCGGTGGACTTTTCCATGTCCGCCTTGATCAGGTAGCTCTGCTGGACGACGACCTGCTCGCCGGGCTTCAACCCGGCCAGGATCTCCACGGTGTCGGCGTCGCGCCGCCCCGTTTTCACCGGTCGCCTGTGGTAGGTCTCGCCCTTCTGCACATAGACGACCTCCTCGCCGTTGGACGTCTGCAGTGCACTGAGTGGCACGACGAGATTGGCGCGCGCCTGGTCCACGATTACGCGAGCCTTGACTGCCGACCCTGGACGCCAAAGGCCGTCCAGGTTGCGCAGGCGCGCGCGGGCGACCGTGCTCTGACTCGCTGTCGCCGTGCTGGGCAGGATCCGTTCGATCTGGGTCTCAGAGGTGACCCCATCGCTCATGCGCGTCACGATGACCGGGCTGCCGACGCGCAGACGCTGGGCGTCGCGCCCGAAGACATGCAGGTCGACCCACAGGTCCGAGAGATTTGCGATCTCGTACAGGGCCGCACCCTCGCCTGCCACAGTCCCCACCGATGCATCGCGGGACAACACCACACCCGAGATGGGGGCAGTGACCGTGTAGGTGGTCAGGCTCAGGTTGCTCTCGATCGTCGCCAGCGGCTGGCCGGCGCGGACCTGGTCGCCGACGTTGGCGTGTAGCGCGCGCACCAGTCCGGGGAAGCGCGCCATGACCCGCGCGATTGCTCCGTCGACCGGGGTCAGGAGCCCCTGCACTTCATGGTCGTCCGAGATCTCGCCCGGCCCGGCAGGGCTCACGCGCACGCCCGCCGCCGCAGCGGCCTGCGTGCCGATCTTGGTGCTCGTCGGCAGCTCGCCGTGCTCGCCCTCCTCACCTTCCTCGCCCGCCTCGCCTCCCGTCGGAGATGACGCGTTGCATGCTGCCAGCAGCGCGGCCAACGACAGGGCTGCAATCCAATGAAGTTTCACGGGGTGTCTCCTTGTTCAATGGACGGGCCGGCCGAAACGAACGGCTGCCCGGTCAGGCGCTGGATCTCGAGCAGTGCCGAGTGGGCCTCGAGTGCAGCTTCGAGTTGGTCGCGGAGGGCGGCCGTGCGCTCGGCTTGCAGCTGCGCCCACTCCAGATAGCTCGCCGCGCCTGCGCGGTAGGCGCGCTCGGCAGCCGCCTCGGCGCGCGAGAGCCTCGGGATCACGTCGCTCCCCAAGCGGCGCACTTCGAGCTGTGCGGTGAGAAACCGTCCATGCGCTTCGGCGAGGGTGGAATACAGCGACAGGCTCTTGACCTCGCGCTCGAGGCCGAGCAGTGCCAGCTCCGCTTCCGCAGCCCGAATTTCCGGCTGCGCCCTCACCTTGGTGCCCAGCGGCATCGATACGCTGACGACCAACCCGAAGTCGTCGGTCGCCTGCAAACGCCGGACGCCGACCTGCCAGTCCAGGTCGGGAGTGGCAGCGGTTCGCGCGAGCTGGAGGCGAGCCTCTCGAATGCGCTGCTCGCCGGCGAACTGGGCAAGCTCGGGTGTCTTGGCGAGCCAGGAGGCGAGCTCGTCGAACGAGGCGATCTTCGGCAGCGCCAACGGGTTGATGGGCACGACGTCGAAGCTCGGTGCGCGCTCGCCCCAGAGGGTCGCCAGATGCTGTCGGGCCGCCCGTGCCTGCTGCACCGCGCGCGCCTGATCGAGTTCCGCACGCGCGAGCGCGGCCTCTGCAGTCAGCACGACCGATTCCGGCGATGCCCCGGCCTGAAGGCGTTGCCGAGCGCCGGCCACCGCGCGTCTGCGCTGCGCGATATCCAGGCGCGCGATCTCCGCGCGCTTCTCGGCCGCTACGACCGCCAGGTAGCGGCGAGCCACCTCGGCGAGCAGGTCCAGGCGACGGGCTTCACGCTCCACTGCAAGTACATCGATGCGGCTCTGCGCCAGCGCGCGGCGGGCGTCGAGCTTGCCGCCCCGCTCCAGCACAGAGGCCAGGCTCAAGGTGATCTCGGCGCCCTGCAGGCCGCTGGCCTCGCCGGTGCCGAGTACGTTCTCGGCTTCGATGCCAACGACCAGAGGCGGCTTGAAGGCCGCGCGGTCCAGCTCGGTCGTCAGAACATCCCGGCGTCCGCCAAAGAGCCTGAGTTCCGGATGGGTCTGCTCGACACGGCGGAACGCGTCGTCGAGGGTCAAACTTTCCGCCGCATGGGCAGCGGATGCAGCCAGCACGGCCGCACACAAGGCGGCGCGAGCCGCCAGTCGAATCGACATGATGGAAATTCCGAATGCAGGTTGAAATTCCGAATGCAGGTTGAGGGTCTGGCGGTGCCGGGTGGCACTCAACTGACGATTGGGGGTCGAAACGGTGCCGGCCATCGCCCAGCCGTTGGGGGCTGTGCAATATCGAGTCGGGGCACAGCTTGGGCCGGAATCATCTGCGGGACTGCGATCTCGGCCGTCGCCATCGCGGCGATGTGACCGCAGCAATGCGCGATATGGTGGACGAGCTGGAGCGCATCGGAGTCGTCCGTCGCTGCGGCGAGGCTCGAGCGTCCATCCAGCGAGCCGGAGGAGATCGCTTCGGCGTGCCGGGTGGACATCAGCTCGTGCAGCTCGCCCATGGCACCAATGACCAGCTGGACGAGCAGGCCCAGGACAAGGCCGGCCGTCATCAGCCACCTCACCCAGAAAGCCGGCACTCGTCTCGAACGGATCACTCGGGGGTACCTCCTGCGTTGTGGCGAGCCTCGCGCGCCTCGCGGAGGATCTCGACCGCTTCCTTGACCACGTAGAGGCCGATCAGCGTTCCGATCACAAAGTCCGGGTACGGTGACCCCAGCCACAGCACCAGCACGCCCGCGAGAATGACGCCGACGTTGGCGACCATGTCGGCGCGGGTGAAGATCCAGGTCGCCCGCAGATGCACTTCAGCCGACTTGAGCGGCGCGAGCATGCGAAGGACCGCCATGTTGACGATGAGGGAAAGGATGGCGGTGCCGATCATCCAGCCACTGGCGGGCTCGGCGCCGTAGATCACCCGTCGCCCCACCTCGAACAGCACGCCGAGACCGAGGAGCAGCAGCGCAGCGCCGCTGAGCATGGCGGCATTGGCCTTGAAACTCGCGGCGCGGCCGATGGCGACCAGGCCGATGGCGTAGGCCGTGGCGTCCGACAGCATGTCGAGCGCATCGGCGAGCAGGCCTGTGGACTGGCCGATCCAGCCTGCGATGCCGCCGACGACGGCCATCGTCGCATTGAGGGCAAGCGCGATTGTCAGGATCTTGCGCTCCTGAGCATTTTTCGCTTCGTGGTGGCAGCCGCAGTCACTCATCGGTAGGGTTCCAGAAACGGACGGAGTTCATCGGCAACCGGCATCGAGCGCAGCGCACCCACGCGTGCACCACCGGTATTGCCGCGGGGCATCCATAGCCAGGTAAACAGCAAGGACGCGGGAATTCGAACGAGCTGACCGGCCGCCTCGCGCCAGTCACGGGCGCTGATCGCCCATCTCAGGAATGCGATGTGACTGCAGACGTGCCGGATCGTGTGCGTCTGCGCCAGCACGTGGGCCCGCTCGAACGCCGCGTACGCGCCTTTCAAATCACCTGCGTATAGCGCCGAATACCCTGCCGACAGGTGCTGGGCGAAGGCCAAAATCCCAGCGGCAGTTTCGCGATGACGGGCGTGCTGCCGGAATGGCCAGGTGAGCTGGCCCCGGTAGTCGAGTGGAAGCTTCTCTTCGCGCAGCCCCACGTCGCCCGCCCGCAGGGCTTCCGGTCGGTCCAGGTACGTTCCACACAAGTGGTCCCAGATCATGAAGAACTCGCCAAAATTCACCTGGGCATTTTCGTACTCGCGCTTGTGATGCCATCGATGCACTTCGGCCACCCCAAGCCAACGTCGCAGGGGGCCGACGCGATAGTCCAGGTTCGCGTGCTGGAACGCGAGCTGGACGCTGAGCAGGGTGAGCCATGCACTCAGCACGTGAGGCGGCGCGCCGAGCAGCACCGCGACCGCCAGGCCAGGGCCCGCCATCAGCAACGCACTCAGCGGATGACGCCGCTCGCCGTTGAGCCAGTAGAGACGTTCGGCACCGTGGTGTACCGCATGCAGCCGCCACGCCCAGGCGTACCGATGGCTCAGTCGGTGCATCGTATAGAGGCCTGCATCCACAATCAGCCCGGCCAGCAGCAGCTGCATCGCGCCAGGCCACTGGTGGGGCCACCCGCCGTCGATAGGCAGGAACTGGCGCAGCGCATGGAGAAGCACGCCGGCCAGCGCAAGCAGACCGAAGTTGACGACGCCATGCACCACATCAGCATTCAGGTCGCCATGGTCCCTCTGCCACTCGGGCTCGTAAGGGGAGAGCCTTTCCAGCAAGGCCACGGCCGTGACACCAACGGATGCGATCAAGGCAAGCGCGGGCCACGCGGGCAGGGCGCTGCTGGCCACGGCTACGGCCGCGACTGCCGCCGGCAGCATGACCACGGGATAGCTCCCATAACGAATCACCACCTGGCGAAGTGCTGCACTCATGCATTACCTCTCGGACGTTCGTGCGCGGAAGGCATGGCCTTTGCGCCACGCGCATTGGCGACGAAGCCGAGGACGGCGATCGCCGCGACGGCGATCTGGGCGAGGATCGACTGCCACGTCGGGTAAAGGCCCAGCCACTCGATCTGTGGCACAGCAGCCAAGGCCTGGCTGATCCAGCCGGCTTCCTGCAGCGCCGCCACGCCCTTGCCCACAAGCACCACGGCAAGGACGGCGATCAGGATCGAGCTGAAGCGGAAGAACTGGCCGATCGGCAAGCGCGTTCCCAGTCGCAGCAGCGCGAATGCGATGACGGCCAGGACGGCCAGGCCCAAGCCCAGCCCGGCGAGGATCGCGGAGCTGTCCTGTTCGTTCCACATCGCGGCGTAGAACAGGATGGTCTCGAAGACCTCGCGGTACACGGCGACGAACGACAGCACGAACAGGAAGGTCGCGGAACGACGTGTGAGCGCTGCGGACATCTTTTCCGACTCAAGTCAATCCCTGGCGAGGCCCAAGGTACGGTCCCGCACGGGTGCCGTCGGCGAGGGCGGTACGGCGGCCGACTTGGCCAGGCGAAGTGCATTGGCCACCACCGATACCGAACTCAAGCTCATTGCCAGCGCCGCGACCATCGGACTCAGCAGGATCCCGAACGCGGGGTAGAGCACCCCGGCCGCGACCGGCACCCCAAGCGCGTTGTACAGGAACGCGAAGGTGAGGTTCTGCTTCATGTTGGCCACGGTGGCCTGGGAGATCTTGCGGGCGCGCAGGATGCCGCGCAGGTCGCCCTTGACCAGGGTGATCTGGGCGCTGGACATCGCGACGTCGGTGCCCGTGCCCATGGCGATGCCGACGTCGGCGGCGGCCAGCGCGGGAGCATCGTTGATGCCGTCGCCGGCCATCGCCACCCGCCGGCCTTCGCCCTTGAGGCGCTGCACCAGTTCGGCCTTGTCCTCGGGGCGGACCTCGCCATGCACTTCGTCCAGGCCTAGCTCGGTGGCTACGGCCCGTGCGGTGGTGAGCCCGTCACCGGTGGCCATGATGATGCGCAGCCCGGCGGCGTGCAGCTCATTGATGGCGGTCGCGGCCGACGCCTTGATCGGGTCTGCGACCGCGATCAGACCCGCCAAGCGACCGTCCACGGCGAGGAACATGACGCTAGCACCCTCGCGGCGCAGACGCTCGGCGACGTCGAGATGCGCACCGGGATCGGCGCCCATATCATCCATGAGTGCGGTATTGCCCAACGCAAGCGCGTGACCCGCTACGGTTCCGCGCACACCCATGCCGGTCACCGAGTCGAAGTCCTCCACGCGGTCGAACTCGAAGTTCCGGCGTCGGGCCTCGGCCACGATGGCATCGGCCAGCGGATGCTCGCTGCCCTGGTCCAGGCTGGCCGCCAGGTGCAGCACCTGGTCGGCGTCGAAGCCCTCGAAGGCCACGACTTCCTTGAAGGCCGGGCGCCCTTCGGTGAGCGTGCCGGTCTTGTCGACGATCAGGGTGTCGATGCGGCGCATGTGCTCGATGGCCTCGGCATCGCGGAACAGCACGCCCACCTGCGCCGCCTTGCCCGTGGCGACCATGATCGACATCGGCGTCGCCAGGCCCAGCGCGCAGGGGCAGGCGATGATCAGCACCGAGACCGCGTTCAGGATGGCAAAGGTCCAGGCCGGGTCCGGGCCGAAGAAGCCCCAGATGAAGAAGGTGGCCACCGCGATCGCCAGCACTGCGAGCACGAACCAGTAGGCGACGGTATCAGCCATCCGCTGCATCGGCGCGCGGGAGCGCTGCGCCTGCGCGACCAGCTGCACGATCTGCGACAGCACCGTATCGGAACCCACCTTGGCGGCGCGGATCACCAGTGCGCCAGTGCCGTTCTGGGTCCCGCCGATGACCTGGTCGCCCGCGGTCTTCTCGACCGGGATCGGCTCGCCGGTGAGCATCGATTCGTCGACGCTGGAGCGGCCCTCGACCACTTCGCCATCCACCGGCACCTTCTCGCCAGGACGCACGCGCAGGTGATCGCCGACATGCACGTGGGTCAGCGGGATGTCTTCCTCGGTACCGTCGGGGTTGACCCGCCGTGCTTCCTTGGGCGCGAGACCGAGCAGGCCCTTGATCGCCGCGGAGGTTTTCGAACGTGCCCGCAGCTCCAGCATCTGGCCCAGGAGCGTCAACGATACGATTACCGCTGCCGCCTCGTAATACACACCGACGCGCCCGTGCTCGGTAAACGACGGCGGGAACAAGCCGGGTGCCAGCGTGGCGACCAGGCTGTAGCCAAAGGCGGCCGCAACGCCAATCCCGATGAGGGTGAACATGTTCGGGCTGCGGTTGCGGATCGACTGCACGCAGCGCTCGAAGAACGGCCAGCCGGCCCACAGCACGACCGGTGTGGTCAGGACCAGCTCGACCCAGGTTTGCAGGTCGATCGACAGCGGCAGGATCTGCACGCCGCCCAGCACGATACGCGGGAGGTACTGGCCGAACATGGCCAGCACGAGCGTCACCACCGTCAGCGGAAGCGTCCACCAGAACCGGCGCGAGAAGTCGCGAAGTTCCGGATTGTCGTCGTCCTCCAGGTTGGGCATTTCCGGCTCCAGCGCCATGCCGCAGAAGGGACAGTTGCCTGGACCCTGTTGTCGAACTTCCGGGTGCATCGGGCAGGTGTAGATGGCGCCGGGCCGTGCCACCTCGGGTTCGTCCCGGGACGTCAGGTAGCGCTCGGGATCAGCCACGAACTTCGCGCGGCATCGCTCCGAGCAGAAGTGAAAATGGGCGCCGGCGTGGTCCGCATGATGCGGCGTGGTGGCGGGATCTACCTGCATGCCACAGACCGGGTCGGTTACCCGTCCATCTGCAGTCTCGACAGGGACAGCGCCTGCGGAGTGATGGTCATGGGACGACGGTGAGTTCATGCCGATGCTCGCTTTAGTGGGGATGGACTGCCAAGGCAGTGTGCCATTGGGGGTTACACAGCTATTCGGGGCTGAGCGTCCCGAGCACTGAAACAACAACCAGGATCAAGATGGCCAGCGCGGCCTCAGCCGTAACACTCTGCCGCAAAGCCCGCACCTCCTGCGCGGGATCTCCGCTGGTCAGCGCCCGTCCCAGGCGCGGCACCAGCGTCCATCGGTGCAGCGCCCCTAGGCCCAGCATTCCGCCGAACAGAGCCAGTTTGAACAGCAGCAACTTCCCGTAGGTGCTCTGAAACAGGGCCGAAAACGACCACGCGGTGAGATCCCCGTAGTGCACGATGCCGGACACGACGAGCGCAGCAACGAAAATCGTTCCCAGCGTCGAAAATCCATGCAGAAAGTCATGCGTTGATCGCAGACGCCCGCTGCCGGAGGCCTCCTTGCCGCGCAGGAGCATCCCCAGGAACATCAGGACCGCTGCGATCCAGCCGCCTGCCGCAAGAAGATGGACAAGGCCCGCAGCAAGCCGGACCGCGCCTGCCACGCCCTCACCAGCGGCCGCGTGGCCGTTCCATGCCAGAGAAGCGAGTGCGCCGCCCGCCAGCGTCACCGCCAGCGGGAAGGCGGGCTCCACCTTCCCGCGGCGACGATGCCATCCAAGCACAAACATCAGGGCGAGCAGCAGCGCGCCTCTCGCCATCGCTGCCCGGCCCGCGGACGTCTCGAGCAGATACCAGCCAAGCGATGCGCGATCAACGTCGGCGACCGGCATCCCCATGATGCCCGCGGTCTTGAAGACGACTTCGGCCCCGGTGAGCACGAGACCGACGGTGGCACTCACCAACAGAACGCCCATAAGTGGCCATCCGGCCAGGGCATCGGTGAGTGCCGCTCGACGCGAACCGTACCACCCGAGCAATGGGACCCCGAAAAGAACCATGAGGACCAGGTATTCCAGGAACCTCACTGCATAAGCCGACAGGTCGAGCATTTGTGGCTCCTCAGCGCACCGTGAAGCTGAAACTGCCCGTCATGGGGTGGTTGTCGCCACCGACTGCGCGGTATTCCACGGTATAGACGCCCGGAGCCAGCGGCTGGGGCAACTTGGCACGCAGGGTCTTGCCGTTGTTGACGATCTCGGTCGTGAAATTCTCGATCGGCATGGTGGAACTNCCGTGCTTCATGAGCAACTTGAGACGNGACGCCCGCGGAATCAATGTTTCGTTGAANACGAGATCGATCTGGCCNGGCGANGCCACCACCGCATTTGCCGCCGGTGTGGACTGCTGCAGCGCGGCGTGGGCGTGCGCGATCTGCAGGGAGAACTGCCCAGCCGCAATCGCGAGGACGAGCGCGAAGGAGCGAAGGACGTTTGATGATCTCATAGTGATTAATCCTCATTGCGAATGTGATGCTAAGCCCCGTTGGGGGCCGTGCTGTGTTGGACCCGACATGCGTTGGATGTCGGGCTGTCACCGAAAACACGGTTGGTCAGCTTTGATATTGCAGATGAGGATCCCGCCTGCTCAGGCGGGATCCTCGACGCGTCAAGCCGCCATGGCGCTGCAGCTTTCCGCGCAACGGCGACAAACTTCGGCGCAGCGCGCCATCTCCGGGTCGTTCATGGCGTCGCATGCATCGGCGCACTGGCGGCAGACCTCCGCGCAGGCACCGCAAACCACGTCGTGAACGCTGGCACCGCGCAGCATCGCGTCGGCACTGGTTGCGCAGATATCGGCACACGTCGCAAGGAGTGCGATGTGCTCCGGGGCCGCGTGGGCACCTCCTTTGGTCAGGCAATAGTTGATGGTCTCCAGGCAGATCTCATGACACTGCGTGCAGTTGTCGATGCACTCGTTCATGGCCTGGGACCGGTGTGCCGCGGAATGGTGGGTCATGTGGTTCTCCTTCTTCCTCGCGGACGAGACTCGGCGCGCCCGCAACACCGCCCCTGTTGCTCCGACGGATCAATGCTGTGCGAAGGGTTCGGTGGTTCCGTCGTGACGGACCAGCTCGACCGTGTACGGCTGTTGTCGCCCGGCAGGGACCTCCATGCCCGGCGAGCCGAGCGGCATTCCCGGCAGGACCAGGCCGCGTGCGTCCGGCTTTTCTTCGAGGAGGCGCTTGATGTCCTCGGCCGGGACATGGCCCTCGATGAGGTATCCGCCGACCTCGGCCGTGTGGCAGGAGCCCTTTGCATAGGGGACACCCAGGCGCTCCTTGACCGGACCCAGGTCATCCATGTCGTGCACATCCACGGTGAAGCCCGCCTTCTGCACGTGGTCGACCCAGCTACCGCAACACCCGCAGGTCGGAGTCTTGTGGACGGTCATGCGTGGCAGGGCAGCGGGAGTGGCGTCGGCTGTTTCAGAGACGACCTGTGCAGCGGGTGCGATGGTGGATTGCGCGGGTGTCGCCGTCTGGGTGCAGGCACCCAAGCCGGCGACCGCAAAAGCCGCCCACGCCAGTCGGTTCAATCTGCAGGCTTTCATTTCCGGTTCTCCGCTCAGCGCCTGGTCCGCGAGGACCAGTGGATGTGGACGATCCGCCAGCCGTCCGTGGTCTGCTTCAGCACCATCGTCTCGGTGCTCTGGACGGTCAGTGGCTGGCCGTCCTGCTGGGCGTGCAGCTCGCTTTCGGTTCCGACCCACGCGAACTCGCCAGCGGTTCGTGCACGCTGACGGAGCAGCTGGCGATGGGCGCCCTTGAGGAACGCCGCATCGCTGACTGCGTGATGGCCCATGTATTCCTCGCGGCTGCGTTCTGCACCTCCGGACTCGAGGATGAGAACGTCGGCAGCGAGCAGGGCTTCGACCGTGGCCAGGTCGCCGCTGGACAGGGCGGTGTTGAACCGTTCCGCCACGGCGACCGCGGCCTCTGCAGTGGCTGGGACGTCGACGTCCGCAGATGGCGCGGCAGCGGGGCGATGTGCGTGCGACGGTGTCGCCTGCGCCATTGCGGGGGACACGACGGCCAGTGCCAGCGCCAGGGTGAAGGAGATTGCTGTTGCGTTCATTGCGCGGGCTCCAAGGAGATCAATGGGTGTGTGCATGGCCGTCACCGGCCTCGGGCGTGCGTGGTGCAGGGTGCGACTCCACCTTGCCGTCGGGATGGCGGTGGTCCACCAAGCCGACTTCCGTGTCGCCGGGTGATGGGCCGTGGTGATCATCGGCCACACCCAGCGGGTGCGCATGCGGCATGGAGTTGTTGCCCGGCTCGGAGGGGGCAACGTGGTCCTCGGCCGTTTCGTCGTCATGGTGGCCTTGCGTCTCGCCGCCGCCATGCGAATGGCCTTCGCTGCTGTCGACCAGCTCCTTGTACGCAGTCGCGTCGAGCGTAGGCAGCACCTGCAGGAACGCGGCCATGTTCCAGATGTCCTCGTCGCTCATGTTCTTGCCCCAGGCGGGCATGCCGCTGGCCTTGATCCCGTGCTTGATCACCCAGAACGCTTTGGCCACGTCGACCTTGTGCTTACTGAGGTCCGGCGGCGTGGGATACAGGCCCTGGCTCAACTCGGTTTCGGCCATCGACGGGGCCAGGTGGCACCCGGCGCACATCGCTGCGTAGTTGCCCGCGCCCTGCACGATTCTCGCTGGATCGTCCAGGCCCGGCGGGACGTCCAACCTTCCCGCACGCGCCAGGATGGAGCGCTCGCGTGCGGTTTCGAGCAGGAAATGCACGGGCTTCGTGTGCATGTCATCGGCGGCGACGTTGTACACGCCGCCCCAGATGAAGCCCGCCGTACCGGCCACGACAACCAGCGGAACCCCGATCAACCAAACACGCTTGCGTGTCTTTGGTTGCATGTGTGTTCTCCCATCAGAACCAGATTCGGACGCCGGCCACGACCCGGGTGTCGTCGACGTCCCCGGACCGTGCGCGACGCTGGTCCGCCGTTCCGCCGTAGGCACGCTCCCAGACGACGCCGACATAGGGAGCGAACTGCCGATGGAACTCGTAGCGCAGGCGGAAACCGGCTTCGACCTTGCTCAGTCCGCTGCCGATTCCAACCGCCGGATCGTCCTTGCTCCAGGCTTCGCCCTCGACGAGCCACTGGCCGATCAGCCGGTTGGTGAACAGCATTTCGTATTCGGCTTCCGCCCCAAGCCCGACCTGGCCGGACTCGCCCAGGTAGGCCGTGCTTCGACTTCGAACTTGTACGGGGCAAGACCAATGACACCAAGCGCGGCATAGGTGCGCGATGGACCGCCGTCGAAACCGAAGTCATGGCGGACACCGGCGACCGCGTCCCACCAGGGGGCGATGGCCCGACCGTACAGGACTTCCACATCCGCCGACTCGGTGGATCCGCTCGCACGCTCGCCCTCGCTGCGCAGCCAGAGCCGGTTCAAGTCGGAGCCGACCCAGGCTTTCGCTTCCCAGGCCATGCCGGTGCCGTCCTCATCCGCGTCCCAGGCCTCAAGCCGGTCAAGCGACCAGTAGGAGTTGATCGATTCGCCGTGCATTACGTGCGCATCGAGGTCCTGGAACGCCGCGGCCCGATCGGCCGGCGTGACGACAGGAATAGGCTCGTGTGGTTCGGCCGTGGCCGGGAGATCCTGGCTGGCACCTGCCTGGTGGCCCATGGAAGCGTGATCCATGCCCGAGTGGTCCATGTTCGATCCATCCATTCCAGAGTGATCCATCGAGGAATGGTCCATCGTGGAGTGATCGCTGCCGGCAGGGTCCGCCGCCCCCTGTTTCATGGCGCCGTGGTCCATGTTTCCGTGGTCCATGGATCCGTGATCCTGCGTTCCATGTTCCATCGGTTCCGCCGGTGGCTTTGACGGGGTTGCGTGGTGCGCATGGTCGCTGGGGCGTGGGTCAACCGGCTTGGCCTGCGACTGTGCGGCAGTCGGCTTCGCTGCCGGATGGTGCGAGGCGTGATCTGTCTCCTGGCCCCACGCCGGCGCGACACCGGCAGTGAGGAGCAGCGCGGTGGCCAAGCCGAGGGTGAGCGGGTTGCGGCGGGATAGGGTCATGGCGTTCATTCCTCCACCCGCACTTCGCGGAACATGCCGGCTTCCATGTGGTAAAGCAGGTGGCAATGGAACGCCCAGCGACCCAGCGCGTCGGCGCGCACGCGAAAGGCCCGCTTCGTACCAGGCGGCATGTTGATGGTGT
>JGI25328J35697_1001377_pt1 | contig 17156 bp, 17 predicted proteins | sample HigsolmetaAR203D_FD_35697 | JGI IMG/M metagenome (IMG submission 35697)
TTGATTTTACTCAGCAAGTTCCATTATATTTCCAATTTGCACGTCTTCGGGGAGAGATGAAACGACATCAGAGATTGTCATTTTTCCATCTTCCCTTAATTNAATTACAATTTTTCCGACATCTTTGCCGGTTTTTTTGATTTATTATATTTTTGAAGAATTCATANACAACACTTGGAAGAACACCTTATGGGACATAAAACGTCTCTTCTCCCAATTAATTTTGCCCTGATAACTTTCAGAAGATCATATTCTCCCGAAAGAAGGCCGATTTTCTTACGTCTCATGTTAATCACCTTTTATAATCAAATTTTTTATANGCTTCATCGATTGTGATTACCGGTATATTGTGTTTCCTAGCTTTTTCAATTTTTGAACTTAATACATTTGGTGCNGTTATCAACAAATCGATATTTTTGTTAAAAGTTTCCGTCACTCCAATATCCTTAGATTTGAGATAATTTTCAAAATCTTTGTCTCTTACTTTCGTAAAGCAAACGATCATTTTATAATCCTTTGCTTCTTCCCGTTTTACTTCAAGAACGGAACATAGAAATCTGATCAAATCTATATTGATCCTAATACCCTGAATGACTTTTTCCGCTGTCTTTTTCTGTATCCCTCCGATCTTCAGCAATTTTTCATAGTTGTTTTTAGCAGCTATGTCTAGCAGTTCGGTAAGATAATATATATTCAAAATATTTTTAAAAATTCTCCTACCGATGCCAGGGATACCAATTGAGCCGAGCAATTCATAATCATAAACTTTCTTCCTGGAATTGATTCCTTTAATCATCTTTCGTACTGACTTTTCACCAAATCCAGGAAGTTGAGATATGATGTATTCGTGATTTTCAAGCTTATACAAATCCTCAATGCTATTGAGGAATTTATATTTGTAGAGGGTAGTTATGGTTCCCACTGAAATTTCGGGAATCTTCATTTTTTCTACATAGTTCACAATCTTTCCAATTTTCCTACAATCACAATCAAGATTTACACAACGAAGAACCGGGTCCCTAACCAACGGTTGATTACAATATACACAGTGCGTTGGGGTTGTAAATTTCTTACCTGACCCCTTACGACACGTTTCATCTTTCTCCAGATACGGGACGATATTATATTTAATAATAACCTCGTCACCTTCTCTAAGATCAAGACTTTCGAAAATGTCGATAGAACCGAGGGACGGACTATCAATTGTATTGCCATTGAGTTTNACNGGTTCCACAATTGCTACAGGTGTCACAGTTCCAAATACACCGACAGAGAATTCGACATTTTTCAATACCGTTTTCTTCTGTTCCGGCGGGAACTTGTAAGCCACTTCAAATTTATTTATCTTACCGTCTTCCCTACCAAGGGATTCTTGAACCATGGGATTGGTGAGACGAATAACAACCCCATCTATATCAATACCGAATCTTTTCTCTACTTCATCTCGTATATTTTCAATTTTCTCTTTGATGTCGTCCAAATCACGCAAATTGGCCGTTGCTGAAGGATAGTCATCCAAAGTTGATTTAGGTATTTTTATTTCTTTGGTTTCATAATTTTGAACTTGCAACGGGATGATTGTAATATACGGGAGATACTTTCTATCAAGATCTTTCGTTCTGAAAATTGAACTTACCGCAATTCTCGGATTATTAACATGGCCGAAATCTTTACAGAACTTCTCATAATTATCTCGGCTCATGACTGTTTCGGTCTTGATACCAATCTCATAATATTTAAACTCTTCAATGAAATCAAAGCTTGTACCTTTAAACATCTTAGTCAGGTCAACAGCCTCATTTGAATCTGTATCTCCTCGACTCAAAGCTCTCTCCACAGTATGAGTTACATCCGTTTCAAATACGATAGAAATACCATCCCATTTAGGGGTTATCAAAACCTCCAGCTCATTTTCTCTGAGACTTCTCCCAAGACGATTCTCACACGATTTGATCCATTCCTCAAGAGATTTCCTTACTTCCTTCTTGTTTTTAGGTTTATCACTATTCTTGATAAAATGAATTTTATCTAAAGTTCCTCTCAGATCAGGATATTTGTGAAATCCTGTCGGTATATCTTTAACACCCACAGATGCACCAACGATTTCATTACCGTTAATGCTTCTATGGACTTCATATAATATGTCATACTCCTCATCAGGAACCGGCGATTCAATATTGCCATTGTTATAAATTTCCTGGAGGATATTAATAATCAGCTCTATTATCTCTTTATCGTCTTCGTCATAATTTTCAACTGCATTACTATAATAATTTACCAAGCTCCTAATTTTAGTCAAATTTTTCAATCTGTCTACAACTATATCGAAATCTCCTACAGTTCTGAGATTATTAAGATAAGCAACAAGTTCAGATTTTATGTTGATTTTGTCAATCATCACACATATTCCTCCTATCTTTATCCGTTAATTGTCTGTTTTCTTACACATCATATTCTACTTCACAAATTAATAATATATAAACAAAAAAAACAGGCTGGGAACATTTATCCCCCAGCCTGTTTTAAACTCACCGAATTTGGCTGAGCTTATTTCCGAATCCTGAAATAACATCACCGAAACTCGGAAACGCGAAAACTCCCGGTTTGGCGTTATCATCTTGAACGGGATTGGAAGAATCATTGTCGCTGATTGAAACGACCTTACCTTGGGATACCATGAAGACCTTATCGTCATCGGTCCCCCTGGTTTTCTCCCCTTGAGCTGCCGCTTCTTGAGCCTTATTTTTGTCGGCTTTCTCAGACTCAAGACGGATGGCCGCAACCATATCCATGATTTCAAGAACATATTTGTCCTCGCTGACAAACTTGTGGACCACATTTTTCAGCAGTTCACGAAGCTTGTCATTCATGTGCGGCGCGATCTGTTCATCCTCCGAGATGGCCGTCCAGATCAGTGAACTGATGAGCTGTCGCCAATCCTCTTGAGTGAAATTTGCAGTATCCTTGTTGTTGGCAACAATCTGTTCTACTGCTTTATGCATGAACGATTGTGCCTTTTCATAGAAGTACCTGCGCGCATTCGTGTCGTCGATCGGAATCTCCTCAATATTGAGGAGATTATTGACCCAGTCCTGACTGGGGTCCTCATAGGTTACCGGAAAACTCAGCCTATTCAGTTTTTCGACATCTTCAGCAAGCTCCTCCTGTGCAACCATTGTCTTGATGTCGACGCGCAAGACCCCGTCACTTTTATCGGGCGAGGATGACGCTCCTTCAGTGACAACATAGGTCGACCCGTTCGCCACAGTGTCGAACGTCGGACCGTCCTTTCCCGTCTTTTTGCTCGATTTGTTGGTCGCCTTGGGGAAAGTATCTTTTTTAGCCATATTTTAAAACCTCCCTAATTTCTTGATATAAATCAAAGTATTTTCTTGAAGTTGGATGGTCCGGATCATGTAACGTAGAGGGCAATCCACCATACGCTACAGATGAAGCGAACCGTATAGATTTAGGGATAACCGTTTCAAACAGAGTTATTCCGGCTCCTTGGCAGAACTGTCTACATTTTGCAAGAATATCACTGTGAAGAACAGTCTTGGTGTCAACTATGGTAGCAATAACTCCACCAACTTCCGCTTTGGCACCATGGTCCTGCTTGAATTCCGAAATAGCAGACAAAATCTTAACCAGCGAACGCATAGAATACGTCTCTGGTTGAAATGGTATGAACAACTTGTCGACAAATTTGATAATGTTTCCCTGCATCAATCCGAAATGTGCTGGGGAATCCACAAGAACGAAATCATAGTTCTTGGCAATACTGGATAATGACTCACGCATTAGATCAAACGGTTTGGGGAATTCTACGAAATTCCCTATAACCTTGAAGTCCAAACTTTCCAAACGATCATTTGCCGGAATAATGTCAATGTTTTTCGTCAGTTTAATTACGGCTTTCTCTGCGGGTATTTTCCCAGTCAAAACTTCAAACAACGTGTTTTTAACATTGTCAGGATTTTTTCCGAACGAGAGTAAACAATCACCTTGCGCATCAGTATCAACGATGAGGACTTTATATTTTCGGGAAAGAACTCCTGCAACATTTACCGTCAACGACGTTTTAAGTACTCCACCTTTGCGCGTAGAAAAAGCTATGACAAAAGTATTCTTCACGACTTATTCCTCCTACGACACAGGAATAATATATAAACAAAAACTGAGTGGGTCTTATTCCTGCTTCCTATCCCACTCACTTTTATAATATATAGATAAACGCATTAAAAAAACGATAAATACCTAGTGTTAAACACTAGGTATTTATCGTTTAAATTTCATTCAATGCTCTGATAATATCTCTAGCTCTTTGTTCATATGTATGTTTTTCATAAACCAATTTTTGTCCTTCCAAAGCAATCTTTTTCCGCTTATCTTCATTGTAGAGATAGTAATTAATGAGTTCATATGTTTCTTCCACACTAGACGAAGCAACAAGATGCTTATGGTTGACAAACATGGATTCTATGGCTTTAGTTCTGGATGTAAGGAAAAATCCACCGCATCCCAGAACTTCAAATGTTCTCATTGATTGCATAGTCGTAGAATCTACTACGGAATGCACTCCGAGAACAAACTTGACATTCGAGTATGCGTGGAGGGTTTCTTCCATAGGCATGTATCCTTTATAAACCTCATTAGGTACATGATACCTAAATTGAGGATTGACCCATTCAGGCCCTCCGTAAATCTCAATGTTTCGTCCAAGATTAATAAACGGTTGAATAATAATTTGATAAGCTTCATATCTCGTATCGTAATAATTATAGTTATTGCCAATGAAAATAGCGTCGAGATCTTTATACTTAGGATTGCTACCNTTGTTGTTATGAACACTGGGATCAATAGCAAAAGGTACACAAATTGCTTTAATCCCATTTTGCTCATATTTTGGGATTGCCTCAATACAAGGAGTTGCAACAAGTACAGATCTCTTACCCCAGTCTTGAGAAAGAGTATCGATCCATACAGGATCTTCAATACCCCAATAAATCATTTTCAAACCAAACTCTTCAACTACAGGAAATACCCANCTATCGGCGTTGATTCCGCCCTCCATGAGAACGTAATCAGGTTTAAATTCATCCAATTTTTTCTTAAATCCTTCGATAGTAGCTTCTTCAGGGAATAATANCATTTCAGTTTCCCAACCGTTTTTCTCAAAGNCAATCTTCAAACCATATTTGATAATTGGCGCAGAGTTAAGGAATAAAATTTTCATTCCGTACACTCCTTATTGAAGGTATTTCTAATTAAAAAAATGTTCTCTNTGTTACTAAAAANTAGTCAATAGACAAAAAAAATAAAAGAGGGTATTTTATACCCTCTTTAAACATCAATTTCAACTACCAACATTTTTTCACGTCTCTTTGCCAGCTCGATTTCCCGCTGAATCTTTTCTTCAACTTCTTCAGGTGTACCGACGAGAATGATGTCGCCTTGAAATTTCTTTCGGACATCAATTTCTAGCTTAATGTCATTGAATTCTCTTTCTGTGCAAATGAACAGTCTACCATCGTATTCGTAATCCTTGATCAGGTCAGTATCGATCTTGACAACATACTTATCTTCTTCGAATTCAATTTTCAATCCTAAAAAGAGAAGATATGCGTTCAAGATCTCAACGTTCCTGTTTATGAAATCATTTCGATCGTTGAATTTCTTCATCTCTTTGAGATTGGTCATAAGTTCTTCACCAAGATCCCTACGACCAAGTACAGATGATCTGTAGAAGAGATGAAGTTTTGCAATAATATTTGTATCTACACCGATGGCACTGTTTATATTTTCTTGGTCGCCAATTCTGATAGGTGTTTTACTATAAAGCTCTTGGTGAGTTTTAGCTTTATTCGTTTTCTCAGGAAGACCTTTTCTTGATAAACCTCCAGTAGACCGTACACTAAGGCCCTTTTTCGAAGTTTGTTTCAGTTTGAGAATATACATGTCGCCTACAATCAGTGGCTTAAGAATTTTTATGGTTCGACCAAATTTATTGACATACACGTTATAGGGTTTTATCCAATCGAACTCTTTATAAATCTTCCTAAGTCTATCNAACAACGGCTCAGTTTCCCATAATGGAGGGACATGGATATAAATTCCCTCTTTGATAATATTATCAAAGAACGTTTCCCTGGACTTTTTGTTGAGAGATTTAATATATTTGGAAAGTTTCTCAGCTTGTCGTTCATTGAAATNCTGGACAATTCTCACGAGAAGATCTTCTTTTTCATCCAAAGAACTCAATGTAGCCAGTTTTTCCCGAACCCGGTTACAAATAAACGTTATCGACTGTTCATAAAGCTGCATGGAATTCAACCGGTTAATAACCCCAAGGCTATTGAAAATGACATCGATCCGTTCTCCAGTTTCGAGGAATGGCATTTCTTCATCTGGTACAATTACCGATACAACACCTTTATTACCATGTCGTCCAGTAATTTTTTGACCAGCACTGAGAGAGATATTTCTCTCAATCGTGAATTCAATGATCATGTTACTNAATACGGAATTATCTTCTTCTCTCCACTTATAATTTTCGTCAAGATAGTTCTTTGCTCGTTTGTAATAATAGTTAATGTCTGATGAATAGTTAGAACCTGATTCAATGATTTTCTTACAACGGAGATAGATCTTTCGATAGAAGTTCTCCTGAAGCTCCAAGTATTTGATAAATTGAGAATTGAAGCTATTTCTCTCAATCTTATCGAGAGGTTTATTGCAATAGATATTTATATCTACTACTCGCCCCTCGCAGAAATAAAGAGTATCGGAAGAATAATTGATCTTTCTGAGATTGGATTTTTTCAAATCGTAAAGCAATTGAGAATTGTGAATTCTTCTTTTTGCACAAACGATCCTATCGACGACNAACTCATTGATATCCGGAAAGCACTTATATGTTTCGGAGTCGCCATAAATGTTCGGAAGTATGTCATTATCGTTTACCGAAACCTTTACGGTTTCAATCTCTTTNGACAACATTTCATTCGCCAGAGATTGAGATACCTTAACAGCATCTTCAATGGTATAGTTGTCCAACAGATAAACGAATTTTACGTTCTTACCATAACAATAGTTCATATTGTCATCATACGACGTTGTCTTATAGAGAACTTCTCCCTTTTTGACAACGTCGCCAACTTTTTTCGAATCGATAACATCGGTGTTATATGAATAGCCGAATTTCTCGGTCAAATCTTCNACAACACGTTTTTCAATGATGTCGTACATATCCTTCTCTTTGTCATAGACAAACAAGAAGTAAATATGATCATCATTGACACCATCTTCATACTTGGAAACCTTATCGATGATTTCCAAATCGGATTTGGCTTTATAATAGCCAGTAGAATTCTTACCAACAATATTTTCATAGTTGGTGAACACAAACGGGAAATCNGGATTAACGAGATTCACAGCCTGACGAAGATGGCTTGTAAACATAATATTTCTGGCCGAACTGATATATCCAGGATTGGTAAGCAATGTTGCTCCGAATATATCGTCTTTAAAACTGAATTCTTTTTCTTTCTCGGCCAATGCCTCTCTAAGACTTAAAGTTTCTGAGGGTGCCTCTCTTCTACCTTGAGCCATTCCAACCATCCCTTCCTTTTTTCTTTCTATGCCTATTTATAATATATAAAATAAAGAAGCGATGGTTTACACCACCGCTCCTAATTCACTAACTTCATCGTATGCTTCACCCTCTTGAGATTTACTCAAGCGGATAAGAGTTTCCGTAAGGTCGACAACCTTAGAGGTTTCATCGGGATCGACTTTAGAGAGTTGCTTTTCAAGTAACGGGATAGTTGAATTGTATAGTGCGAATCTGAGTTTTTCGTCAGCCATAAAACTCTCACGAAGTTTTCTGTCGTCAAATTTAATGTCTTCATAGCCAATGACATACTTTTTAGGATTCTTGCCGCCGATAAGTTCATTGGCTTGAGCAAATGCATATTGNGAATAAATATGGTCAAAACCACACATTTGATTGTAAACCAAATCACAATATTGCCCAGCCATATTGGTTCTGGATTTGAGAAAGTCTACTCTAACATCAAAACCGTTAAAACCATCCTTATCCATCGTACGTTTATCCCCAACTTTAGATGTGAATTTCACGAGAGTGTTAGCATAATAAAGTGGAGCGAAACCACCTGGAATAGATTCATCCATACCAAGATAATTGAGCTGGGGTTGTGTACGTTGCATCGGATTGATATTGATTTTAGTTTTGAGATGGTTAATTGCAATGACGATGATATTATAGCTCTTAATGACAGGGATTAGTCGGTTGTAAAATTGTGAAAGTGCTCTTGCTACACGGTTAGCATACGTCATACCCGCCATACCTTCCATTTCTTCTTCCTTGGATGCCATGACAGGAATGGAGTCAATAATGACAACCGTAGGCACAAAAGCCATGATGGGATTACCGAATTCATCTTTTAATTTTGTGTCATACATCATATTTTCACGTTCTTCTTCTTTAACTTTGCAGATAGCAAGAATAGCATCGAGGATATCCTCAATATAGCTTTCCTCTTGTTTAAGAACGTATTTTTCTTCGAGTTCAACAGTCGAAAAACCGGTAACGTTCCTAACACGAGTATATGTAGTAGCTCGTTCGAGATCATAATGCTGGACGAAACCATTCGGAAAAGGACGCACAATATTAGCTGCCGCCTGAATAGCAAATGTGGATTTAGCTGTACCGGGTTTTCCAATAATGGTTACAAAGGAACCTCCAAGAATACCAACAGAAGGATATTCTTCTACCAGGCTGTCGTTGTTGTCTTTTACCTGGATCATGTATCCATTACGATAATCAAAGGTTGAGAATCCTGTTCTATAACTAATAGAAGTTTGTGTTTTTCTGAAGAGACCACGTTTGTCATTTTCCCTGAGACGGGCCAAAAGTCTATTAGACATATTTAAACATCCTTCCTACAATTTTAGGAATTTTAACAAGACGAACAGGCTTAAACTTCTTTTTATATTTCAACAAAATTTGACCACAATCATCACATTTGATAACTTTAAAAGTAGATTCATGAATGGGGGTCGCTTTATCCCATTTTGCGATACCACAAGTAGGACAAATCAATTCTTCGGTGACCATACATACTTCCTCCTATTCTTTATATAGTTTAATATAAAGTTCCTCATATAATAAAAAGAAAAAAAATAGGTAAGACCAGATGCAGAAGAGCATCTGGTCTTACCATTACGTTATTAGTACTTAACTTTGAGGATTCGACGATCAGAGAAGAGTCCGTAAACGAGTTTGAATTCGTGCAGGAAATTGACTTCTTGACCGTAAACGTCTTCAAATGCTTCGATAGCGTCATCGTACTTGTACGACGACGAGTTCACGAAGAGCGTAACGGCAGAGAAGAATTGCGACTTGACGTCTTCAACAACTTCTCTGACCGTTTCCGGCGTAACTTCAACGATCGTATGCTTACTCGGATCGATAAGCTCATCGAGCTTAGCACGATCACCCGGCAGGGTAAGAACCAGATGAGTAACACGAGCCGGGCGGAAACGTTTAACTGCGATGAAATCATACGATTCGTCATCCGGAAGCTTCTCGCCACCAGTGATGTTCAGTACGATTCCTTCTTCGCTGCTGGAGAATTCATATGTAGTAAGCTCGCGGGTTTCTTCTTCCAGAAGCGTAAAGGTGAACTTCGAAGACGGGTTGTTGAACGAAACGATGAACGAAAATTCACCGCTATAGACAAAACTTTCCAGAAGGAAAGTGTTATGATTGTCCATGGAGACAATCTTCCGGCCACGCAGACGAACCGATGCGAGTAGAATGTCCTTGACATTCTCAGCGCTCTCGCTAACGAACGGCCGGAACGCTTTGCGATTGAAGGTGATATTGGTGTTACGAGTCGGGATGGAACAAACCACACCCTTGTCGTTGTTCACTTCACCTTTAACGATTTCAACAACTTGGTCATAATCTTCAAAGATCGAGTGATAAGCAAGAATCGAAATTACTTGTCGCGTGATCTTTTTACGTTTGTTGTTGAATCGACTTTCCGGCGCATCTTTGCGCTTCATGAAACGGACAACATTTCCAGAATCGTTGATTTTTTCGATGGTCCACTGATTTTTTGTTTCATTGTAGATGCTGAACATTTGTTCTACCTCCATTGTGATTGGAATCTAATGAATTGTTAATAATATAATAAAGAAATATTTGGAAAAAAGTGATCCGGAAATTTATCCCAGATCAACTTTTACATTCCCATATTGATCGGTGATCATAAAACCACCATTTTCTTTTTTAATGTCGCTTGCATCAAGCTTTCGGTCGTCTCTCCGAAACTTCATTCTAACGGAACCATCGCCGTCAACGTATATATTTATGTTCCTTGATGACCCAGCGACGCCAAGGAGTTCGATTCGACCAAACACTCTTTCCAGTATATCAAGCTGATCTTTGGTTCCAGTAACAGTATAAGTTCTGGTCTCTTTCTCCATATGCATTCTCCTTATGCTATTTTATTATTTTTTCGAGAAGAAAAATAAACGCGGAGTGTGATCAACACACTCCGCGTTTCTGGTAATCAAAGATACTTGGCGTACTTTTCTTTCTCCGAAAGTTTGTTCGTAACCTTCCGGATCTTCGGATAGTTCTCTTCCGAGATCGAGGAGAATTGAATGCGACGGGCCCCATCGTTACCTTTGCTGTCTTCCTTGATACGGATATTGACATACCGATCAATCAGAAGATCTTCGATTTCACCCTTCTTGCACTNTTCAAGCGTGTCAAGTGCGAACTCGGTCATCCGATTCCATACATTGAGCTGACGCTCATTGAAGTTCCGGTGCGTGTCTTTGCGCTCAAGGAGAATTGCGATTGCAACGTAGTTGAGAGCATCTTCACCGAAGANCTGCTTAAACAGCTTCCGGATACTCTTTGCGCTGTCCAGACCGATATCGTTTTCCTTCGCAATCGCATAGAGCTTGCGAAGAACGTTGCGTACATGAACCCCGATATAACGGTCGTCCACAACGACTTGCGGATGCGTTACAACAACGAGCAGTTCCTTGATGAGATCTTCGCTCAGGCCGGTCTTTTCGGCGACCTTCTTGACACGCTTCTTCAGGAGCTTGTCGATAATATCGCGGTAGGCATCGACAACTTTTGCGTCGAGATTGTCATAACGCCATTCCACGAGAGTATTGATGACCATCGCAAGAGCAAGGTCGACCCGCGGCGGGTTTTCTTTGTCCTTCAGGAGCTTCTGAAGGGTCTTGACAAACTTCGGAGATGCCATGCGGTCGAAGAGTTCGGAAATCACTTCCGCATTCTTCTTCCGATGACCTTCCTCGATGTAGAAGCTAACGATGTCGTCCAGGTAACCCCTGAGGACGGCCATGCGTTGCTCCTTGTCCCATTCTTTGACCTTCTTCGGTTTCCACGTTTTGAGGAATTCTTTGATCGCCATCTTTTGTTTGCCTCCCATTTAATTTTTTTGGCTTATACTTATTTTGTTTATTCAATTATAAATTTACATAAATTTACTGAACTCATCATCGAGGTTGTCTTCGCTGATTCGTTTGGAGATGGTTTCAGTTTGACGAAGACTCTTGATGAGATCAGTTTTAACGTCATCGAGAAGAGAAGTTTCCTTGGTGCGGGTGAGTTGAGCTTCTACTTCAGCAATGCGCTGAGCGATCTTCTCAATCCGATCATCCGGAATAGAGAGACCCGACATAATGGCGATAACGCGATTCACGTCGTCGTTAACGCCATTGATGTAAATATGCTCAAACTCTTCAACCGGCTCGCCAAGAATCGATTTGAACTTGGGCATAGTCGGATCAAACGCTTTGTGGATTTTCTCACTCAGATTGGTGATCAATCCAAACTTGCGAATGATCATATCTCTGTCAAGTTCGGCATGAGCGCTCACTTTCAAGGAATCGATGAGACGATCTTCGATAGATTTATCATCGATATCCTTTTCGCGGAACCCAGATACCTTGGCTACAACGAGTCGACCGGGAGTATTGAGAATCTTCCACGAGTCTCTTTCGTCGATGCTCGTGTATGGCGTGGTATATTGGTAATCACCACGGATAATTGCAATGTCCTCAACGATTTCCCGGTTCACTTCATGGAACATTTCGCTACGGGTCTTATGCGCCCGCTTCTCGTTGTCATACAGCATGAAAGTCGGATTGATTTGCTTGATTTCTTTCATGTATTCGATCGTATTTTGTTGTGCAGCAACCGACTCTTTCAGTGGTGGGAGAATTCCGACCGGGATGAACTTTTTATTCGGAAAATACCCACTGAGAATGTGAGTAAGTACCGGTCCAATGGCCGACCCACTTCCGCCACCGGTCGATCCGGGAATGAAGATGACATTGTTCTCCTCAATGACTCGGAGCATGACATCCATACTGAGCAACTTCTTCATGTTGTCACGAAGAAATTGCTTTGCGATCGTCCGATCTTTACCGGCACCTTTCTCGTCGCCGATGCAGATCACATCGATGTTCTTGATTGTTGAAATGTCGTCATTTGAGGTATTGAGAGCCACTCCATCAATACCAAAATCTTTTTTTCCTTGGTCCGCAGTTTGCCCACCTGCGTTTCCAACACCGATAATTCCAACTTTTTGCATTCGTTGATCTCTCCTTACCATAGAATATTATTATTTTAGACTTGATGATAATATATATTTGTTTTGGGGTTTATATTTTTTCAGAGATCGCTAGAATTAACTAGTTCTTTTTATATAAAAACCATCTTCTAAATAAAAAACGAGCGATGTCTGCAGTAAATCCAACTGTCATGAAAATTATAAGATATGTGAAGGCCAGAAATATAATATCGACAAGATTATTGGTTCTTATTTTAAACGAATCCATCATATGATTTATAAAAAGCAGCAGACCAGTGAGTATGGAGCCTGTAAACAACCGCTCCTTTATATACGTCATATCTCCCCACTCCTTTTAGAATAAAAAAATGAAGTACAGTGAGTTTATACCTCACTGTACCTCCTTAGGCGTCCTATTTTCGTCCAGAAAGATTTTTAAGATTGCTTTGAGTTGATTCCATGATCAATTCATCAATATCCTCATTCTTTTTATTTACTTTTTTTCTTGTAGGATCTTCGATATTCAAATCACCGAAGACACCTACTTCGGTAACAATTTCAAATTCCTGACCTTTGTCTGCCATTTTAGAGGCACCCCTCCTTTTTTTTATTATTTCTATGTTCCGTGAAAATAAATAATAGACCCGATGATTTTTGACACTAGATCAGATTATAAATTTAAAGTTACATTACTGATTTATTAGAATAGTTAACCTTCTTACTCGATTTATATATTATAAATTTGATACGTAATAGAGGGGAGAGATTTTCATTGTATCAGAAAACATGGCGGGCTATTATCCATTATGGTCATTATGGGAATAGCAAGGTTAGATTTGCTTTTGTTGATGATGAAGAAAAAAATTTTTGGATCGAGCAATCGTCGAAGAAATTCCGGTTAAAATCGAATATGTTGATGGATCTGAAATTACTGTAAACAGTGGTTTCGTCCAGGAAATCGAGTTCGAGCCAATAAGTAAATCTATCAACGAAACGAGTAGTGAATGGTCTACTACTACGAAAAAAGTCTATTTTCTTAAATAAGTGATAAAAATAACGGGATGACTTAGAGACGTCATCCCGTTATTTTTTTTATTTGTTCATTGTTTTCTTAAGAACCAGACCTTGAGTTACGAGGTCAGATTTAAGACCCATACCAATAAGATATACATCAAGAGTATTAAGNGTAACTTTATTTTCAAGTTTATTTGTCAATTCTTCCAATGATACAAATTCTTTTTGAGCAATAGCTGCATACATTTCACTCTTCATAACCATATCGTCAGCTCTCGGTCCCATAAATTCTCTCAGGGTATTAACTGCATTGAGGGTTACAAGACCGAAGTTCTCAGCATCAGAATCGCGTGCATTTTTATCTCGTCCCACAACTTGCCCAGTGAGAGCAGAACGTGCAGAAATTTCTGTTGATGTCGTATTCTTTTTAACTACCATCTGCTGTGCCCGTTTCAGGTGAACATAACCTACAGGTACGGGATATTGNGTGACAACAGGATTTTCTTTATTCATATCGACATGGGGCATAGCAACATGTTCGAATAATGGAACACCCAGAATTTTTGCGGCTTTTTCAACATTTTCAATCGTAAGATTTCTTTCGTAGTCAACAACGTCCAATACTAAATATTGATTTTCATCTTTGAAGAATTCCGAAAAGAATTTATCGAATTGGTCATCGCTCATAGGCTCAAACATAGCTCTATACTTAGCACTATTTGTTTTAGTTGGATCAAGAGCATCAAAAACTCTATATATCAATTCTTCCATTTCTCTTCTTTTCTCTTTTGTAATAGCCAATTAAAATCACTCCGATCTTGTAATTAGTATTTTTACTATTGGTAATTATATATCATAACAATGTATACTCCAAATAATTTTCAACTATCTGGATAAAGGAGAGCGTGTCGATGGAGTTTATGGTAGTCAATATTGTCAATGGGTTGAAAATACTTCAAGGTGTACTAACAATTGACAAAACACCCCTGTATATTCTCATTTCGGTTGCACCGGACACCAACGCCATTCTTAGCCTGAAAGCTCAGATCGTCAATGAGCAGACCGGCGAGTTTGAAGAAGCGTTGGTTGATGAAAAGGTTCTTAGGGAAAAAATCACTAAAGCCTTTTTGATCTAAGCCCTAAGCAGCCTTAAATTATTACAAAAATGGAGTATACACGTTGTAAGTCGTTTGTTCTATTTGTCAGTTGTTTGAAGAGTGTTCGTCTATTTGGTGGTTGTTTTGTCGTGTAGTACATATATAAAATTCAACTCCACACAACATTCTCGAAGGCACCGTTGCATTTAACGGCCTTTCTTTTTTTTGTATTAATATGTGGTTTGAATACTAAGAACGAAAAACAGGAAAAGAGCCCGCCTAAAACTGTTAATAGTTGCAAATCGCTGGGTCTTTTTATANGTGCCAAGATTCTCAAGCCATTTATCCAATATTTTCTTTATCCTAATAATATTTTTATCGGTGGTATTAGATTTCTTATATGTCNCCATACAATACATAAGGAATTTGTTACTATTGACTTCTTGAATTGTGTTTTGTGAATCGAAAATATACAAAAAGAGAATACTTTCGACAATTGCTCGAATATCCTCTCTGTTCTCGCTGACAANCATCGTATTAACATAGTTTCTGAGCTCAGAAACGCTTACTTTACACAAATTTGCCGCAACTGTAACAAGCCTCATATTTGGTCCTTCCACCACAAGTTTCAGAACCACGTTATTCGTTAATCTTTCCACAGCAAAAGTATTGCTATCTGCCTCATGATAGTTTTCTTCTTCTAGGTTATCACTATCTAAGTTCATATACTTTCCTAGCTCACTATTTCTATAAAATTCATTTGCGATTTTTTTCAGAAGACTGTTAAGTCTGGTCTTTTCATCCATAATGAAATCGACGATATCTTTATCTGTACCTCTAATAAGTTTATCGGTATTTGTCCTATAGCAAACCTGCGTGGTATCAACAAGGGCATGATATACTGTGCCGGTTTGCTTAATCTTAAATTTATTCGAAAGGTTATTGATGGTGTAATTCATTATCTGCTCATTTGGCTCATGTTTAAAATACTTAAAATGCAACGAAGGATACATGGATAAAGTAAGATAGACCAACGTTGCATTGACCATTTCCTGATTCTTTTTGATTGTAAAATAACGAATGATCATAGCAATAGTTGGGTTAAAGATGTTATTCATAATTTTCCATTGGCTCTTGATAGTGGGAGATCCCTGTACAATTCGTTTAATTTCCGCAGGATCTACTTCTATAGCCTCATAGAGTTTATTCATGTCCGAATCGGAAAAAATCGTTCTATAAACTGGTCCCGGTGTGGTAAGTCTATCCATNTTTCTATCTAAATAATCAGTTACCGCTCGTTTAATCTTATTTACATTGGTAGGATTGCTCAGAGCTTTTTCAACCAATGGATAAAGCTCGTCGACGAGCACACTATTAGAGGATTTTGTCGCGGTAGCCATATTTATCAACACTCTCCTCAATCATTCTATTAAATAACTGTTTTGGATTTGATTAGATAGTCGGTTTTATGGGTTGTACATTATTCTAAAAAAATAAAAGCAGGGAGGACTCCCTTATGTCTATTCTTGGTGGTGGCTCCGCCTATTTATTTTCATATTCGTCAACCGACGATTGTATCTTACTCGAAAAGTTTGTAGGTAGGAACTTTAAAGAATTTAAGCTCGTGGAAGATGAACTTCGTAAAATTATTAAAATTATTAAAAATAATTCAAATGAATATNAAACCAGCCTAGATATATCTGAAATAAATAATTCTGATCACAATAGAGCCATAGAAAGGGCTCTCAAGCAATTTTTCAACGTAAAAGAGGTTAAGATAACTTGGACAGAGGCANCTGNGCCCAATGCGTTTACAGTATGTAAGACCTACATGGTTTTCGATAGCAACTATAAAACCGATGAAAAAACGAATAGAAAAAGTAATGAAAATCTATTTGTTGGTGTGATTTTACATACAGGTATTGTTACCATAGCGAATCTAAATGAAAAAGAAATTTTAGCTATTATTTTACACGAAATTGGTCATAATTTCTATAATAGTATTTTCCATGTTCTTAGTATGACTGGGGTCAGCATTGGTAAAATGATCGCATCAGGTATCATGGATGCTATTAATTTAAATAAATTTTACATTAATTTCTCTGATTTTGTTAATAATTTTGCTTCCAAACATATTAGACCGTTGTACCTTTTAATAACAAACGCTGAGAGAATTCTATTCCAAATAACTTCAATCTTCGGAAAATCCCTTTTCTCGGCAGTTACAAATTTACCGAGAATTATAAAGAGTTTTTTAACATTGGAAATTTTAACAAGATACAATGTTGAAAAACATGCGGATAGTTTTGCGGTAGATCATGGTTATGGTAAAGAACTGGCGTCCGCACTGAATAAAATGGAACGAATGGAAAAATCCTTAGGTAATAAAATTTAT
>JGI25328J35697_1001489_pt1 | contig 16243 bp, 20 predicted proteins | sample HigsolmetaAR203D_FD_35697 | JGI IMG/M metagenome (IMG submission 35697)
CGGCGATCGGGTATCTCACACCCATTCAATGCGAACAAATGTACGATTATGTTGCGTAATTTTCTCGATTCCATGTGTCCAATCTATTGACAGAGGTCCAGCATTATCAGCAGGTGTACCTTTTACGGGACATGCTCATGGTAATGCCTTTTTCCTTTACCGCCTGTTGAAACGCATAAGATGTATAAACCGATCCTTGTCGCTATGTAACATGCAGTTTGTCACTGCTGGCAACTGATTCAATGTTATCGATAACCAAACTTGTACCTTGTTTATCCCCAATACTGTATGCGATGATCTCACCATTGTACAAGTCCATGATGCTCAATAAATTCAGCATTTTACTGCCGAAAGGCAGATAAGTAATATCCGCAACAAGCTTCTGCAACGGTTTTTCCGTGTAAAAATTACGTTTCAACAGATGATCTACGATCTGATGCGGTTGCCTGGTGACACCTCCTTTCCCACTCCTTGTACTTTTTTAAGACATCCAATTGTTGCTTTAAGAAACGATTTTCTTGTCTTAACCTTTCAACTTCAGTGGCAAACGCTGGTCATTTTCCATATGCTGTACTGTTTTCCTACCGGCTGGGTAAAGCGATGAGTTTCGCCATTTTTGTACCAGTAACCATGTTGTCACGTGTGTCTTGTTCTTGATCCCAAGTTGCTCCATTATTTCCCTTATGGGGATACCTGCCAGCCTCATTTCAACAGCCTTTAACTTGATCTTAGCGGGATCTTCTCGTGGCCACAGAAAAAACACCTCCAAGGTTGTCTCCATATCTTACGACATGGATGCAATTTCTTGAAGGTGTTTTGATTTGTCTCACGATATGGGGGCAGTCCCGCTCATCCCGGAAAAAAGGGGGTGAGTTTTTTTCTTTTTTATGGTAAACAGTAGACAATAATAGTTATGTGGAAAGGAGGGGATGGGCATGAAACGCAAACCGAGGATGCGCTCCAAAATGCTGATAGCGGACAAGGGTGTCGATATTATCGGCGACGTACACGGCTGTTACGACGAATTTATGGAGCTGCTGCAGCGNCTTGGCTACGAGCGCAGTCACGACGGGACGTACCGCCATCCCCGCGGCCGCACGCTTCTTTCGCTTGGAGACATTACCAGTCGAGGGCCGAATTCGATCAAGATGCTGCAGTTTTTCATCCGCCACGTCGAAATCGGCGTAGCGGAGATGGTGGACAGCAANCANGGGTGGAAGATTGCCCGCTGGNTGGACGGGCGACCGGTTACGCTGGCGCATGGCGATGAAAAAGTGGAAGAGGAGTTTCGCCGTTTTGAGCAGGAGTACGGAACGAAAAACGCGCTGCTCCTGAAAGAGCAGAGCAGGCGGCTGCTGTTTTCCTCCCCGTCGCACATGATGATCAAGTACGGCGGAAAACTGGAAGCGGTAGCGGTTCACGCCGGCATCCGCGACGATTACATCGGGATGGAGTCTCCAGCCGTACAAACCTTTTGCCGTTACGGAGACGTGGCCGGCACGGGAGCGGACGGCCGGCCGATCCGCCGGGATTGGGCGGCAGAACGAAAAACGACCCATCCGCTGATCATCTGGGGGCACGACCCCCGGCCCCAACCGGAACGTAAAAACGGCACGCTCAATATCGACCAGGGCTGCGTGTTTGGCGGAATGCTGACCGCCTACCGTTTTCCCGAGGACGACCTTTTGAGTGTATCGGCCCGAGAGAATTATTCGGGGCTGAGCGACACCCCGCTGACGCGGTACGCCGCGGATTGATACCGGTGCACCTGTGGTTCGCGCCGGAATGCCGCGGGTAACCTTTCAACCTTTCGATCTTCCCCATGTCCGCGATGTACAGCGGCGGCAGATGTGGTACAATAGGTACGACTGTAATTCCAATAGAGGATGGTAATGAATCAATGGCTTGGTACAACTGGGTAATTCCGATCGTTACGCTGATTATTGGCCTGGTGGGCGGATTTGCCGGCGGCACGTATTACCTGAAGAAGCAATTGCAGAACATGCAGATGGATGAAAAGCAATTGCAGGCGATGGCCCGCGCGATGGGCGTCAATTTGAATCAAAAACAGCTGAAGCAAATGAGCCGCAACATGAAAAACATGAAGCTGCCCAACAAATTCGGCAAGTAAGGCGGTGGGGATGAATGGGTCCGACCCGTCTGCGCTTTACGATGATCGGGTTTATTCTCGGNGTGGTCATCGTTTATCTGAAAGAACTGCCGATTAGCGAAGGCATTCGCTTCGCCAGTCCGTTTTACGGCGCGGGGATCGGTCTGTTGATCGACGGCATCATCGTGCGCCTGAAACAGCGAAAAGGGAATGAAAAATGAAAAAGCTTGGCCGATGCGCCAAGCTTTTTGTATTGGTCCGGCTCCGTTTGCTAGCCGGCATGCCGATTNTCGCGTCTACGTGAAAATCAGCTCGTAAATCATTTTGGTCATCAGGCCGATGGACACCAGCAAAAACAGNGGGCGGACGTAGCGGACGCCCGTCTTGATCGCCAGCCGCGCGCCNAGGGTNGCGCCCAAGAGCATCGCGAGCCCCATTGTCAGGCCGGTGAGGAAAATCACCTTGCCTTCGACGATAAAGACGAACAGCGCGGCGATGTTGCTGGCCAGGTTGAGAATCCGCCCGTTTCCGGCGGCGATCACAAAGTCGTAGCCAAACAGGAGCACCATCAGGAAAACGAAAAAGGAACCGGTCCCCGGCCCAAAGAAACCGTCATAAAAGCCGATCAAAAACGTCAGGGGAATCCCCAATCCCAGCGAAAATGTGGTCAGTCCCTTATAGCTGGACTGTTCACCAAACCGTTTGTTGATAAGCGTATAGACAAAAATGGCGGCCATCATCACGATGACCAGTACTTTCAGCACTTCCTGCGGGACAAACAGGACCGTTTTGGCCCCCAGGTAGGCCCCGATCAGCGAAACGGGAAACAGCAGGATCATTAGCTTTTTGTCGTATTTGCCCATCCGGATGAAGGTAAACGAGCTGGTCGCCGACGAAATGGTTCCCGCCAGCTTGTTGGTCCCCAGTGCCAGATACGGGGGAATGCCGAGACCGAGCAGCGCCGGCAGGGAGATCAGNCCTCCCCCTCCCACTGTACTGTCGATGAAGGCAGCCACGAAACCGAAGAATGCGAGAAACAAGATCGTTGTTACGTCCAAGTCCACGAAGAATCACCCTGTCTGTTGGAAATATGGAATACTCCAAGTCTAGCACGGCGGTTCCGCATTGCAAGATAGTATTGCGTGATATATGCTGATAGATTACGATACTTAGCATACCGATTTGTTGTAAAAGTGCTCTGCTTGCATTATAATAAGTGGTAGCTTGACCCATACATATCACGAGGAGGAATGAAGAATGGCACACCAACTTCCTGAACTGCCGTACGCGCACAACGCGCTGGAGCCTCACATCGACGCGCAAACCATGGAGATCCACCACGGACGTCACCATGCTACCTATGTGAATAACCTGAACGCTGCTCTGGAAGGTCATCCGGATCTGCAATCCAAGAGCGTAGAGGAACTGATCAGCAATCTGGACGCACTGCCGGAGTCCATCCGCACGGCGGTTCGCAACAACGGCGGCGGCCATGCCAACCATACCCTGTTNTGGCAAATCATGAGCCCGAACGGCGGCGGCACTCCGTCCGGCGCGCTGGCTGACGCGATCAACGCGGCTTTCGGCAGCTTTGACAACTTCAAGGCCGAGTTCACCAAAGCGGCAACCACCCGTTTCGGTTCCGGTTGGGCTTGGCTGGTCGTAGACGGCGGCAAGCTGGCCATCACGTCTACTCCGAACCAAGACAGCCCGATCATGGAAGGCAAAACGCCGATCCTCGGTCTGGACGTGTGGGAGCACGCGTACTACCTGAAGTATCAAAACAAACGCCCGGACTACATCAACGCTTTCTGGAACGTCGTCAACTGGGACGAAGTAAGCAAGCGCTTTGAAGCAGCAAAGTAATTACGATTGACGGTCCGTGAATGAATGAGGCATGCCGTTTTTGTGCGGCATGCCTTTTTTACGTTGGCGAGCGAAGTGCCGCAGGCAGATGACGGGCGGCCGTCAACCCAGTGAAGACACCGCCTGAGCGAAGGGCGCGGCAGACACCGTTTCTCAGCGCGGAAAAAATGGGAGAAACACGGGGATAGTAAAAAACGATCACATCTGGTATGATGGTTACAAAAAGTAATCTACTGACAAAAGTAAATTGGAGTGAACATACATGTTGCCATCCCTGTTTATCGCNCACGGAGCGCCCACGCTGGCCGTTGAGAAAAACGCGTATACGGATGCGTTAAAGGAGTTGGCCGGCCAATTGAAACGTCCCCGGGCCATCGTGATTTTTTCCGCTCACTGGGAGAGTCCGGTTCAGGAAATCGGTTCAGCCGACGTGTTCAGTACCATTCACGACTTCGGCGGCTTCCCCCGCGAACTGTATGAGATCCAGTATCCCGCTAATGGTGATCGGCTGCTGGCAGAAGAGGCGGCGGCCCTGCTGCGGTCGGCAGGCGTTTCGGTTCGCTTCCATCCGTCCCGGGGGTTGGATCACGGGGCCTGGGTCGTGCTGCGGCTGATGTACCCGGATGCCGACATTCCCGTAGTGCCCATGTCCGTCAACCCTGCCCTCACTCCCCAAGAACAGTACGACATTGGCCGGGCATTACGCGCGCTGCGCCNGCGTGACATCCTGATCATCGGCAGCGGCGGTACGGTGCACAACTTTGCCAAAATAAACATGTGGGCCAAACCNGGGCAGGCGGACGAGTGGGCGGTCCAGTTTGAAGAATGGCTCGCGGAAACACTGACTGCCTGGGATCTGCCCGCCTTGTACCGCTACCGGGAGCTGGCTCCCTATGCGAATTGGGCCGTTCCCCGGCACGGCAGCGAACATTTTGTTCCGCTTCTCTACGCCATGGGAGCAGCCGACGACGACCGCCGCGCCCAACGGCTGCACCTCAGCTTCCAGTTGGGCAGCTTAAGCCACGTGATCTGGCAATTTGGCGCGGGGACGGACTGATGTTGTGACATGACGCGCCAAAGGTATGCAAAAAAGCGCCTGCCNCTCAGGGCACGCGCTTTTATTACGGTCAAACGGTCGTTAGTTAAGCTGAATCTCTTTTTCGGGGTCCAGTTTTTTGGCCAACTGCTCCTCNCCGCGGTGAATCCAGCCGACAAACGAGTCGCGGATGTTTAGTTCCTTGTCCAGATAGACGACGGCGACAAACATGTAGTGGCTCTTGCCCTGAAAGCGGGCGCGGTAGCGCAGGTCAAACCACTTCACTTCGTAGCCGAAGGGCTGTTCCTTTGTCTCCACGTGGGCGTAGCGGGTAAACGATAAGAACGCCTGTACCTTGGGACTTTGTTTGGCTGCTGCCACCAGCTCGTTTTCNGGTTTGACGGCAAACACGTCGAGGATCGTGACCTCCCCGCCGTGCACTTCCCCGACGTACCAGTGCTGCTCCGTCCTGATGACAAACGTCCACTGGTTCCAGGAAAGCGTGGGAATGACGGTGTACGTGCCTTCCTTGCCGATGCTTTCCCTGACCAGTGCGGTCGTCCGCTTATGCGCCTGGCTGCGCCAGACGTAATAGCAGGCGATCAGCACATAAATCCAGAAAAACAGCGGTCCCGGAGCCGCGCCTGCGCCCCACAGCATCAGGCCGGCCACATGTACGCCAAAAATAAACGGGTCGAAGATGAAGATGGTGTTCCAGGCGATCCACTTGTCGCGGAAGGGATAAAGGCCTTTGGTTCCGTACGCGTTAAAGAGGTCGACAAAAACGTGCAGCACGACCGCGGCAAAAATCCAGCCCAACAGGTGAAGCCAGTGCGTCTGCGGTGTTATCGCCTGTACCAGGGCAAACACCGCTGCCGTCCAGACAAACAGAGCGGGAATGGAGTGGGAGATTCCCCGGTGATGGCGGATGTAGGCGGCGCTTCCCCGGATGCGGGTAAAACCGTCCAGATCAGGAGCCTGAGAGCCGATGACGGTGCCGAGCGCCACCGCCTCCGCCAAACCCGGCGTCGCGGCCACAACGGGATCGAGGTGGGCCAGACCGGCCAGTCCGAAGCCCATGACAAAGTGTGTGGCGGTGTCCATGAATTACNTGTTCTCCCTCCTTTGATCCTGCCGGTTCTATTCCTTATTATAGCGATTTGGGCGTGAGATTTCCCCTTCACAGTCGAAAAAAATGCGCGCTTGTTCCCTGTCGCTCAGACGGGTATGATGGAAGGGACCGAAAGGAGAGAAGAAGCTGTGCTTACCGTGTTTATCGAATACAAGACGGACGAGTCGAAGCGGGACCGATGCCTGGAGCTGCTGGCTTCCATGGCCGGAAGGATGGAAGCGATGGGTGCCCGTCAGTACCGGCATTGGGAAGGNCTGGAGCAGCCGGGCCTGTTCGTCGAAGCGTTTGACGTGGAAACGGTGGAGCAGTACGAGCGCATCAAACAGTGGCGGCGTGCCGATCAGGCGTTTTGCGAGTGCATCGCGGGAGGGGCCGCCAAGCTGAACATCTGGGCGTTTNGCCCGATCGATTTGGCTGACAAAAGGAGCAAGCAGGAATCTGATGGCAGGTAAAAAACGCAAGGCATTGACGTATACGTTACCGGAAGAGTTTCACGTGTTTGGCTTTTCCCGCGATCTGCTGGCCTGGTACGATTCCCAGAAACGGGATTTGCCCTGGCGGATCAACCGCGATCCGTACCGCGTCTGGGTGTCAGAGATCATGCTGCAGCAGACGCGTGTGGAAACGGTAAAGCCGTACTACCAGAACTTCATGGCCAAGTTCCCCACCGTGGCCGCGTTGGCCGAAGCGCCGGAGGAGGAAGTGCTGAAGGCATGGGAAGGGCTTGGCTACTACTCGCGCGCCCGCAATCTGCAGGCGGCCGCGCGGGAGGTGCAGGAACGCTACGGCGGCGTCATTCCCGACACGCCGGAAGAGATCGCCACGCTGAAAGGCATCGGACCGTACACCGCCGGCGCCATTCTGAGCATCGCCTACGAAAAACCGGAGCCGGCCGTGGACGGCAACGTGATGCGCGTCTTTTCCCGGCTGCTCTACCTGACGGACGACATCGCCAAGCCGGCGACCCGCGTCAAGGTGGAACACCTCGTGCGGCAGGTGATTCCGCATGGCCGAGCAGGTGATTTCAACCAGGCGTTGATGGAGCTGGGCGCTCTCGTCTGCCTGCCGCGTACGCCGCAGTGTCTCACCTGTCCCGTGTTTGACTACTGTCTCGCCCGGAAGGAAGGGGTACAGGACGAATTGCCGGTCAAAGGCAAGGCCAAACCGCCGCGTCTCGTCCGATTGCAGGTGGCGGTGGTCAAGCGNGGGGATGCCGTCTTGATCAACAAGCGTCCGGAGCAGGGGCTGTTGGCCGGCATGTGGGAGTTTCCCATGGTGGAGACGGACGCTGACACCCGTTCCCTGAAGCAGGAGGCGCTTTTACAGGGGCTCAGGAAGCGGTTCGGGGTGGACGTGGAGGTGATCGAGCCGCTGATGGAGCTGACACATACGTTTTCCCACCTGCAGTGGCACATGGAAGTGTGGCAGTGCGACTGGATCGAGGGCGACGANTTGCCGCCGAACGCCCGGTTTGCGACAGCGGACGAACTGGCTGGGCTCGCGTTTCCCGTGGCTCATCAAAAAATCCTGGAAACGATCAAAAGCGACCGGTGACCGGTCGCTTTTTTGCAGGTGAAGTGTCTTTGCGATTACAGCCGCGTACAGTACTCGGGAAACTGGGACGCCTGATAGATGCGCTGCTCTTCCCATGCCTTAATCGCCTGCTGCTGCCTGTAGCGGGCTTCGCGCTCATCCGTAGAGATCACGCGTCTTTCGATGATGATGGCAAAGAAAATCATCGGAATGTACATGACCAAATCCCTCCTGTGCAAATTGTCTGGTTCAGTCAGCCGCCCTCTATCGATTTGACTCCCGTGAACCGCATCCTTTGACGTCTTTGCTTGCTGCTCATAAGAACACCCTCCTCAAGGTATATATGCGCGTTACACGCGAGTGAGAAATTNCGGATATCGGGCGGCTTCGAGCGCCTGAGCTTCGGCGCGTTCCTGCAGATAGCGGGAGCGCTGGTACTCGGCGGCACGCTGATTGGCGCTTGACTTTTTGCGCTCAATCCTCACTGTGAAAAACAAGAAGTGGAATACCATCCGTCTCACCTCCTTTCAAGAAAAAAACCGCAAGCCAAACGGCTGCGGTCGTGTTTCCAGCAACGAGGAAACAAAAAGACCGCAAGCGACAGCGCCTGCGGTCGGGTATGCGACGAAAGGGGTATGGCAAAGAAACGAGTCCTGTTACGATTCGTCCGTCCGGGAGGCGTTGCCGTATGAAGTTGGAACAACTGTGAGCCAATCATTTCGGTCGAGATTTCCTTTGAACATCATAGCAGCACAACCTCCTTTCCATTCGAGGGAAAAATCGTAATCTTAGCATATGGCAACTTTTTCTTGATGTAAAGTATTTTTTGCCCAATTTAAAGAAGAAAGTATTTTCTGACAACAATGCGCAGTGCCGGCCTACAACGGGAGCCGGACAGCCTGGTGGCGGGTTACCAAAACATGTACAAAAGTCCGATCATCGCGGCAAGGCTGATTGCCACGATTCCGATGATGATGCCCCATTGACGAGTCTCTGTTTTCATTTTTCATTCCCTCCTTTTGTTCAATCGTAAATCGGCGNAGACGCGTGATCCCAGCCGCCGCCATCGCCNCCGATTGGTCCGCGTGATTCCAGTTCGCGGATGATGCGGGCGTGGAGCGAACATCCTTCAGCATTGAGATAGGCTGCCAGTTGAGACATGGCGTGATGGTAGTAAAGCAATTCGTTTACTTCCCATTGGGAGAGCGGTGTCATCGTCAGTTCCGACAGTTCGCGGCCAATAAACATGAAAACACTCCTTCCCCGCCGTCAGGCACAAGCTGTTTCGCATAGTATGGCTGTCCGCTGCCGCTTCCATGCCTGAAGTCGCGCTGTCTGGGAGCAAGTGGTCAGGTGGCAATTCAGACAGTCACGGTGTATAATGAGAATGTTCTTTTTTGGTACCTGATATTAATAGTTGGTGTGATAGGAGGAAACCCTCATGCATACAAACCGAAAAGTGGCGCTCGTTACGGGCGGAACCCGGGGGATCGGAAAGGCGATCGCCCGTCGACTGGCGGAACAGGGATATGACCTGGTGCTCAACTACCTGCGCAACCGCACGGCCGCCGGGGAAACAGCGGCGGAGCTGGAAGCCCTGGGTGTCCGCGTTCACCTGGTGAAGGCAAACGTGGGCGATGTGGCCAAAATCAAAGAACTGTTTGCCGAAATCGACCGGGAGTTCGGCCGCCTGGACGTACTGGTGAACAACGCCGCGTCTGGCGTAATGCGCCCGCTCATGGAGCTGGAAGAGAATCACTGGGACTGGACGATGGAGATTAACAGCAAGGCCCTGTTGTTCTGCGGACAGGAAGCGGCCAAACTAATGATGAAGAACGGCGAGGGCGGGAAAATCGTCAGCATCTCCAGCCTTGGCTCAATTCGCGTGCTGGACAACTACACCGCTGTCGGCGTGTCCAAAGCGGCACTCGAAGCCCTCACCCGCTACCTGGCTGTCGAACTGGCGCCGTACAACATTGTCGTCAACGCGGTGTCCGGGGGAGCTGTGGACACCGACGCGCTCCGTCACTTCCCCAACCGCGAGGAGCTCCTGGCCCACTCAGCGGCGCGTACACCGGCTGGCCGCATCGTGGAGCCGGACGATCTGGCCAATGCGGTGATGTTCCTGTTGTCCGATCAGGCCTGGATGATCCGCGGCCAGACCNTCATCGTGGACGGCGGTCTGTCGCTGCTGACCTAAGTCCGTTTGGGCCGTTTGGGCCGGGCCGACGGGTTTGTATTCCCAATTGCGACCTGTTTCTCGCGTTCATACGGAGACAAAGTTGTCCAAGTGGTGTACAATAAGAACAGAAGGCATCGAAGGAGGCAACGTATGCTGATTCGACCGTTTCGGCTCGGTGACTATTCGGCGATAACGCGTATTTGGCAGGAAACCGGTTTGGAAGAATCGGACACGGAGTCATTGAACGACCTGGCCAAACAGTTGGCCTGGGACAGCGATTTGGTCATGGTTGCGGAGAAGGATGGAGAAGTGGTAGGGGTGGTCGTCGGCACGATAGACGGGTCACGCGCCTACTTTTACCGCCTGGCCGTTACTCCCCGCCTGCAGGGGACCGGCATCGGGCGGAAGCTGGTNGAGGCGATTGAAAAACGCTTTCGGCAACGGGGCGTCCATCGCGTCTTGATCATGGTGAATCAGGACAACCCGGAGGTTCTCCCTTTTTACTATTCACTTGGCTACGAGATGCAAAAATATGTTACACTTTCCAAAAAGCTCTCTTCTTAAGTTAAGGGAGGCTTATCCCCATTCATACAGAGAAGAGAAGAAAGGGGAGAGTCATGTCGCCAGCTCCAGGCTCCATTATCCGCATTGAAAGTTTTAAACACGACCATTCACTGCACCGCATCTGGGATAAGACGACGCTGATTCATTCCAGCGATGCGGTCGTGATTGGAGGCAACGACCGGGTCAAGGTAACAGAGGCAGACGGCCGGGAATGGCGGACGAGAGAGCCTGCCATCTGCACGTTTGGCCGCGGACAGTGGTTTAATACGATCGCGATGATTCGCGATGACGGCATCTATTACTACTGCAACATTGGTTCGCCTTTTAGCTTGAAAGGAAATCTGTTAAGCTACATTGATTACGATTTGGACGTCAAGGTATTTCCCGACATGACTTACACCATTCTCGACGAAGAGGAGTTTCTGCTGCACAGCAAGCAGATGAACTACCCTCCGTTTGTCGTCGAACGCGTGCAGACCGCTCTCCGGGAAGTGCTGGATTGGGTCCGTTTGCGGCGTGGCCCTTTTCAAAACGGATTTGTCCAACGCTGGTACGAGCGTTACCTGCTGGTGCGCGATGACGAGGTATGATCCCTTTCCCGAACGGCCGGGAGAGGGATTTCCTTGTTTGTCGGTCATCACCTGTCCCGGAACGAATACATGTAGGAGGGAAAGCGGGAACTGGCAAAAGGAGGGACGANCGTGAACAGCATCCGGCGCTACATGGCATACGTCATGCCCTATTGGAAACAGATCCTGGGAACCATTTTTATCGGCATCATCAAATTTTCGATACCGCTGCTGTTGCCGCTGATGATCAAGTACGTGATTGATGACCTGCTGCCCAGCCCCCTGCCCCGGGAGGAGAAGCTGACTCAACTGTTCTGGCTGATGGCCGTGGCGTTTGTGGTCTTTACCGTTGTGCGAGCGCCTGTGGAGTACTGGCGGCAGTACTTCGCCCAGTGGGTGTCCAGCCGCATCTTGTTTGACATTCGCAACCAACTGTTCACTCACNTGCAGCGGCTCTCCATGCGCTACTACAACAACCACAAGACAGGGGAAGTGGTCTCCCGGGTAATCAACGACGTGGAGTCAACCAAGTCCTTTATNGAAACGGGCCTGATGAACATCTGGCTGGACCTGATCACGATCGGTTTGACCCTGAGTGTGATGCTGTACATGGACGTCAAGCTCACGCTGGTCGCGATCCTGGTCTTTCCGCTGTACGCGATGTCTGTCAAATACTTTTACAAGCGGCTGCGGCAGCTTACGCGGGAGCGCTCGGCCGCCCTGGCCCACCTGCAGGGACACNTGCACGAGCGCGTAAACGGCATGTCGCTGGTGCGCAGCTTTGCCCTGGAGGAGCACGAATCCCGGGTGTTCGCCAAGGANAACAACCGCTTTTTGCAAAAGGCGCTGGAGCATACGCGTTGGAACGCCAACACCTTTGCTGCCGTCAACACGGTGACGGACATTGCGCCGCTCATGGTGATCGCCTACGCCGGCTACCAGGTAATCGGGGGAACGCTCACCATCGGGACGCTGGTGGCGTTTTACGCCTATCTGGAACGCCTCTACACGCCGCTGCGCCGGTTGGTCAACTCCTCCACCACGCTGACACAGGCCGTTGCTTCGATGGATCGGATGTTTGAATTTATCGACGAGTCGTACGATATCGTCGACAAGCCCGGCGCCGGCCGGCTCCCGGTCGATCCGCAGACGGGGCGGATTCGCGGCGAAATCCGGTTTGAAAACGTCTCGTTTCGCTATCGCAAGGATGGGCCGCTGGTGCTGGATCNCGTCAATTTGACGATCAATCCGGGCGAGACGGTCGCCATCGTCGGCATGTCGGGCGGAGGCAAGACCTCGCTGATCAGCTTGCTGCCCCGTTTCTGGGACGTGACGGAAGGACGGATCACCATCGACGGTGTTGACATTCGCGACGTGCAGCAGCAGAATCTGCGCAGCCACATCGGCATGGTGCTGCAGGACAACATCCTGTTCAGCGAGTCAGCGCGGGTAAACATCCTGATGGGCNATCCCGACGCGGATGAAGCGGCCGTGATCGAAGCGGCCAAGGCGGCCAACGCCCACGAGTTTATCATGGAACTGCCCGATGGATACGACACCGAGCTGGGCGAGCGGGGAGTCAAGCTGTCCGGCGGGCAGAAACAGCGGATTGCCATCGCCCGCGTCTTTCTGCGTGATCCGGCCATTTTGATCCTGGACGAAGCCACATCAGCACTCGACCTGGAGTCTGAGCACATGATTCAGGAATCGCTGGCCCGCTTGACCAAAGGGCGCACCACGATCATCGTGGCCCACCGCCTCTCCACCATNACCCACGCGGACAAGATCGTGGTCATGAAAGAGGGGCGGATCGTCGAACAGGGAAGACACGAAGAATTGTTGGCGCTAAAAGGTGTGTATCATAATTTGTGGAGCGTACAGGATCTGGGCGCTCCCACAGCAGAGCATCCGGTGTCATAGGGAACCCGGCCAGTGGACGAAACGCGCGGGGCCGCGAGGAGACGGCGAGGCAGTCGCGTTTCCTCGCACCGGAAAGGAGGAGGGCGCCCGTGGAAACGTGGAAACGCAACTTGTATGTATTGTGCGGGGCGCTGTTTGTCGTCATGATGGCGATGAGCATGATCATGCCGTTTTTGCCGCTGTATATCCAGCAGGATTTCGGGGTGGAAGACCCGCATGAAGTGACCGCATGGGCAGGAGTCATTTTTGGCGCCAACTTTTTGACCGCCAGTCTGGTGTCCCCGATCTGGGGCAATCTGGCTGACAAGTACGGCCGCAAAATCATGATCTTGCGCTCCGGTTACTTCATGTCCGTCATCATCGCGGCGACCGGTTTTGCCGGGAGTTTGTGGCAGCTTTTGGCCCTGCGCCTCTTGAACGGAACGGTGGGAGGAATTGTCCCGGCCAGCACGGCTCTGGTCGCCTCCAATGCNCCTCGGGAAAAAGCGGGATGGGCATTGGGGCTGTTGCAGTCGTTCGTGACCGCCGGCTCCATTATGGGACCGCTGATCGGCGGGGTGTTGGCCGATCGAATCGGGTTCCGCATGATCTTTGTCGTGACCGGCAGCCTGGTCCTGTTGGCGACGCTGGTGATTACGTTTACCGTAAAGGAAACATTTGTGCCCCCGAAGGCCAAGGAACGCTCCAGTCTGTCTGATGACTTTCGCAAGATTTTCTCTTCCAGGGAGCTGCCGACGGTCTTCTTCGTGACGATCATGATCCAGTTTGCCTTGTTCAGTATCGTACCGGTGCTGCCGATTTTCATTGCACAGCTTTTGCATCAGCAGGGAAACGTCGCCTTCTGGGCGGGTGTGGTCCAGGCGTCTACCGGCATCGCCAACGTGCTGGCGGCGCCCCTCTTGGGACGGTTGGGAGACCGCTACGGTTCCCATCGCGTTTTGTTTGGCAGCCTGCTGTTTGCAGCCGTGTTGTTCGTGCCGCAGGCCCTGGCAGCAAACGTTACCCAGTTGGTGGTGCTTCGCTTTTTGCTCGGCTTGTCGCTTGGCGGCCTGCTGCCCGCTGTCAATGCCCTGCTGCGCCGGCTCACGCCCAGTCACATGATCAGCCGTGTGTACGGGTACAACAACAGCTTTGTCAGCATGGGCAGCATGCTGGGACCGATGATCGGCGGCTTCCTGGCCGGTTTCATCAGCATCAACGGGGTGTTTCTGATGACCAGTGCCCTGCTGTTCATCAACGCCGGCTGGGTGTTTTTCAGCTTNTTCCGTCAAAAGCCCCAGCGGGAAATGGAAACATGATGATCAACCGAAGTGGGAGAAAAAGTACGTGACATGAAGTGATGGGCCTAGCGAGCGAGCGGGCACCATCACACATGACACCACGGACTTTGTCTACATACTGAAGGACCGGCGTTACTGCCGGTCCAGAAAACGCAAGATTGCCATGACGTCCAGATCACCCAGGCCGTCCTCCAGCGCGGCGCGGTAGCAGGCGGCCGCCGATTCGGCCAACGGCGTGGAGACGCCTTCNTCNCNGGCGAGGCGAAGGTCTTTGGCCATGTGTTTGAGGGCAAACGCGGCCGGGTAGTTGTCGGCGAGAATGGACGCTTCCTTGCCGCGGATCAGCGGCGTGCCGACCGCGCTCTCTCTNATGATGGTCAGCATCTGCTCGGCTTCGATACCCATGCTGCGGGCGAACAGCAGGGTTTCAGCCGCTCCCTGCACGGTAATGCCCAACAGCAGGTTGATCGCCAGCTTGGCTGACGTGCCGGCACCGTTGGGGCCGAGGTGAAGTGCCAGTTTGCCCAGCTTGTCCAGCAGCGGTTTGACTTGGGCATAGTCGCTCTCGTCGCCGCCGACCATGATGACCAGCTTGCCTTCCTTGGCCGGGCCGACACTGCCGGAGACCGGTGCGTCGAGGAAGCGAAATCCCGCCTGTCGGCACTGTTCGGCCAGATAGCGGGACGTCTGAGGAGAGACCGTACTCATGTCCACGGCCAATGTGCCGCGAGCACCGGAAGTGAGCAGACCGTCCGGTCCGGTGTAGACAGCCTTGACGGCCTCGTCATCGCTCACCATTGTAAACACGATATCGCATTCCGCCAGTTCCGCCAAAGAGCCAGCCAGGGCGGCTCCCTGCGCGAGCAGCGGCTCTGCCTTGCTGGGCGTGCGGTTCCACACCTTCACCTCATATCCGGCAGCCAACAGATTGCCGGCCATCGGGATCCCCATGTTGCCCAGCCCGATCCATCCGATTTTCATCACATCTGTCTCCTTTCTTGTTGCGGAAAACTGCAATCGTTCATTCGGCAGGACGTGTTTGGCTTACCGAGCCACGTTCACATCCATTATACCTATGTAAAGCTTCATCACCTATCGTAGCGGATATAAGGAAAAAGGTACAGCCTCCTTAAAAACAGGAGGCTGTACCTGTTCGTGCATGTGCTGCAAGATTTATCAGTCTTCGTTGGAGCTGTTGAAGATCATTACGTATTTGGCCAGTTCGAGCACGGAGATCAGCGCGGCGGCCACATAGGTGAGCGCAGCGGCGCCCAGCACCTTGTTGACGCCTCGTTCTTCCGTGTTGCGGATGAAGCCCATTTTGACCATCATGTCTTTGGCGCGGCTNCTTGCGTTGAACTCGACCGGCAGCGTGATCAATTGGAAGGCGACGGCTGCGGAGAAGAAGATGATCCCCAGCAGCAGCAGATTGGCTGCCTTGAAGAAGAAGCCGGCCAAAAGCAGCAGCGGTGCAACCCCCGACGCAAAGTTGACGACCGGGAAGATGCGGTGGCGGGCCACCAGCATCGGGTAGGAGACCTTGTGCTGCACGGCGTGTCCTACCTCGTGGCAGGCGACGGAGATTGCCGAGATGGAATTGCCAAAGTAGACCGGATCGGACAGACGAACCGTGCGGGAAATCGGGTCGTAGTGGTCGGTCAGCGTACCGGGGATGTGTTCAACTGGAACGTGCGTCAGGCCATTGGCGTCCAGCATGCGGCGTGCCGCTTCCGCACCGGTCAGGCCGGAAGACGCGGGAATATCGGCAAAGCGGTTGAACGTTCCCTTGACGCGAAACTGGGCCCACAGCGACAGGCCGAACGCGATCAAAATCAGGAAGTCCATGGGGTGAAAGAACATGGGGGAAAATCACTCCTTCGTATATGATCATGAACAATGAGAGCACGTATGATAGTTTGCCCTATACTCAATTGTACGATCATCACAGGTGACAGTTTCACTTTTTTATTGTACAGTCTTTGACCAATCTTGACAATATCAGTGAATGCTTATGTGTGGTAAAAAAGCACTCTTCCCATAGTGGGAAGAGT
>JGI25328J35697_1001507_pt1 | contig 16111 bp, 11 predicted proteins | sample HigsolmetaAR203D_FD_35697 | JGI IMG/M metagenome (IMG submission 35697)
TCCACTCCGGATGCGCCCGCGCGATGTCCGTGATCGGCTGGATGAGCCCGGCTTTGTAAAATTCCGTCGAATGGCTGCCCGCGTAGGTGAAAAAGACGTCGGGCATTTCGTTGGCCGCCGCCACGGTGCTCAGCCTTTGACGGTACCCGTCGGGCGGAATCGCCTGCGCATCGAGCTCCATTTCCGGATGCTCGGCCTGGAACTTCTCGATGAAGCTCCGCACCGTTCTCGCGCGAAGATCGTCCCCCGCGAAATTGTGCCAAATGGACAGCTTCACTTTTTCTTCTTCTTTCTTGGCCGTGTTTCCCGGCGAATTCGACCCCGTGTCGTTTTTCGAGCCGCCGCCGTTGCCGCCGCCGCATGCGGTGACCAGCACTGCGGTCAGCATCAACAACAATAGCGCTTTCAACTGTGCTTTCCACTTCACTTGCATCTTTGGGACCTCCTTGTGTTCGGGATATCCCCAGTATAGGGGCGGCGGATGTCGAATCACAGGGGAAGTCCTTCAGGGCTTGGGGAGACAATCTTCAGATGTTTTCCCAATGTCGGGACTTTGTGCAGCCTGTCCGACAAATTGGATCGAAGCCCGCTGCGTGTTTTCACGCCATTCGGATGCTATACAAGGGCGTAAAGCCTGATGGTTGGGTTCGGTGCTCTTCAGGATTTTTCCCGGTATCCGAACGCTGTGCTAACATACAACGTCCCATTGTTTGGTTGGATACTTCAGATATTTTCCCGGTATTCGGACGGGGTCATGCCCGTGTATTGTTTGAACAGCCGGTTGAAATGCTTGACATCCGTGTACCCGACCTGACGCGCCACTTCGCTGATTTTCGCGGGCGTTTCCGATAGCAGATGCTGCGCCCTGCGCATTTTCGCTTCCCTGACGTAGTTGGCGAAATTTTGCCCGGTTTCCCGCTTGAACATTTCACTGAAATAATTCGGATGCAGATGAACGTGACCGGCGACCTGCTCCAACGTCACGTTTTCGCCGATATGCTCGCGGATATAGGCGATGGCGCGAGGGATTGGGGATGAACGCGCGGCCATGCCGGCGTAACGGGACAAAAGCGGCATCAGCCGGCGCGTCAGTTCGCCTTCCGCATCGGCGATCAAACCGTCGGCGCTCAGCGGCTCCCACGGCGGCAGCGGCCGATCGCCACCGATGGATTCGGCGGCGCGTTCCAGCCAGCGGTAACCGGCCACGAGCAGCGACTGCAAATACGCCGCCGCCGTCCGCGGCGTCGCCTCCGCATCGGCGCGTATGCGTTCGATCGCCTCGCGAACCCAGGCTTCCAGCGATTCGCCGCTGCCGGATTTCAGCGCCGCAATCAGCGATCGCTCTTCTTCCTCCGTGCACACCGTGCGCATCCCCGCCCTTTGCGCCACCGACTCGTAGCGGATGAGGCGCGTGCCCGGAAGCAGCCAGCGGTACGAAAAAGCTTCGTTCGCCGTTTCCGCCGCTTGCCGCAGTTCCGGCACCGACTTGGCCGCGATTCCCGCCGCCGCGAAAATGCGCCGGCCCCATGCGCGTTCCGCCAACGCGATCGACTGCTCCGCGCGATCCCATCCGTTCTCCGTCCGTTCCGCGGGGACGACGAGCAGCAAACCGCCGTACCAGGGAAGCCAGGCCGCCGAGTGCTTCGACGCCCACGATTCGCCCCATTCCGCGTGCAGATCGGCATCGGCGCCGGCGATGACGGCGCGCAGCACCATCAAACCTTGCGCGCCGAGCGCCGTCTGCAGTTCCGGAAATTGTTTCCCGAAAGCGTGAACGAGCGTTTCGTTGAACGGCAATTTCGCATCCAGAAGCTGCTCCAGCAAGCTCCGTTTCGCCGCGGCTTCCATCCTGCCGTTTTCTTCTTTTTCCCGCCGCTTTTGCAATATGCGCGCCTTGGCCTGCAGCGCGGATTGGATAATTTCCTCCGGTTCGCACGTCTTCAGCAAGTAATCGCTGACGCCTTCCCGCAGCGCCTCCCGCGCATAGTCAAAGTCGTCGTATCCGGAGATGACGATAATTTCCGTATCGGGCGATTCGCGTTTGACCTCGCGGACGAGATCGAGTCCGCTCATGCCGGTCATCCGGATGTCGGTGAAAATCAATTCGGGACGTTCGGCCAAAAACCGCTCCAGCGCCTCTTCGGCGGACTCCGCCGGCGGCAGTACGGAGAAACCGTTTTCGGCCCATTCGACCATCGTGCAGAGCCCCGTGCGTATAATCACTTCGTCGTCGACGATCAACACTTTCACGCGTCTTTCTCCCCCTCGTTCCGTGCCGCGGGAATCCGAAACGACACCGTTGTTCCCTTTCCTTCGGCGCTTTCCACGGTAAGACCCGCGTCCTGGCCGTAGTGCAGGAGCAGACGATGATGCACGTTTCGAAGCCCGTAAAATTCTTTTTGTTCCGTACGCGCTTCCACCGAAAGCGGATTGTCCCGCAGCAGCTGCCGCAGCCGTTCGAGCCGTTCCGCGGGAATGCCGGCGCCGTTGTCCGACACTTCGAACCGGATGCCCTCGGGCACCGACCGTATGTTGACGCGGATGTCGCCCACGATCCCGATTTTGAGAATGCCGTGCAGCATGGCGTTTTCAACGAGCGGCTGCAGCAGCAGTTTCAGCATCGGTTTCTTCAACGTCTCCGGGTCCGCGTCCACATGAAAGCGGAATCGCTCCGGATAGCGAATCGACTGGATGTGCACATAATGCCTGACGTGTTCGATTTCCTGCTCCACGGAGCAGTATTCTTGTCCGCGGTTCAGGCTGAACCGCAGAAAATCGCTCAGCGATTTGACCATCGCCGCGATCTTCGTGTTGCGGTCCATCCGCGCCAGCCATTGGATCGACGACAGCGTATTGTACAAAAAGTGCGGGTTGATCTGCACTTGCAGCGCGTGCATGTCCGCTTCTTTTTTCAAGGATTCGTTGCGCTTGACCTCTTCCGTCAGTTTGACGATGCGCGAACTCAACCGGTTATAGCTGATGACGAGCTGCCCGACTTCATCGATGGAATTGACCGGCAGCGCGGGCAGCGGCTCATCGGGACTCGCTTCTTTCAAAAATTTCGTCAGCGCGCTCAGCGGATTCGTCACTTTCTGGATGAGAAAAACGACGAACACCAGGACGAGCAGCATGGCGATGCCGACCGCCGCGATCGTGAGGGTGAGGAAATACGCGTTCTGCGCGCGATAGTCGCTCGACGGTATGATCCCGACCAACGTCCACGGAAACGAGGACAACTTCTGGTACAGCACCGTCGTTTTGTCCCGGCCGCTGCCGTAATCCATCGTACCGGAATTTCCGCTGAAACCGCCGATATGTGGGAAGTGTTCCGTCATCAGGCTGTTCGTCTCCCAATCCGGCGGTCCGGCGACGATCCGCTGGCGGTTGTCGATCATGAACACGAAACCGCTTCCTTCCAGTTCCGCGGTCCGCACCTGACGCGCGATGACGGCCTGATCCACGTTGATCTGCATATGCCCGATGACGCGATAACGATCCGTGCTGCGAATCGGCCGCGACAGCGTGATGACGTTTTTCACGCCTTCGGACGTCCGTTGGCGGTGCACGTTGGACCACCACTTCGGGTACTGTTCGTAATACAGCGGTTCCCGCCACGCAATGTCCTGAAAATCGGATTCATGGATCGCGCGCTGCGTCACCGGCACTTTTCCGTCGAGCGGCTCAATGACGATGTTCGCCACATATTCCTTGGAAATCGCCAAGTTCGTCATCAGGCTGACGATGTCCGTGCGCCGCAGCACATTGTCTTCCTCCGATTTCAGAAACGCTTGGACATCGCTGTTGCCGATCAGAACGAGCGACATGTTTTCCACGTCCGCGAAAATGCCGGTCAAGGTCGCTTCCAGCTGCCGCAGCGTGTTCAGTCCGGATGTTTTGGCTTTCTCCTCCGTCAGCTGCGTGGCGATCCGATACGAAAAAAGACCGAGCGAAAGCACCGGCACGAACGTCGCGACGGTGATCAACAGGGCCAATTTGTGTTTCAACGAGCGTCCAAGCCATTTTTTCATCGATTGACTCTCCAAAACTCGTTCGTGAAGTTCTTAAATCCTTATTTTAGGAGATTGCTTGAAAGATGGAAAGACAATTTTGGTCGTCGCGGCCGGACCGCGCATTCCTCAAGCGCGCAAACACGCAAAAGGGAGAAGCGCGATATGCGCGTTCTCCCCTCGAAACATATTGCTGCCGCTAGAGTTCTCCACGTGTCCTCCTCTAGTGCCGAGCTCCGCAGCCGGCGAGTTCAGACGTCTCCCGTTCATTCGGTCGAAGCCGCCGTCGATTCACACGAGCAGTTCGAACAGCAGCGGATCTTTGTTCAGCTCGATATACCGGACGCCTTTTTTGCGCATGCGCTCGATCAGCGGTTCGTAGTCTTCCCGGCGTTTCAGTTCGATGCCCACGAGCGCCGGACCGTTGTCCTTGTTATGCTTTTTCGTGTATTCGAACCGGACGATGTCGTCGGTCGGGCCGAGCACTTCGTCGAGAAATTCCCGCAGCGCTCCGGCACGTTGAGGAAAATTGATCGTAAAATAATGCTTCAATCCTTCGTAAATGAGCGATCGTTCCTTGATTTCCTGCATCCGGTCGATGTCGTTGTTGCCGCCGCTGACGATGCAGACGACCGTTTTGCCCTTGATCTGTTCGCGCAAGGCGTCCAGCGCGGCAATCGGCAGCGCGCCGGCCGGCTCGGCGACAATCGCCTGCTGGTTGTACAAATCGAGTATCGTCGTGCACACTTTGCCTTCGGGCACGAGCAGCACGTCGTCCAGCACTTCCCTGCAGATGGAGAACGTCGTTTCCCCGACTTTTTTGACCGCGGCGCCGTCGACAAACTTGTCGATGCGGTCGAGCGTGACCACCCGCTGCTGTTCCATCGACCGCTTCATGGCCGGCGCGCCTTCCGGTTCCACGCCGATCACGCGGGTCGACGGGGAGATCGTCTTGATGTAGGTGCCGACGCCGGAGGCGAGTCCGCCGCCCCCGACCGTGACGAACACGTAGTCGACCGGCTGGTCGATGCCCTCCATGATTTCCTTGCCGACGGTGCCGTTGCCTGCAATGATTTTCGCGTCGTCAAACGGATGGATGAACGCCATGCCGGACGCTTCGCTCTCCTTCACCGCTTCGGCAAAGGCGTCGTCAAACGTGTCTCCGGTCAGAACGATCTCCACGAACGCTCCTCCGTACGCGGCGACTTGCGACACCTTTTGCCGCGGCGTCGTAGCCGGCATGTAAATTTTTCCGGGGATTTTCAGCGAGCTGCACGACAACGCCACTCCCTGGGCGTGATTGCCGGCGCTGGCGCAGACGACGCCGCGCTTCAACCGCTCTTCCGGCAAGGTGCGGATCAGGTGATACGCTCCCCGTATTTTGAACGAACGCACCACCTGCAAATCCTCCCGCTTCAAATACACGTTGCAGCCGTATTCGGCGGACAGCCGGGCATCCCGCTGCAGCGGCGTGGCGGTGATGATTTCCTTCAGCACATGGTGGGCGTAGACGATGTCTTCCATTCGCACCCCGGCGCTTTTCACCGCATGTTCCATGTTGGTTCTCCCTTTCTTTGGATGCTTCCATTATCGGCCATACGGGCCGTTGCCAAATAAAAAATCCCGTCCCGTAAGGGACGAGATTCACTCGCGTTACCACCCTTGTTCCGTGCTGCACCGGCGCATCAACCGACGTGCCGACCGCACGACACCTCATTCCACGTACCATCATACGCGTTCCCTGTAACGGAGGACAACCGGCAGGACTTACTGGAACCGTTCGGCCCTGCTTCTCGGAGAGGATTTTCCGCCAAGGCTTGAACGCCGGCTTTCAGCCCGCGGCCGGCTCTCTGGGGAACAAGCGCATCGGCGTACTCGTTCTCGTCAACGAATTTGCGCAATCCTAAAATTATTTTTTGTTATACCGCTTTTTCGGGCAATTGTCAACACAGGAAGCGTCCACGGACAGGTTCACACAGGAAGCGTTCGAAAAGTCCGAAAGCGTACGAAAGCGTACGAAAACGCGTGATCAGCCCCGGATCGCCACGTCGACGTCTGACACCGAGGATGTCCGGATGAACGTCTGGATGATGCCCGGATGACGTTCGATTCACGTCGGAGGAAATCTGGACCCGTCTTTCGCGCGATCGGTGATACAGTGCTCACTTTACGAAGCCGGTGATCGGGCAGTTCGGGCGTGGATTGCAATCGCTCACACAACCTCTCCGAACGACTTCTGGCACAGTCCGCCGAATCCGGACTCTAGCTATCCCGTGAAAATGAACAGCACGGTGCAGGCGAACAGCGCGGAATAGACGAATTCAAGCATGCCGGTTTGTTTGACGGTCAATTGGGTGCGCGGCGACCAGACGGCCCGAACGAGCAGCACGGCCAACGGCAGCAGCAGCCAGTGTGGAAACCATAACGCTCCCGCCGCGAGAAGTGCGAGATGATAACCGACCGATAGGGCATAATATTTTCGATTATGTTTTTCCCGGATCATCGTCTTCACATACAATACCGTGCCCGCAAAATAGAGCACGCTGAGACCGAACAGTTCGGCCGCCAGCATCCAGTCGGTTCCGCCTCCCGCCTGATACGCGACAAACACCATCAAGCTGAACTGCACGACTGCGGCCAGGTCGTTGAGCAGCGCCCTTTCCCGATTGCGGCTGGCATAGTACCCATTGACGAGAAACAACGGGATGAACAACGGAACCCACCGCGCGAGCGCCGGCTCCAGGACGAGCAGCAGGACACCGGTCGGAATCAGCAAACCGCCGTATAGTTGCATCGGTCGGACATACATCTTTTTCTTCTTCGTCCGCAGCCATTGGAGAAACGGATAAGAAAACAAATAGACGAGAAGCCAACCGAGAAAAAGCAGCGCGTGCAGCCAAACCGGCTTCGACGCGAACATGCCGAACAAAAACGGAATGACCAGCATCGCCCAGGCGCCATGTTGAGCGGGAAGATATCCTCTCTTTTTCATACGCCCCCCCCTCCCGTTGCTAACTCTAGTTTACCCCCGGAGGGCAATGCTCAATGTGACACTTGTCACAATCCGATGGCGATCGACTGTGACAAACCGGTGAATGGATCTCCGACGGCCACGGCAACAACTTTGGCTGTCACGGCAACATCTTTCGCGGCCACGCCAGTCTGTTCCGCAGCAACGTTTACCACTTAGTACGGCCATGGTAACCTCCCACGCGACCACGATCATCTATTCCACGGCACGATAACCTCGAGTTTTGCCGCCGCGATAACCTCTTCTGCGGCCACGATAACCGCTTCCGCAGCCGAGATCGGCTCCTTTTTTTGAGGCAGAGCTTGCGAGACGGTTGCTGCGCGCTGGCCGACGGCATCGTGCGTCTGACGCGCCCGATACGTCCAACACACACATCCGACAAACTTCTAGCTATGATGAACGTAAAAAAGCAGCTCTCCGTTTGCTAACATCGTAGGTTAAAATGGAATCAAGCAAACCCCATTTCAGAGCTACATAGCAAAGGAGAGCTGATACTATGCATTTTATCACAAAATTCGTCGGTTTAGATGTATCCAAAGAAAAAATCTCGGTTGCCATTGCAGACTCCGGCAACGAAGCTCCGCGTTATTACGGCAGCATCCCTCATACTCCCGAAGCATTGCGCAAGTTGATCAAACATTTGGGTCCGGCCGAGACGTTGTCGTTTTGTTATGAGGCGGGTCCTACCGGGTACGCAACTTACCGCTGGATCACTTCCATGGGAGCACATTGCACGGTTGTTAATGAGCGGGAAGAAGGAGGCGGGAAAAACCGTATCGTCAAAATGTGTAAAAAAATAAATTGACGAAATAAAACGTTTACAATATAATCGAACCAGAAAGTTTGTTATGGAAACTAACAAACTTTTTAAGGGAGGCAGCGGATTGAGCGACGAGGCGAGAAAAGCTAGTCCCAAACTGGTCAAATCCATGAACCGGATGTTGATTGTCAATGAATTGAAAAAGCATCCTCGCCTTTCCAGGGCGGATCTGGCGAAAAAAACGAAGCTGAGCCGCCCGTGCGTGTCGGAACTGGTCAAGGAGATGATTGAAGAAGGGCTGATTTTGGAAGTCGGGGTCGGCGCTTCGAACGGCGGAAAACGGCCGATTTTGCTGGAATATAATGTCAAATCGAACTTTGTAATCGGCGTGTTGATCACCAACCGCAGCATGTCGGTCATTTTGGCGGATATGCAGGGAGACTGGATCGGAAGGGAGGACCGGCAATTTTCCATTCCGGCGGCCGCTTCCGACATCATCGGACTTTTGGAAGAATGCGCCCATACCCTCCTGCGCCATCATCATATTTCCACGCAGGACGTCTTGGGCATGGCGATCGGCATTCCCGGCATCGCTTCGGAAACCGACCGCCATATCGGATTTTCGCCCGGTCTCGACTTGCAGAGCGTCAACCTGCCGGAGGAAATTGAGGATCGTCTCGGCATCCCCGCCGTCGTCGCCAACGACGTGTACGTGATGACGATGGGGGAATTTCACCGCGGCAGCGGTCGGGGAGTCGGGGATTTGCTCTACTTCTTTATTGGAAACGGCATTGCGGCGGGAATCGTCATCGACGGCAAATTTCATCGGGGCGCCCATTTGGCGGCCGGAGAAGCCGGTTACATGATCATCGGGGACCAAACGAAGCGGAACCGGAACATGGGCGTTTTCGAATCGAATTACGGGCTGCTGGGCATTGAAGAACGCATGAAGCGGCTGCGCATTCCCGTGCGGCCCGGTCTATCCGTTATCGAGAGCTTGCGGATGGCGTCGGAGGAAAACGGCGATGCGCGGGTGTTGTTGGAGGAAGTGCTCAACCAATGGGCGGCGGGGATCGTCAATGCCGCCAGCATCCTCGATCCCCAGTTGATCATTTTGGCCGGCGAGATCCGTTTGCTCGACGCGAAAGCGCTTCAGACGATCGTCGGGATCGTTCGCGACGTATTGCCGAAACCACCCGATATCCGGGTCACCTCACTCGGTTTTGAGGGCGGTTTGCACGGCGCCGTGCATTTGGCGCTGCAAAGCTTTACGCAAACCGCCTTTCAGAATAATCACTAAATTAGGGGGAGGAATTCCATCATGAAGCTCAGAAAATGGCTGTTGTTCGGCTTGTTGTGCGCGTTGCTGTTCGTAACGGCTTGCGGAGGATCCGGAAGCGATAACGGCGGAGCTTCCCAAGGGGGAAACTCGTCCAATTCGAGTGACTCCGGCTCTGCAAACGGCGGCGGTGGCGGTTCGGAAAACGAGCCCGCAAAACAGGAACCGAGCGGTAACCTGGTCATTTATACGCCGCGCGATCAGTCCATCGTCGACAAAGTGATCGGGCTTTTCAATGAAAAGTACCCGAAGATCAAAGTGGAAGCGCTGACGATGGGCGCGCAGCAGGTGCTCGAACGCGTCCGCGCCGAAAAGGCGAATCCGCAAGCGGATTTCTGGTGGGGCGGTACGCAGGCGGGATTTATGACCGCGGCCAACGAGGATTTGCTTGAACCCTATGTGCCCGGTTTCGACGACTTCATCAAACCCGAGCATAAAGATCCGCAAAACCGCTGGTACGGTGAGATGCTGCTGCCGATGGTCATCATGATCAACAGCGATCTGTTGACCAGGGAGACGGCGCCGCAGGACTGGGACGATCTGTTGGATCCGCAATGGAAAAACAAGATTTTGATCCGCGGCGTGCTGCCTTCGGGCACGATGCGCACGATCTATTCCGCCATGATCTACCGGCAGGGAGCGGACAATCCGGAGGCGGGTTACGAATGGCTGCGCAAGCTTGACGCCAACACGAAAGAGTACGTGCAGGATCCGACGAACCTGTACCTGAAGCTCGCCCGTCAGGAAGGCTCCGTGTCGCTGTGGAATCTGCAGGACATCTTGATTCAGAAATACAACCAAAATCAGCCGTTCGACTACGTGTACCCGAAGAGCGGAGCGCCGATTCTCGTCGATGCCGTCGGTCTCGTCAAGGGGGCGAAAAACAAGGACAACGCCATTTTGTTTTACGAGTTTTTGTTCGATCCGTCCCTTCGCACGATGCTGGCGGAAGAACTGTACCAGATTCCGACGCGCACGGACATGCCGCTGGACGAAATGCCGGAATGGTTCCACGAGCTGAGCATGGCCGAACTCGATCTCGACTGGAGCGTGTTGGCGGAAAAAGAAATGGAATGGATGCAGTACTGGGACGAAAATATCAAAGGGCAAAATTAACCGGCCGTAACAGGGTGAACGCGTTTCACCCTGTTGGTTTGCTGACGGGTTGCAAGAGGGTGCGAGCGGGACGCAAAACACGTCCGCAAGCGTTCGGATAGAACGGGAGATTTCGCGCGAAACCGGGCTGCGCCAGGCGGATCGGTTACGCAAGCGGCAAGCCGCGCAATACGGCGGACACGCGCCATAAGAGGGCAAGACAAGGCATGCACACGGAGGTGCGCAAAGTGAAATCGGTCAGACTGGAGAACGTCCGCAAAACCTTCGGCGGTCAACGAGGCGTGGAGGAAGTGGATATCGAGATTCGGCCGGGCGAATTTTTCACCTTCCTCGGACCGAGCGGTTGCGGAAAAACGACGACGCTGCGGATGATCGCCGGCTTCTACTATCCGACGTCGGGACGCATTTTGTTCGACGGTCAAGATGTGACGTATTGGAAACCGGAAAAACGCAATATCGGGATGGTGTTCCAAAACTACGCGCTGTTTCCGCACATGACCGTGTTTGAAAACGTCGCGTTCGGTCTCGAGGTGCGCCGGCTGTCCCGGAACGTCATCAAGGAAAAAACCGAGCGGGCGATTCGGATGGTTCATCTCGAAGGTTACGGAAACCGCAAAATTACGGAGCTGTCGGGAGGGCAGCAGCAGCGCGTCGCGCTGGCGCGGGCGCTCGTCATCGAACCGGGCATATTGCTGCTCGACGAGCCGCTGTCCAACCTGGATGCAAAGCTGCGCGAAGAGACGCGCATCGAAATCAAGCGGCTGCAGACGGAAATCGGGGTCACAACCGTCTATGTCACGCACGATCAGACGGAGGCGATGACGATGTCCGACCGCATCATGGTGATGAAGGACGGCGTCGTGCAGCAGGTCGGCTCTCCCCAGGAAATCTACAACCGACCGGTCAATCAATTTGTCGCCTCGTTTATCGGCGAGTCGAATTTGCTGGACGGCGAAGTGCTGGAAGTGCAAGACGGCAGGGCGGCGGTCGACGTCGGCGGAAACCGTCTGATCGGTCTCGCCGCCAACGCGTCGCCGAATACGCGGCTTGTGCGCGGCGCCAAGGTGAAGCTGCTGGTGCGTCCGGAATCCGTCATGGTGGGAGACGGACCAAACCCGCTGACCGGCACGGTGTTGCTGGCGGAGTTCAAGGGGTTCGGCATCAGCTATTTGATGCAGGCGGGCCCCCTGCAGTTGAAAGCGATGAGCGTCAACGTCGGCCGGGGCATCCTGCAGCGCGGCGACGAGGTCACCGTGCACATTCCCGAGCAGGGCATTTATTTCATCGGGGAATAGAAGGTGGAAACATGGAACCGGCAACCGCATGGAACAAAACGATGCAATCCGTGAAGTCCGGCTTCGTCCGCTCGAACGTTGCGGTGTATGTCCTGATTTCGCCGCTGCTCCTCGTGCTGCTGGCGTATGTCGTGTACCCGTTTTACCAGACGTTCGTGCAGAGCGCGCAAAACGCCGACGGCGCGTTCAGTTTGGCCAACTATGTCAAGTTTTTTAATTGGAGCGCAAGCCGCGCCAACCTGGAAGCGCTGTGGACCAGCGTGTACATTTCGATCCTCAGCGTGGTGACCTGCGGCATTGTCGGCGTCTCCATGGCGTTTTTGCTGGAACGTTACGAATTCCCCGGCCGGAGATGGCTGGCGCTGTTCGCGCTGGTGCCGATGGCTTTCCCTCCGCTGATCGGCGCGCTGTCGTTTACGTTTTTGTACGGGGAAAGCGGCATTTTCCCGCGGGCGTTCCAGGCGCTGTTCGGACTCGCGGAGGTGCCGTTCGCGCTGCGCGGCGTCGCGGGAGTGCTCGTCGTGCACACGTTCACGATGTATACGTATTTTTATCTGAACGCGTCGGCCGCCATCCGCGAACTGGATCCGTCGCTGGAGGAAGCGGCGCGCAGTCTGGGAGCCGGCCGGCTGCGCATCTGGCGCAAAGTGATTTTGCCGATGATGACGCCGTCTTTGGTCGCCGCGTCGCTGCTCGTCTTTATGACGTCGATGGCGTCTTATACCGCGCCATTGATGTTCGGCGTCGAGCGGACGATGACGATGCAGATCTACTTGTCGCGCACGAACGGCAATCTGGATATGGCGGCGACGCAGTCGACGATCCTGTCGCTGGTGTCCATATCTTTTCTCATTCTCATGAAATGGTATCAAAACCGCAGGAACTATCAAAATCAAAACAAGGGCGTCGGGCCGCATCGGACGGAAGTCCGGTCGCCGGCGGTCAAATATTTGTTCATGGCGCTGTCCGTCGTCGGCGTGATCGTATTGATGCTGCCGATTCTCGTCATCGTGCTGCTGTCGTTCTCCGTGGACGGGGCGTGGACGGTGCAAATTTTGCCGACATCCTACACGGTGCAGCATTATATCGATCTGTTCACGGACGAGCGCACGTGGCGTCCGGTCTGGAACAGCATCCGCATGAGCCTGATCGCGACCGCGGGAAACATCGTATTTGGCGTGGCGGCGGCGTATGCGATGGTTCGGCTTCCGTTTCGCGGCAAAACGCTGATGGATGTGGTCATCATGGTGCCGTGGGCGCTGCCGGGAACGGTCGTCGCCGTCAACCTGATCGCGGCGTTCAGCCAGCCGAGCGTGTTCAGTTTCAATCAGGTGCTGATCGGCACGTTCTGGATCGTCCCGTTAGCGTACTTCGTCCGTCATTTGCCGCTCGTGTTTCGCTCCGCGTCGGCGAGCTTGCTGTTGGCGGACCGGTCCGTCGAGGAAGCGGCGCGCAGCCTCGGCGCGAACTGGTGGCTGGCGTTTCGGCGCGTCGTGCTGCCGACAATCTTGGCGGGCATATTTGCCGGCGCGCTGCTGTCGTTCGTGCAGGGCATCGGCGAGTTCGTGGCCTCCATCCTGATCTATAACGTTTCGACCATGCCGCTGTCGGTCGCGATTTTCCAGAAACTGTACGCGTTTCAGTTCGGCACGGCTTGCGCTTACGGCGTGCTGCAAATTTTGCTGATCATCCTTGTGCTGGCGATCTCGCAGAAACTGGGCGGCAGCAAAGCGGGCGCGCCCATGTGAAATGGTTTAAAAACGGTGAGGAAATGACTGACAAAGACGACTTGAAACCATGCAAGAACAGTGGAGATCACCGGAGAAAGGAAAGAGGGGATTCCCATGCAAGCGACGGATATACACGGCCGCGATTCGCACAGGATTCGGGAAGCCGCCTTCGCGGTCGTCCCGTTGGGCAGCTTCGAATACCACGGTCCGCACTCGCCTTTCGGCACGGACCTTATCCTTTCGGAATCTTTTGCGCGCGAAATCGACGAACGCCTCGGCGGCGTTCTTTTCCCGGCGGTGCCGTATACGGCTTGCCCGGGCAAAACCGCCAAATATCCCGGCACCATTTCGATACGTCCGTCGGTCATTTTGGAATATTTGATCGATGTGGCGGAAGGCATCCTGAACACGGGGCTTCGCCGTTTGGTGTTCTTGAACGCGCATGACGGCAATATGGGCGTGTCGCGCACCGCGGCCGAATATTTGACGGGCAAATACACGGACGCGCGTTTCTTGCTGATCAACTGGTGGCAGATGATCGAGATTCATCGCGCGGAGGAATTGGGGTTAAAGGGAACCAAGGGCCGCGGGCACGGCGGTCCATATGAGATGTCGGCGGTGAAGGCTTTCCGCCCCGATCTCGTGCACGTGCATCCGGAAGACGCGGAGTTTCCGGATCCGAAGCCGCTGTCCGAACTGCCGTATGTGACGGTGGACGGCACGCCGCCGGCGTGGGACGGCTACACCGGCATGATCCGGCAAATTTCGTTGGAAACCGGCAAGGAAATCGTGCGCCGCGCCGCGCGGGGCATGAATGAACTGATCGCCAACTGGCTTCGCCAAACGGAAGCGGAGAAAAGGAGTGGAGAAAAATGAAAAGCGCTTTGAGGGAACGGACGGTGGAGCGGGAAGGCACCTCCTTTCCTTCCGCCACCTACGCGGAACTTATATTAGGGCCGGCCTACGAGCAAGCGAAGCGACATTTTGTCGAGCCGATGCTTCACATTCACCGCGCGCACTTGATCATGCTGGTCGAAGCGGGGATTTTGCCGAAGTCGGAAGCGATCCCGATCGCGCGGGCGATATTGTCCATCGACGCGGAGGAAATCCGTTCGAGCGAATATGAAGCGAAGTTCGAAGATTTGTTTTTCAAGATCGAGCAAATGCTGATCGAGCGCGCGGGCGACGCGGCCGGCAACCTGCATATCGCCAGAAGCCGCAACGACATGGGCATCGCCATCTACCGCATGACGCTGCGCGAAAAATTGCTGCGCCTGTTCGAAGCGGGGCTTGCGCTGCGCGAGGCGCTGATCGACTTGATGGAAGAACACGTGGACACCGTCATGATCGGATACACGCATACGCAGCAGGCGCAGCCGACGACGCTCGCCCATTATTTGCACGCGATGGCCGACGTGCTGACGCGCGATTTGGAGCGCATTCAGTCCGCGTATCGGTGCGTCAACCGCAGCAGCATGGGGGCGGCGGCGCTGACGACGTCCGGGTTCCCCGTCAACCGGCGACAGGTGCAGCAGCTGCTCGGATTTGAAGAGATGATCGACAACGCTTGGGACGCGGTAGCCGGCGCCGACTATGCGACGGAAACCGCTTCGGCCGTGCAATTGTGCGCACTGAATCTGGGCAGGAGCATCCAGGACTTTCTCCTGTGGGGCACGCAGGAGTTCGGCGCGCTGACTTTGGCGGACCCTTACGTGCAGATCAGCTCCATCATGCCGCAAAAGCGCAATCCGGTGGCGGTGGAGCATACGCGGGCGCTGTTGTCGTCCGTCGTCGGCGACGCGCAGACCGTCCTGTGGATGGTGCATAATACGCCGTTTGGCGACATTCTCGATACGGAAGACGATATGCAGCCGTATGTGTGGAGAGCCGTGGACCGGCTGGAGGGGATGTTTCGCCTGCTGACCGGGGTGCTGCTGACGATGCGGGTGAATCGCGACAAGCTGCTGAGGCGGGCGCGGGAAAGCTTCGCCAGCGTAACGGAACTGGCGGACGCGATCGTGCGCCGGGAGCGGCTGCCGTTCCGGCAAGCTCATCACATCGTCAGTGAAGCGGTCAAAGAACTGTCGCGGCAGGGCGAAGCCTCGCTCTCGATGCTGACGCTGGACGTGCTGAACCGCCATGCGCGCAGCGTGGCGGGACGGGAATTGACGATGGCCGCGGACGAAGTGGCGGCGGCGCTGGACCCCGTCCATTTTGTGCGCGTCAGATCGCTGGAAGGCGGCCCGAGCCCCGACCGGATGCGCGAGGCCATTCAAAGAAAAAAACGGGAGCAGGAAACGTTGAAGGCATGGTTGGACGGCAAGCGATCGATGCTTCGCGAGGCGAAGGAGGGCGTCGATCGCATTTTGCGCGAATGGGTGAAGGAAGCGTGAGCCGGCGCAAGTTTCCCTTGTTGGCGGTCGATTCCGGCGGAACGAAGACGGTCGCCGTCATCGCCGATGAGCGCGGCGTCTTTCTCGGCATCGGAAAAGCGGGATCGTCCAACCATCAGACGGTCGGCATCCGGCGGTCCAAGCAGGCGTTGAAAACGGCCATTCAAGGCGCTTTGGAGTCCGTCGCGGCGGAAGGCGCGGTGTCGTTCCGCTGCGCGGTGCTGGCATTGGCCGGGCTGGATACGGCGGCGGACGAAGAAGAGATGAGAGCGGTGGTAGACGAAATCGCCGAGGAACTGTCGCTTGCAATCGACCGGCGCGTGATCGAGAACGACTGTTTATGCGCGCTGCTCGGCGTTGTCCGGAACCGTCCCGGCATTTTGCTCATTGCCGGGACGGGATCCATCGTGTTTGCGCATGACGGACGCGGACACTATTTT
>JGI25328J35697_1001521_pt1 | contig 16059 bp, 16 predicted proteins | sample HigsolmetaAR203D_FD_35697 | JGI IMG/M metagenome (IMG submission 35697)
GGTGTCAAACACATTGACGGCAACGGAAACAAATGTACATTCATTTGTGCAAGACACGAACAAACGTGCGGCATCAGGGGAGGACGGCATGAACTTCTGGCAAAGTGCGCTGCTCGTCCTGGGCGTCCTGTGGGCGCTCCAGAGCGTCGGCACCTATCTGCAGATGCGCCACTACCGCCGCGTGCTCGGCGACATCACCACGCGCTGGGCCGACGGCTATGTCGGCGTCGGCGTTGCCAAGGCGAACTTCGGCCGCGGTGTCATCGCCATCCTTGTCGTCGGTGCGGACGAGCGGGTGCGCGAGGCCCTCGTCATGGAAGGGCGCAGCGTCTTCGCCAAGTTCGTGTCCCTGCCCGAGCTGGCCGGCGTGCCGGCCGCCGAGCTGCGTGCGGGNGCGCGCGCCAGCTCNGCCAACCGGACCGCGGCCTTCCGCCAGGCGCTGGAGCAGATCGACCGGCTGCGNGCCGGCGATGANGAGGCGCCCGCGTCCGCCCGCATGGCGGGGCCGACCCCGGCCGTTGCCTGACGTGCCGGGAAACCCTCGGCGGNGACGCTGCGAGGGAACGATGAAGCAAGGCAAAATGTCTGGGGAGGGTGAACGATGTTGGAATGGCTGGCTGGAGGCGCCGAGGCTTTCATCGGCGTGTTTAACGAGGGCGGCAAGGTTTTCGTCGCCTTCGTCACGGGTATCCTGCCGACGCTGATCGTGCTCCTGACGGCGGTCTACGCCATCATCGAGCTGGTGGGCGAGCAGCGCGTGCACAAGGTGGCGCGCTATGCGGCGGGCAACGCTTTCACGCGCTACACCGTCCTGCCGGTACTGGCCGTCTTCTTCCTCACCAACCCGATGGCATACACCTTCGGCGTCTTCCTTGAGGAAAAGCACAAGCCGGCCTTCTACGACTCGGCGGTGTCCTTCGTGCACCCCATCACCGGCCTCTTCCCGCATGCCAATCCGGGCGAGCTCTTCGTCTGGCTCGGGGTGGCGGCCGGCATCACCAAGCTCGTCGAGAATGGCACTGCCCCCTTCTCGCTCGCCAAGCTCGCGCTCTTCTACTTCGTGGTCGGCCTCGTGGTGATCCTGCTCAAGGGCATCGTCACCGAGTGGATCACGAAGCTTATCGCGCGCCGTGAAGGCGTGACGCTCTGAGCCGCCGTGCTCGGAACGCGAAGGAAGGAGCACGGACATGGCGAACAGGCAGTTCAAGGCCGTCAGGATCGAGCGTGGCGCGCGCGGCTGGGGTGGCCCCCTCGTCATCCAGCCGACGGAGGAGCGTGACAAGGTGGTCGCCGTCACCGGTGGCGGCATCCCGGAGGTGGCCCGNCGCATCGCGGAGTTGACCGGCGCGACAGCGGTCGACGGCTTCACCTCGCCGCCGCTCGAGAGCGAGATCGCCGTCGTTGTGGTCGATTGCGGCGGCACCGCGCGCTGCGGCGTCTATCCGCGCAAGCGCATCCCCACGGTCAATCTCACACCCGTCGGGCAGTCGGGCCCGCTCGCCCAGTTCATTACGGAGGATATCTACGTCTCCGGCGTGACGGTGGACACGATCCACCCCGCCGACGGCNGNGAGGCGCCGNCAGCTGCCGGCGCGCAGCCGGCCGGTGCCAACCCCTTTGCCGCGCCGGCCGGGGCCGCCATGCNGGCGGAGGATGCCGGGGGCNTCGTCGGCTTCATCACCGGCATCGGCCGCTCCATGGGCCACGTGGTCGGCGTGCTGTTCAACAGCGGGCGGCGCTCGATCGACCAGGTCATCCGCAACGTCCTGCCGTTCATGGCCTTCGTGACGATGCTCATCGGCGTCATCAACGCCACGGGCATCGGCAACTGGCTGGCGCACCTGCTCGAACCGCTGGCGGGCAACATCTTTGGGCTNCTGGTGCTCTCAGCCATCTGCGGCCTGCCGTTCCTGTCGCCGGTGCTCGGGCCNGGCGCAGTCATCGCCCAGGTCATCGGCGCGGCCATCATCGGCCCGGCCATCGGCAACGGCACCATTCCGCCCGCCATGGCCCTGCCGGCCCTGTTTGCCTACAACACGCAGGTCGGCTGCGACTTCGTGCCCGTGGGCCTCGCGCTCGGCGAGGCGAAGCCCGAAACCATCAAGATCGGCGTGCCGGCGGTGCTGCTCAGCCGCCAGATCATGGGGCCNGTGTCCGTGGTCATCGCCTGGCTCGCCAGCTTCGCGCTCTGAGGGAGGAAGACCGCCATGACGCTGCTCTATCGCACGGTCATCACGACGATCGGGCCCGACGTGGCGGATCTTGCCGAAGGCGGCGTCGTCATCCTCTTTGCGGAGGGGGCGCCGCCGGAACTTGCGGAAGTCGCCGTGTTGCACCGGGCGGAAGGCGAGGTTGGCGCCGCCCCCCGCCCGGGCGACGTGCTGCGCATTGGCGGGCGGGAGTTTTCCATCACCGCCATCGGCGAGACGGCGTGGAAGAAGGTGGCCGATATGGGCCACGTCGTCTTCAACTTCTCCGGCGTCGTGAGCCCTGACCGGCCGGGCGAGATCTGCCTTGAGGCGACAGAGGGGGCGGACGTGCTGCCGCTGCTCGTGCCGGGAGCCGCCATCGAGATCCTGGCGAGGGCCTGAGCAATGGCAGGGCAGGCGGGTATGGAGCAGGTGATGGAAGCCGAGCGGACGGCGATTGTGCAGCTGGAGGAGGGACTGCATGCGCGCCCGGCGGCGCGTGTCGTCCAGTTCGCCAAGGGATTCGTCTCGGACATCGAAATCGTCAAGGGCGGGCGCTCGGCCAATGCCAAGAGCACGGTCAAGCTCATGCTGCTGGCCGTGAAGGAGGGCGACGAGATTGTCATCCGCGCCCGTGGCGAGGACGCCGAGGCGGCCGTCGAAGGGCTCGCCGCCATCGTCACCGGCGAGGCGGATGCGCCGGCCACCCCCGCAGCGCGCGAGGAGGCGGCTGGTGCCGCTCCCACCGCGCTCCCGGCGCAGGAGCCGGCTGCGCCGGGCGAGCTCGTCGGTCGCTGCCAGCGAGGGCGTGGCCGTCGGCCCGGCCTTCGTCTATCTGCCGCACGAGCCACAGCCCCGGCGCACGCACATCGCCGCCGGGGAGGTCGAGGCCGAGACGCTGCGCTTTCGCCGTGCCGTCGAGGCCGTCTGCGCCATGCTTGAACGCCGCAGCGACGATGGCGATGCGGCGGCCGCAACTGCCGCCGACATCATGGCGGCGCTGAGGGACGTGGCGCAGGATCCCGAGTTCCTCGAGGCCGTCGAGGCGCGCATCGCGGCGCAGGAGGACCCTGTCGCCGCCGTGCTCGCCGTCGGCAGGGAGCTTGCCGAGCGTTTCACCCATATCGACGACGCCTATTTCCGTGCCCGCGCCGAGGACGTGCGCGGCGTCGCCCGCCAGGTGGCGAACGTGCTGCTCGGACGCGATGGGAGCGATCTTGCGGCGCTTGCCGAGCCCGCGATCCTCGTAGCAGGGCATCTGAGCGCGCTCGATCTCGCCCGCCTGCCGTTGCGCCTGCTCAGGGGCCTTGTCACCAGCGAGGGCGGGCCGACCTCGCACATTGCCATCCTCGCACGCTCCTTCGGCTTTCCGGCCGTCGTCGGCGTCAAGGCCGAGGAGGCGGTGCTGCGGGCGGCGAGGACGGTTGCCGTCGACGGCGGGCGGGGCGTTGCCGTCGTCAATCCCGATCCCGCCGTCACGGCGGCCTATGCGGCGCGGCTGGAGAAGGCGGAAGAGGAGCGGCGTGCGCTCGCGGCCTTCACNCATGTGGTGCCGAANACGCGCGATGGTCGCGTCATCGAGGTGGCGGCCAATCTCGGCTCGGAGGCGGAGATCGACGGCGCCCTCGGTTTCGGCGCCATGGGCGTCGGGCTCTTCCGCACCGAGTTCCTCTTCATGCACGGCAGGACGCTGCCGAGCGAGGACGAGCAGTTCCGCATCTATGCGCGGGTGGTGAAGGCGTTCCGCCCGCACGCGGTCGTCTTCCGCACGCTCGACATCGGCGGCGACAAGGCCCTGCCCGGCATCGCGCCCGAGCGGGAGGAAAACCCCTTCCTCGGCTGGCGCGGCATCCGCATGTGCCTGGACCGGCCGCACCTGCTGAAGCCGCAGCTGCGGGCCATCCTGCGCGCCGCCGCCCTNGGCACGGCGCGCGTGATGTTCCCGATGGTCACAGACATCGCGGAGGTGAGGGCAGCCAGGGCGATCGTCGACGCCTGCCGGCAGGAGCTTGCGGAGGAAGGGCAGGAAACCGGGCCGCTCGAGGTCGGCATCATGGTGGAGACCCCGGCAGCGGCCCTGTGTGCCGCCACCCTCGCCCGCGAAGTGGACTTCTTCTCCATCGGCACAAACGACCTGACGCAGTACACGATGGCCGCGGACCGCACCAACGCCCGTCTCGCGCATCTCAACCGGGCCGACCATCCCGCCGTGCTCGCCATGATCGAGATGACCTGCCGGGCCGCGCGGGAGGCCGGCATCAGGGTCGGTGTGTGTGGCGAGGCCGCCGGCGAGCCGGCCATGATCCCGCGGCTCCTCGGCTGGGGCGTGAGCGAACTCTCCATGAGCCCGTCGCTCATTCCGCGGGCGAAGAAAATCGTCAGCGAGTGTTGAAGGCAGGCGCAGCCGNCTGCCGCAAGGTTTCTTCCCCTGACTGGACCCCCGCCGGAGCCTTTCCGGCGGGTTCTTTTTTGCGGGTCAGGCGGAAGGCTTCAGTCGCGCAGNGCGGCCTCGATCTTGTCGAGCACCTCGTCCTTGCCGATGCCGGTGAGGAAGGCGAGCGTCGTGATCACCGGTTTGTCGAGATCCGGCGGTACCGGCGTCGTCGAGACGACGAGGTCGACGTCGTGGATGAGGCTCGGCACCTCGGTCGCCTTGCACTGGCGGATGTCGACGGTGATGCCGCGCTCGCGCATCTCCTCCTCGATGGCGTTGGCGACGACCGTCGATGTCGCGACGGCCGTGCCGCAGGCGACGAGGACGACTTTGTTCCTTGGCATCTTGTTCCTCCCGTGTCCTTTCGGCGATGCTCGCCGCCGTGAGCGGCGAAGGCAAGGCGGACCCTTCCGCCGCCCGCGCGTCAGGCGCGCAGCACCGCAAAGATGTCATCCGGTGATGTCGCGGCGGCGAGGGCTGCGAGCGCCCCCGGCCGCTGGATGAGTTCCGCCACCTCGCGCAGCATGTCGATCTGCGCGTTCTTGTCGGCGAGGGCCAGCATCATCACGACGCCGACGGGGATCTGCTCGTCGGGGTCGTCCATGCTGCCGAAGCTGACGGGCCGCACCAGCGTGGCGAGCGCGAGCGACGGCGTCACCACGTGCTCCGGATCGGTGTGCGGCACGGCGATATTGAGGTCGCCGCCGAGCGGCAGGCCCGTCGGCATGCTCGCCTCGCGCGCGAGGACGGCATCGGCAAAGCTCTCCCGCACGCGGCCGAGGGCAGCGAGGCGCCCGGCAAGAAGGCTGATGACCTCGCGGCCGGACGTGGCCTCGACCCCGAGGCAGATCGCCTCGGGGTCGAGATGCTGCAAGATGCTGTCGTGCATGGGGGCTCGTCACTCCGCAGGCGAGGCGGCGGCGCCCTTCGCCTGGGCGGGGGCGGGATCGTCGCTGCCGGCGAGCCGCTCCCAGGCAGCCGGCCGACGGTGGAAGCCGATGAAGCACAGCGCGATCACCGCGAGCACGGCCAGAAGGCCGACAATGCCGAGCCCGGACACCGCCTCGACCACCACGTAGGACACCCACAGGAAGCCGTCGACGATGCTCGTGATCTGCGTCGTGCCCTCGGGCAGCGCGAAGCCGGCCGACACCGCGGCGCTGGTGAAGAGCGGCGCGAGTGCCGTCGCGACATAGAAGCCGACTGCGAGCGTCACCGTGCCGATGATGACCATGCGCAGCACGTTGCCGCCAACGACCGGCGCGGCCATGGCGACCAGGAAGGGGATGACCGCGAGATCGGCGAAGAGGATGACGCGGTTGCCGGGCAGGATGATCGACAGGACGATGGCGATCGGCACCAGGATGAGCGCGCTCGAGATGGCCGCCGGATGGCCGATGAGGATGGCCGAATCGAGCCCCACGAGAATCTCCCGGTCGCCGGCCCGCTTCTGGACGAAGCTGCGCGCCGCCTCGGAGACAGGAATGAGCCCCTCCATCAGGATCTTGACCATGCGCGGCAGCAGGAACATGACGGCGGCGAGGTTCATGCCCGTCTTGAGCACCTTGCTCACCACCGTGGCGGCATCGCCCGCGTCGTAGTAGCCGATGGCGCCGAGCACGAGGCCGATGCCGAGACCGAGAATGACAGGCTCGCCGAAGACGCCGAGCTTCTTCTGGATGACGTCAGTGTCGAGGTTGATGGCGTTGAGGCCGGGGATGCGGTCGATCACCCAGTTGACAGCAATCGCGATGGGCAGGATCTGCCCCGAGGCGAGGTGCGGCACCGAGACACCCGGAATCCCATAGAATCGCTGCACAGCTTTGGCCGTCCAGTCGGCGAAGAGCAGGGCGAGCGCCGCCATCAGCGCGGCTGCGACGAGACCGTAGAAGAGGCTGTCGGTGGCCGCGACGACGAGCGAGCCGATGAAGGCGAAATGCCAGAAGTTCCACACGTCGACATTGAGCGTGCGCGTCATGCGCGTCATCAGCAGCAGGACATTGACGGCGATGCCGATGGGGATCACCCACAGGCCGACCGAGGAGCCGAAGGCGATGGCCGCGGCCGATGGCCAGCCGACGTCCACCACGTCGCGCGTGATGCCGGTGTTCTTCACGATCGCCTGNGCCACGTCGCTGAGGCTCGTGAACATGAGCCCGACGACGAGGTTGATGCCGATGAAGGCGACGCCGATGGTCACGCCCGCGCGGAAGGCGCGGCCCGGCTTGGCGCCCATGACGACGGCAATGACGAAGATGACGATGGGGAGCAGAACGGTCGCTCCCAGGGAATCGACGATGGTCTTGAGACCGCTCAGCAGCCCGTCCATGACCTTTCCTCCGCCGGCGCCGTCGTTCCGCCGTCGCGGCGGGCGCCGTTGTTGTGCGTTTCCTCGCGGGCGCTTGTGCGCCCTTCATCCCTGGTTCCGTCCGGCTGCGGATGGGAGCCTTGACGGCCCCTCTCGTGCTATTCCGCGCCGGCTTCTATGCAGCGCTTCGACGGTTTCCGGTGAAGTAGGCTGCCGGCGAAGCGGCTGAACAATCGTGCGCCGCGCGCACACAAGTTCATGATGTCAGCCTTTTTGACTATCGTCAATTCGTGCGATCTGTGCACGATCGTGCAAAAAATGGGAGGGACGATGAGCGAGCCGGGGCGGGGTGATCAGGACCTCATGGTGCGTGCGGCGTGGCTCTACTACGTCCACGGCAAGGGCCAGGAGGAGGTGGCGCGTGATCTCAAGATCTCGCGCTTCAAGGTCACGCGCATGCTCGCCCAGGCGCGCGAGGCCGGCATCGTCAAGATCTCCATCCAGCACGAGACGAGCGAGACCCTGGCGCTCGGCGACTGGCTCGCCGCCCGCTACGGCCTCGAGGAGTGCATCCTGACGCCGCCCTTCGATGAGCAGACGGGCAGTCTCGACGACGAGACGGCGGACCGGCTGGCGCGCCGGGGCGTCGGTCTTGCCGGCGCCAACTACCTGACACGCCGGCTCCTCGGCTCGCCGCGGCTCACCATCGGCGTCGGCTGCGGGCGCACCGTCTCGGCGGTGGTCGATGCCTTCACCGCCTTTCCCAAGCAGAACGTGCGCTTCGTGTCCGTCCTCGGCTCGCTGACACGGGACGTGTCGCTGAACAATTTCGAGGTCGTGCGCCTCGCCCAGGCCTGCAGCGGCGAGGGCTATTTCCTGCCCGCGCCGCTCGTCGTCGACGAGGAGGGCGATGTCGAGGTCGTGCTGCGCCAGCGCCCCGTCCAGGCCTCGCTCGCCCTCGCCCGCGAGGCGGATTTTTATCTCATCAGCTTCGGCGACTGCTCCCCCGACGCCTTTCTCTTTCGCCACGGCCTGCTGTCGCGGACCGATCTCGAGGGGCTGACCGCGGCCGGAGCCGTCTGCGAGGTGGCCGGCAAGTTCTTCGACCGCGAGGGCCGGCTCGTGGAATGCGGTGTGAATGCGCGCACCATCGGCATCGCACCGGAGGACCTGAAGCGCACCGAGGTCGTGATGCTCGCGGCGGGACGCTCGAAGGCCGCCGCCCTGCAGGCCGTGCTGAAGACGGGCATCGTCAACCGCCTCATCATCGACGGCGAGCTTGCCGGCCGGCTCGTGGCGGCGATGCCGACGCGGGAGCGGGGGCAGGCAAAGGGTTTGTGAAGCCTCGCGGGACCCGTCAGGCTTCGACGGCGGCCCGCGCGGCTGCGCGAGCCGCAGGCGGACGGCCCCGCACCGTGCGGCGCCATACCATCCGCGCCTCCAGCTCCACCGCAGCAGGGCGCCGGGCGGCCTCCTCGGGCGCCAGCCGCAGCCAGGCAAAGGCTTCGCGGGCGATCTCCGCCACCGGTTGCGCGAAGGTCGTCAGGCTGTAGGAGGACCAGCTCGCCTGCTCGATGTCGTCGAAGCCGGTGACGCACANATCCTCCGGCACGGCNAGGCCAAACTCGTGCCGCGCCGCGTCGAGGAAGCCGCAGGCGATGAGNTCCGTCGCGCAGAAGACGGCATCCGGCCGCACGCGGGCCGTGAGCAGGCGCCGCGCCAGCTCGCGACCGCTCTCGTAGACGCTTGGGCCGAAGCGCTCCACCGTGACCGGCAGGCCGATGGCGGCAGCCGCCGCCAGGAAGCCGCGCTCGCGTGCCATCAGGCTCGGCGTGCCGGCCTCGGAATTGGCGAAGGCGAGACGCCGGCANCCGGCGCGCAGGAAGGCGGTGANCGCGCNCCGGGCCGCCTCGCCGTCCCTGAGGTTGATGCGCAGCGGGCCGTCCTGGTCGTCGTCGCGGTTGATCAGCACGATTCGCTGGCCATTCTCGAGGCACAGGCGCGTGATCGACTTGTCCGGCATGCCGGACAGGATGATCGAGGCATCGGCGCGATAGTGCAGGGCCTGCCGCAGCGCGGCGCTGACGCTTTCGTCGGAGCGGTCGGTGTTGATGACCATCGCCACCTTGCCGGCGTCCTGCGCCGCCTGCGTCATGGCCTTCACGAGGGAGGCACGGTAGGGTGTNCCGAGCTCCGAGCCGACGAGGCAGACGATGCCGCTCTCCTTCAGCGACAGGCCGCGGGCGAGGTGGTTGACGTGATAGCCGAGCGCAGTTGCCGCCTCCAGAACGCGNCGGCGCGTATCTTCCGAGACGCTCGCGCCCGGCGTGAAGGCACGCGACACGGCCGAGCGCGACACGCCGGCGCGTTCGGCCACCTCGCGGGCGCTGACGAACTTTCGGGGCGGTGGCATGATGGTCCTGCAGCCGACGTCGGGACGCCTTTTCCTATGCACCGCCTTGCAACAGCGTGCAATGNTGCTGCCGGGATTTTGTGCCACGGCCCGCCATCATGTTGCTTGACATGCCGCGCTGGCACGTGGAACCCTTGCACACGGTTGCAAAGACAGATGCCGCGATACAGCGGCGCGTGAGGGAGGACAATATGCGTTCCGGTTTTGTCGCTGCCGCGGCCGTGGCCGCTGCTGTTCANTTCACGCCTGCGGCAGCGCTCGCCCANGGCTCGCTCAACCTCATCTGTTCCGCCGATGTCGTCATCTGCGAACTGCTCGAGAACCGGTTCGAGAAGGACACGGGNATCGACGTCAACATGGTGCGCATGTCCTCCGGCGAGGCCTATGCAAAGATCCGGGCCGAGGCGCGCAATCCGAAGACGGACGTGTGGTGGGCCGGCACGGGCGACCCGCATCTGCAGGCCGCGGCCGAGGGGCTGACGCTCGAATACAAGTCGCCGCGGCTGCCCGAGCTGCACACCTGGGCCGTCAGGCAGGCGGAGAGCGCCGATTACCGCACCGTCGGCGTCTACGCCGGAGCCCTGGGCTGGGGCTACAATTCCGAGATCCTGGCGAAGAAGGGGCTGAAGGAGCCCAAGTGCTGGGCCGACCTGCTCGATCCGGCCTACAAGGGCGAGATCCAGATGGCCAACCCCAACTCCTCGGGCACGGCCTATACGGCGCTCGCCACGCTCGTGCANATCATGGGCGAGGACAAGGCCTTCGACTATCTCAAGAAGCTCAATGCCAACATCTCGCAGTACACCAAGTCCGGCTCGGCGCCGGTGAAGGCGGCTGCGCGCGGCGAGACGACCGTCGGCATCGTCTTCATGCATGACGCCGTGGCACAGGCGGTCGAGGGGTTCCCCGTGAAGACCGTCGCTCCCTGCGAGGGCACCGGCTACGAGATCGGCTCCATGTCGATCGTGAAGGGCGCGCGCAACCTCGAGAATGCCAAGAAGTGGTATGACTGGGTGCTGTCGCCGGAGATCCAGTCGCTGATGAAGGATGCCAAGTCCTTCCAGCTGCCGTCCAACAAGAACGCCGCAGTGCCGCCGGAGGCGCCAAAGTTCGAGGAGATCCGCCTCATCGACTACGACTTCAAGGTCTACGGCGATCCCGAGAAGCGCAAGGCGCTGCTGCAGCGCTGGGACCGCGAGATCGGCGCGCTCGCCAACTGACGGCGAGATGCGGGTCAGCGTCGCGCTCGCGCGACAGATTCAGGACGCCCTTTCCCGATCAGCTCAGAGGGGAGGGGTAGGGTGAGGGGCGGGGGCGGAACGGCCCGAGCCGTCACAAACGAGGACGGCTGCCCCTCACCTTGTCCCTCCTCCCCAGCCGGGAGGGCCGCTTGCTGCCGCTGCCGGCCTCCGGCAGGCCAGCCCGGGGACATTTTCCAGCACGGAACCTTTCATGGAGCAGCGCAACCGCAGAGTGGACATGACGCTCGGCCTCGGGCTCGCGGGGTTCGTGCTCCTGCCCTGGTACAGGATCGAGGAAGGGTTCTACGCCTTCCGCTGGCTGGCGCGGTTCCCCTTCGGCGCCGACGAGGCGCCGGGTCTGGTGCAGATGGTCTCCGAAGGGCGCTGGTGGCTCGCTGTCGTTGCGGCGCTGCTCCTCGCCGCCGCCGCCGTCCGCTTCTTCTCGCCCGCGGGTGAGGCGCGCGGCCGCCTCCTCACCGCCCTCGGCGTGGCGGGGATGGGCTTCCTCGTCCTTCAGGGCTTCGCGATCACCTTCACCGGCTGGAGCTGGACCATCGGCGAGGCCCTCTTCGGTCCGCTTTCCACCGGCCAGCCCGCCATGGGTGCGGGGCCGTCGTGGTCGGGCTCTCCTTCCTCTTCCTCTTCTCGGTCGGGCTCGCCGAGCAGGGAGTGATGCGGGGTGACTTCTTCGTCATCGCGGCCATCGCTCTGCTTGTCGCGCTGGTCGCGGTCTTCGTTTTCTACCCGGTCCTGAGCATGTTCGTCGGCGCTGTGCAGGACATCGACGGTTCTTTCGAGCCGTCAGGTTTCCTGCGCAACATCCAGGACCCGGCGATCTGGAGCCTCGACTGTGTCGTGGGCGGCGCGCGCTGCGGAGTCGCCTGGCGTACGCTGTGGCTGGCGGTGATGACGGCGACGGGCTCGACCATCCTCGGACTCGCCTTCGCGCTCGTCGCTACGCGCACGCGCTTTCCGTTCAAGAAGGGCCTGCGGTTGCTGACGGTGCTGCCGATCATCACGCCGCCCTTCGTCATCGGCCTTGCGCTCATCCTGCTCTTCGGCCGCGCCGGCGTGGTGACCACCTTCCTGTCCGACCTCTTCGGCATCGAGCCGGGGCGCTGGCTCTACGGGCTCACCGGCATCTGGATCGCCCAGATGCTGTCCTTCACGCCGATCTCTTTCCTGGTCCTCATCGGCGTCGTCGAGGGCGTCAGCCCCTCCATGGAGGAGGCTTCGCAGACGTTGCGGGCCGACCGCGCACGCACCTTCTGGCGCGTTTCCCTGCCGCTCATGAAGCCCGGCCTCGCCAACGCCTTCCTCATCGGCTTCATCGAGAGCATGGCCGATTTCGGCAATCCCCTGGTGCTGGGGGGCAGCCACGGCGTGCTCTCGACGGAAATCTTCTTCGCCGTCGTAGGCGCACAGACGGACCCCTCGCGCGCGGCCGTCCTCGCCATCATCCTGCTCTTCTTCACACTATCGGCATTCCTGGCGCAGCGGCTGTGGCTCACGGGCAAGAACTTCGCGACCGTGACCGGCAAGGGCGACAGCGGCATTCACCCGGCACTGCCGCGCGCACTCGCCGTCGGCGTGAATGCGCTCGTCATTCCGTGGACGATCTTCACGCTCGTCGTCTACGGCATGATCCTCGTGGGNGGCTTCGTGAACACCTGGGGCCTCGACAACTCGCTGACCCTCGCCCACTACGCGCGCGCATTCTCCGTCTCCCTGCAGGACGGCTCGATCGCCTGGACGGGCGTTGCCTGGGATTCGTTCTGGACGACGATGATGATCGCGCTCATCGCGGCGCCGCTGACGGCGGCGGTCGGCCTTCTGACGGCCTATCTCATCGTCCGCCAGCGGTTCGTCGGCCGCAACATGTTTGAGTTCGCGCTGATGATGAGCTTCGCCATTCCCGGCACGGTCATCGGCATCAGCTACATCATGGCCTTCAACATGCCGCCGCTGGAGATGACGGGTACGGCGCTCATTCTTGTCGCGTGCTTCGTCTTCCGCAACATGCCGGTGGGCGTGCGCGGCGGCGTCGCGGCCATGTCGCAGATCGACGGGAGCCTCGACGAGGCCTCGCTCACGCTGCGCGCCTCAAGCTGGCGCACCATCCGCCGCGTGGTGCTGCCGCTGCTCAGGCCCGCGATCGTGGCGGCGCTCGTCTATTCCTTCGTGCGGGCGATCACCTCGATCAGNGCCGTCGTGTTCCTCGTCAGCGCCAAGTACAACATGGCCACGGCCTACATCGTCGGCCTCGTCGAGAACGGGGAATACGGCGTGGCCATCGCCTACTCCTCGATGCTGATCGTNGTGATGCTCGTCATCATCGCCGGGTTCCAGCTCGCGGTCGGCGAGCGGCGCCTGCGCCGCGAGACGCGCATCGCCGCGCCCGCCGGGGTCAGGCCCCTGCCCGCCGAGTCAATCAAGGAGAAAATCGCATGAGCGGGTTGAAGTCCGGCTCGGTCGTCTTCGAGCATGTTCGCAAGACCTTCGGCTCCTTCACCGCGATNCACGACCTGTCGCTGACGATCGAGCCGGGCACGCTCGTCACGCTGCTCGGGCCCTCAGGCTGCGGCAAGACGACCACGTTGCGCATGCTGGCCGGGCTGGAGCACCCGACGGCCGGGCGCATCTTCATCGGCGGCAAGGATGTCACCATGCTGCCGGCCAACGAGCGCGACGTGTCGATGGTCTTCCAGTCCTATGCGCTCTTCCCGCACATGACGGTGCTGGAGAACGTCGCCTACGGGCTCGAATCCTCAGGTCTGAAGAAGGCGGAGGCGCGCGAGAAGGCCGAGGAGGGGCTGTCCCTCGTCGGCCTCGCCGGTTTCGGTTCCCGCCTGCCGGCGGAACTCTCGGGGGGGCAGCAGCAGCGCGTCGCTGTGGCGCGCGCCCTTGTGCTCGAGCCACAGGTGCTGCTTCTCGACGAGCCACTGTCGAACCTCGACGCGCGCCTGCGCCGGCGCGTGCGGACCGAGATCCGCGATCTGCAGCAGCGGCTGGGCTTCACGGCCGTCTACGTGACGCACGACCAGGAGGAGGCGCTCGCCGTTTCCGACCGCATCGTCGTCATGCACGAAGGCCGCATCGCGCAGGAGGGGCCGCCGCGTGCGCTCTATGAGACGCCCGCCTCATCCTTCATCGCGGACTTCATGGGCGAGGCGAATGTCGTGCCCTGCGAGGTCGTGGGCATCGAGGGCAACGAGGCGGTCGTGCGGCTGGGCTCGCTCGAGCACCGGGTGCCTGGCCGCGCGGCGCAGCCGGGGCCAGCCAAGCTCGCCATCCGGCCCAATGCCATCCGCCTCGCGCCGGCCGACGGAGCNGGACTGCAGGGCCTCGTCCGCCATGCAGCCTATCTGGGCGACCATGTCGAATACGAGGTGGAGACCGAAGTCGGAACGCTCTATGTCGTCGATCCTGACGTGGATCGAAGCCTCGCCGCCACGACGCCCGTCGCGATCGGGCTTCACAACCGCGGGGTAGCCATCATCACTGCGTGAGAGGGCGCGCCTCTTGCGAGACAACGAGGTCATCATGACAGTCGATACCGCAGAGGTCGAGGCACGCCTGGCGCTTGCCCGCGCGCTCGCCCGCGACGCGGGCGCCGTGGCGCTATCCTATTTCAACGCACGCGAGTCGCTGGTCGTCGAGAGCAAGGCCAACCCGCAGGATGTCGTCTCCGTCGCCGACCGCCGGGTCGAGGAGGCGCTGCGTGCGCGCATCGCCGAGGCCCACCCGGCGGATGGCGTGCTGGGCGAGGAGTACGGACTTTCCGAAGGCACGTCCGGCTTCACCTGGGTGCTCGACCCCATCGACGGCACCAGCCCCTTCGTCAACGGCATGCCAAGCTGGTGCGTGTCCATTGCGGTGCTTGCTGGCGACGAGCCGGTGGTCGGCGTTATCTACGCGCCCTGCACGGATGAGCTTTATGCCGCGGGCAAGGGGCAGGGGGCGACGCTCAACGATGCCCCCGTGAAGGTGGCCTCCGGCCGCTCCCTCCGCGACGGCGTCGTCGGCCTTGGCGCCAACCACCACGTTCCGCCGGCGGAATTTGCCGGCGTCGTCGAGCGGCTGCTGGGCATGGGCGGCAATTTCGTCCGCAACGGCTCGGGCGCGCTCATGCTGGCCTATGTCGCGGCGGGGCGCCTCGTCGGCTATTACGAGCCCTACATGCATGCGTGGGATTGTCTCGCCGGCTATTGCCTCGTGGCTGAGGCGGGCGGTGCNCTGCTGCCGTTCCCGGTGGCGGACGGGGCGCTGACGCGCGGCGCGCCCGTGATGGCNGCCACGCCCGATGTCGTCGCCGATCTGCGCCGGATCGCCGGCCTGCCGCAGCNGGCGTGACCTGCTCAGTACTGTCTGATGTGCGCCAGGGCCCGCACGATGGGGTCTGGGCTGACGTTCTGATGCCCGCGGAANGGATAGTCCAGGATGACGAGCAATGCGATGAGCAGGGCAATCGCCGCCGCATAGCCTGCCTTGGGCACGACGAGGTTCCAGTCGAAGCGGAAGAGCAGCGCCTCGGCGGCCAGCATCACGATGAGGCAGCCGAGCACCTGCCAGAAGATGTCCGGCAGCCCCGTCGCGGCCGCGCCAAGACGCATGGAGCGGACATCGACGAGTTCGTCCATCGCGTCGTCGATCGCCTCGCGCGTTGTGGCGTCGATGTCCATACGCTTGTGCACGGCGTGGACGCGGTCGATGAGCTCCTTGAAGAGCGCCTGCGTCTGCGNGCTNTCGCGCCCATCCTTCAGCGCCGGCCACTCATGGGAGACGATGGATTCGCCATAGGCTTTCAGTGCTGCGCGAGCCGGCGCGGCCTCGGGACCGAGGCGGCGCAGGGCACGGTCGAGCTGCGTGATCTCGGTCGCCTCACGCTGCACAAGGATCTCGGCCTCCCGGTATCGGTTGAGCGCCTGCAGCAGTGTGAAGGCCGTGAAGACGGCGATGACCGGGCCGATGAGCTTGAAGGCGTCGAGCGCGAATCCAGCCCGTTCCGACGCCTTCTCCTGCTTGAGGAGGCGCGTGCCGATGAGCGGCAGCAGGACTGACGCGACGATGGCGATGCCGACGAAGATGGCGATGATCGTGCCGTTGGAGAAGCGATAGATCACGTCGAAAAGAGGCATGGCGCACTCCTGCCGTCATCGCTTGCGACACTCTGCGCCAATCGTCGTTACCACACCATAGGCAGGTTCCTCAGTTGACGGACAGGGCTCCCAGCTTGTCGCGCAGGGAACCGAAAATCTCGCGGATGCGCTGCCGGGTGATGGTCGAGGCTTCGGCCGCCCGGTCGAGCTGGTAGTCGCGTGCCTGCTGCTCGGCTCGAAAGTGATGCTCATCGAGACGGGCCTCGATCAGGTCGAGCAGCCGTAAAGGGTCGCCGCCCTGGGCCTTCAGGGCCCGGGCCAGCGCCTCGACTGTCTCGAGGAGAGCGGCGGTGACGAAGCCTTCGGCCATGAGGG
>JGI25328J35697_1001551_pt1 | contig 15804 bp, 16 predicted proteins | sample HigsolmetaAR203D_FD_35697 | JGI IMG/M metagenome (IMG submission 35697)
TGTTCAGTTTTCAAGGTTCAATATTTTGGAGCGGGTGATGGGAATCGAACCCACGACAACAGCTTGGAAGGCTGTGGTTTTACCACTAAACTACACCCGCATATAAATTTTTGTTTTAAAATTATAATTCACACTTAAACTAGTCAGCCTTCTTCATGCCTCTTCCTCTGCTAGTTTTTTCATAGAAGTTTATGCGTCGAGGCAACTCGTAGCCAATTCATAGAGGCTTTGCTCGTGGCTGTGGTTTTACCACTAAACTACACCCGCACATAAAACCATTTGTTTGATCAAAATAAGCTGTTTTTGATTATTGATTCAAACATAACGCGCCTGATAGGAGTCGAACCCATAACCTTCTGATCCGTAGTCAGACACTCTATCCAATTGAGCTACAGGCGCAAGTGCAACTTTTATATTATATTAGACTTATTTGTTTTTGTCAACTATTTTTTTAGTGCGGCCGAGAGGACTTGAACCTCCACGGGATTAACTCCCACTAGGCCCTCAACCTAGCGCGTCTGCCATTCCGCCACGACCGCATTTATAATTTCTATTGTTTTATCATAACAAAGTGAGCCATGGAGGATTCGAACCTCCGACCCTCTGATTAAAAGTCAGATGCTCTACCGACTGAGCTAATGGCTCATTATTATATTTGCATTATTACATTAATAGCCTCTACCTTACTAGGGCATCTGCGACGTCCCGATCTCAGTATGATTATTCAAGAAGCGGCTCGATCGGTACGCTGATGTATACTCAAAGAAGCATTTCCATCCGTGCTCTACCGACTGAGCTAATGGCTCGTTATTATATTTACATTATTACATCAAAAGTCGCTATTTTCAGAAGAACTCTAAGTGCTAAGGTAACTCGTAGCTAATTCATAGAAACTTTTGACTCTATCGACTAAGTTAATGACTCATAATACCAATATATACTAGAAGTTTTCTCATACAAAAGGAATGGCTGGGCTAGCTGGATTCGAACCAGCGCATCACGGAGTCAAAGTCCGTTGCCTTACCGCTTGGCTATAGCCCAATATTTCCTTCAAAGATATTATTACCAAAAATAAAATAATTATTAAATGACCCGTACGGGATTCGAACCCGTGTTACCGCCGTGAAAGGGCGGTGTCTTAACCGCTTGACCAACGGGCCATAACAAATGGCTCCGCAGGTAGGATTCGAACCTACGACCGATCGGTTAACAGCCGATTGCTCTACCACTGAGCTACTGCGGAATAGCAAAGAGTTAATTCCTTCAACCAACTCGACCTTTGTTATTATAATTTGTTTAACTTTGTTTGTCAACACTCTATTTTATTTTTTTTATTTTGCCCCTAACAAAAGCACAAAAGCAAATCAAATGCTCGATCAGTTATTAAGATTTGTCTGTCAACGTCTTTTTTATCTTTCAATCCCAATTTTTTTAAAAACTATCTATCCTAAGACTAAAGTCACGGCTGTTCTAAGTTGAAGTATAAAATATACTCCTTTGTAAATATTCCTGAACATGTTCGTAAGAAGGTCCGCTAGTAACAACACATCCATTGGAAAAATTTCATGTAATTTCCGAATATTTATCATACACCTCCCCAAAAACACATTTTCCTTCATTTTACATTCCTTTTTCAAAATAGCCTCCCTCACCCCAGTTAGATTAAAAACCAACCAAAAAAGCACCCTACTTTTTATTGTTTTGATGAATAAGAAGTTTCAAGTTCTATGCTACCATCCTGCAAAACACCATGTCCAAAGAGGCTTATTTGTTTCCAATAATTACCTGATTAATTTCACCATCTCTCCCTCTAAAGCAAAATTAAAAAAGCACCCGTTCAGGCGCCTTAAAATACTTTACGAATATGTTCAAACTTGTTTTTACTATATATCTCAAGATAAATTGCCGCGGTAATATTCCTTTATTTAAAACCTAAACGACGTATGCCCTACCTCTCATACATCCTTACGACTCCTTAGTCGATCCAGTGTGATTAAGTTCTTAATGATTTCACCAAGAACGCCAAACCATTTATTCCTTTTTGATATTTCAAGTTCGTTCGAAAAAGCATTATCTATATTATACCACGTTGACAAAATAAAAGAAAGCCCCCCTCGGCAATCACGGCAATCAATTTCCTAACGATCGACATCTTCAATAACTTGTTCATCGAAAAAGGGTTCCAATTCTCCCTGTTGAATTGGAGCATACCACGTCAGTATCAATGGACATGTCAATAATAATAAATCCCACCTTATTTCCATTTTTCCACCATCCCGACACATGCAACAAAGATTTTTACTATAGTAACGTCAATTCCAATTGGAACAAGCAAATTCGCCAGACTGTAAAAATCACCGTACTAATAATAACGATTATTTCAATTGATATTTTCGGTTGATTTAAAACTTGCAGTATAAGTAAGCCAATAAAAATTGTAAACAAAGCAAAATCAAACCAAAAGTCTCTGAGGCAAGTGCCGAAAGTAGGGTGCTAGAGCAGAATCAACAAAAAATTGTTTTATCCTCTTCGTGTTTACTCGTCTACCTTGACTAACCGGCCGCCGCATTTCCCGCAAACAAAGCGATTTGTATCTACTCTTCTCTTCCGCTTATAAATAAGGCCGCAATTAGAGCATTGATATTGATATATTTGCACTGACCGTTTTCTTTCTAATGTTTCAGGTAATGGTGTACAGTATCGGGGAGCACCGACTTGACTGGCAAGTTGTTTAAAATGTTGGTCTTTATGTCGGTAACCCATTTTATTTTGATGAAGGTGGTAATGACAAAGTTCATGTTTAATGATACCGATTAATTCTTTTTCTCCATACACATCATAATATTTTTTATTAATTTCAATATTACCGGTCTGTAGTATGTATCTTCCACCCGTTGTCCGCAGTCTTTTATTAAAAACTGCTTTATGTTTGAATTGCCTGTTAAAATATTCCAGGGATATTTTTTCAACTAAATTTTGTAGTTGCTGATCATTCATTTTTGATTTCACCTATAACCTATAAAGTTTCGTGTTTTAATAAAAGTAGTTCACTGACAATCTATTTTAACATAGATTAAATTATACACACATTTAAAAAACTGTACCATCAGCTGACCTTAAACAGATTCTATCCTGAATTGCAATAATAAAAAAGGTAATTGGAATAAACGTTCATTTTTCGGTTATGTGGATTTGTACAATTTCCTTTCAAAAATATTATCGTGAGGATTACCTCTTTCAAAAGGAGGGGTGGTTAATGCCGAGTTGGTTCAAAAAACAAATGCAAAGGGCTTTTTTAGAGAAAAATCGGTACCAAATTAAGTTATTAAATCAGTGCTGGTATTTTTATATGAGAAAAAATTGTTCTTAATTTCTTCTTCCATCGTTCCGGGCAATCCATTAGATTTGCGGTAGGCATGCAGATCATTATGAAAGCCCCTTCCGAATGACATTTGCGGAAGGGGCTTTCTAGTTGACAATAAATGACTTTTTCAGTGACTGGCGATACGACCATGATGATGTGACTGTAACGTTTTTTATTTAACAATAAACGACTTCCTTTTCGATTATGCATGATTCCTTATCAAGAACAAAAACCGTTTCCTCTTAACTTTCCTTTAACATCGACAAGGAAATCCGGCCTTTATTCACATCGACATCGTTCACCCAAACAGTTACAATGTCACCGACGGAAACAACATCAAGCGGGTGTTTAACATATTGGTTACTCATTTTCGAAATGTGGACGAGTCCATCTTGCTTAACACCGATATCAACAAATGCACCAAAATCGACAACGTTCCGAACCGTTCCTTGAAGTTCCATACCTGGTTTTAAATCTTCCATCTTTAATACATCTTTTCTAAGTAATGGTTTTGGTAAATCGTCACGCGGATCTCGTTCCGGTCGTTTCAATGCATCGAAAATATCTTTTAAAGTAAGTTCTCCTACCTCGAGTTCAACAGCCATATCATTAATATTGACTNCATTTAAACGTTGAATGAGCTTCTCAGAACCAATTTCTGTNGTTGAAAAGCCTAATTTCTCCAATAAACGTCTAACAACCGGATAATTTTCGGGATGGATACTTGTGCGATCCAATGGTTCATCTCCATCAACAACCCGGAGAAACCCGATACTTTGTTCATATGTTTTTTCACCAAGGCGAGGAATTTTTTTCAGTTCATCCCGATTTTTAAATTTCCCGTTTTCCTCACGATATTTTTTAATATTGTTGGCTACCGTTTTGGAAAGCCCAGAGACGTATTGCAAAAGCGAGGAGGATGCCGTATTTACATTGACGCCAACTTGGTTAACGACCGTTTCAACGACAAAAGTAAGCGACTCTTGCAATTTTTTTTGGGAAACATCATGTTGATATTGACCGACGCCAACTGATTTCGGATCAATTTTCACTAATTCAGCCAAAGGATCTTGTAATCTCCGGCCAATTGAGACGGCACTCCTTTCTTCAACATGAAGATCAGGAAATTCCTCCCGTGCAAGATCTGATGCTGAATAGACGCTGGCACCCGCTTCATTAACGATCAAATAATAGGTATCACTACCACCTAATTTTTTTAAAGTATCGGCGATGAATTCTTCGGTTTCACGTGAAGCTGTTCCATTTCCGATCGCAATCATTTCAACCTTATATTTTTCAATAATCCCCATTACTTTATTTTCCGCCTCGTCTTTTTTTGACACCGGTGGATGCGGGTAGATGACATCAATATGAAGAACTTTCCCTGTTTCGTCGACAACNGCTAATTTACAGCCGGTCCGATACGCCGGGTCGACACCTAAGACAATTTTTCCTTTTAATGGGGGCTGCAGTAATAATTTCCGCAAGTTCTCAGAAAAAATATGGATTGCCTGTTCTTCGGCCTTTTCCGTTAATTCATTCCGAACNTCCCGTTCAATNGAGGGTTGAATCAACCGTTTATAGCCGTCCTCAATCGCAAGCATGACTTCAGAAGCAACCGGTGAACGCTCATTTTTAATAAACGATTGCTTTAAGTAAGTGATGATTTTTTCAATATCAGGTTTTACAGAAACTTTTAAAATTCCTTCTTTCTCGCCGCGATTCAAGGCAAGGATCCGATGTGGAACAATTTTTCCGACAGGTTCTTCATATTCATAGTACATTTCGAATACTTGTTTTTCGTCCTTTTCTCCATCTTTAACGGCTGATTCAATTATTCCGTGTTTCATCGTTTCAAAACGGATCCATTTCCGCACCTCTGCATCATCTGAAACCATTTCAGCAATAATATCTTTTGCTCCGGTAATGGCATCTTCTTCTGTATGTACGTCAAGTTCTTCATTAATATAACGACGGGCTTCCTCTCGCAATTCTCCTGTTTCCGGGAAGGTCATCATCCAACTTGCTAGCGGTTCTAATCCCCGTTCTTTGGCGATACTTGCTTTTGTTCTGCGCTTTTGTTTATATGGCCGGTATAAATCTTCTACCTCTTGCAGTTTTGTTGCGTTCTCAATTTTTCCCGCCAAATCTTCCGTCAATTTTCCTTGTTCGTCGATAATTCGGATAACTTCCGCTTTCCGTTCTTCTAAATTTAACAAGTAGTTCCAACGATCAAGGATATCACGGATAACAACTTCATCTAAAGCACCCGTCCGTTCTTTCCGGTATCTTGCTATAAAAGGGATTGTATTGCCCTCATTCGTTAAATCAATAACATTTTTTACTTGTGTTAGCTTAATGGCTAATTCCTTTGCCACTTGTTTCATTAATTCCGATTGTTTATCAATGGTTTGCTCCAATGTATTCACTCCCATTATTACATTTTCAGCACTACCTTATTATGATTGAAAAAAGCGAGTAAATCAATTTTGGCTTTCCACATTGCTTTAGGAAAAATAAAAAAGATAAGCCGTAATGACTTACCTTTTGGCAGAACAAACATTGAAATGAACACCTTTCCCACTATGAACTACCCGCCATTAAAATAACGAGTTTCGGAACCCCTACAAAGTTGTAGGTACTTCACAGGTGTGCCCAACACCACTACTGATTGAGTGTTTAACTCTTTCAGATACTTTCTTTGGAATTTTCCTTCGCCCATCATATCTGACCGAGCTTTCATCTCCTTAATGAATAGAGGAGGATTCCCACTCGGATGTCCTAAAGAATTTACCGCTTTTTTCCAAACATATGTATGAAAAAACGCTCTGATTTTCATTCAAGAGCGTCATTGTTGTTTTCATTCAAAATTCGATCAATCCTAAACTGATTTGCAACGCCTCATCAACTTTTTCCATCATTTCTTCATCCAGATGGGTAATTTTATCGGTAAGTCGCTGTTTATCAATTGTCCGAATTTGTTCTAGAAGTATAACCGAGTCTCGTTCAAAGCCGTATTTTTTCGCATCGATTTCCACATGTGTAGGTAATTTTGCCTTTTGAATCTGAGCGGTGATCGCTGCGATAATCACAGTTGGACTGAACCGATTCCCTATGTCATTCTGCAATATGAGAACAGGACGGACGCCTCCTTGTTCTGAACCAACGACAGGGGAAAGGTCGGCAAAGAAAACGTCGCCTCGTTTAACAATCAAAGGCTTATCCTCCGCTTACTAGTCTCTCAACTGTATGTTCTGCCTCATATTCAGCCTGAAAGCTTTCCGATGCAATAGTCAAATTAATTTTGGCCATTTCCATATATCCCCGTCTCATGGATTCTCGAATGTGTCTTTTTTTCCTTTCACGTAAAAACATTTTTGTCGCTTGATAAATCAGCTCATCGCGATTCACATTTTCTTGTTTAATAAATCCATCCATCTCCAGTAATAGACTTTGCGGCAAGTTCACTAGTATTTCTTGTGTTGCGCTGGATTCAGACACAAAAGACACCTCCAACTACTCACTATGCTTCTTTATACATAGTAACATTTATTTATCATAATGAAAAGTCATTTCTTTCACTTCCTCACTATTATCAGCCAAAATAGTCGGTTTTTATGCAAAATTCGACCGCTGCACATTCAGTTTGGACATTTTTTTCTAAACCCAATATCTTTTATACCTTTCCAGTCACTTTCTATAATCTGTAATGTGTTAAAAAATATATATGGTTTAATTTTGAGCCACAATATGAAATTATTCAGTATATGGTTATCATAGAACAGAAAAATTGGGAAGGGCTCCGCAGACCTTTTGCAATCAGCAGGAGATATCGATTTCCCCACTGATTGAAGTTGTGTAAAGAATAAAGAGGTCACCCTGAAAAATTCACACACGCACTCTCGATGTTTGTGGTGCCCAATTCAGGATAGACCCCTTTACAAAAAAATTATATTGTCATGATTGGAAACTGTTTGACCAACTCATTATCAAAACAATCAAATGAACTTACATCTTTATAAAATTACTTCTCAACAGAAACATTTTGAACAGATTTCGCCAACATTACCATTTCTTCTTTTGTCAAATTATTGGAAGCTATCATATATTCAACATTACCGTCCGTCCAAGTCAGGGAATTGTCCGTCAATGCACCTATCGTGAAGCCTAAATCAACTGGGTCACCCTTAACGACTGTTGGTGACATACTGGATGTTTCAAGAACTTCGACATGTTCTTGCATTAGGGTAAAGGCTTTATCACCCTCATATGTTAAAATTACACGTTTTCCGTTAGATGTAGTGACTTCCTGTTCATCGACGAGTGTAGTTCCGGCAATTTCTTCTGTTGGAATTTTTACAGTTAGCTCAGAATTTGCATCTTTTTCTACAGTACTCACAGGAGCTTCCATTTGGGCACTGGTCATATTTCTGTTCAAATCAAAGGAACCATTATCAAATTTTGCATTGAATTCTGCCTTTGAAAATTCAACAGCAAGCTTCACGTTCCGATCGGAATCCATGACTTTCACAGAAACCGGTGTAAAATCTTTTTTGTTAAACGTAATTTCTTGTAAAGGCAACATTTTATTATATTGGTATCGAGTTTTTGTTTCAAATACATAATGCTTATCTGTTTCAGTCAATTTCGCGTTATCATCTTTCAATAAATCTTGTACAAGCGATTCGTATAAATATGGTTGACTGCTGTTTTTCGGCCATTCGCTCTGAAATTTATAGCTTTTGTTCAGTGCAGGTGTTAGTACGTATACACCTTCTTTATTTCTTAAAATCATTTGACTTTGGTCCCGTTCGGCATTTTTCATATGGACCCGGTATAATTCAGGTTTGTTATGCCACACTTCAATTTGATACTCTTGAGCCTCATTCCCCATTGTTAAAGTCATCTTGGCATCGAGCTTATATCCTTTTAATTCCTCGGTTTTCTTATTCAATTCCTGGATGACTTCTTCCTTCGTTTTCGAACCGCAACCCGCCAAAAGCATAACGAATACCAGCCCGGCAAATAGATAAATCCAGCCTTTTTTCATATTTCCAACCCCTTTATTTCAATCATGTGAGGAGAAGTCTTGTCTCCTTAATTCTTGCAATATGAATATATGAGACAAACTTTCCAAATATGCTAAAGAATGGACATCCATTTTGGGTATTCAGGTATTCGGCTGTTTGAAGTTACTGAAGTGATGATCATTACTTGAGTTTAACATTTCAAAGACGGGTGGGTTTTCGCCGACAAAAAAGGAGATTCAAGCTTATAATGGTGACGAGAATGGGGCTCGTCGTTAAAAACAAGCGTTTCTCAACCAAAAGTGGCGACGAAAACAAGGCTCGTCGCCAAACAAGAGCGTTTCTCACCGAAAAATGGTGACGAGAACCGGGCTCGTCGTCAAAAACAAGCGTTTCTCAACCAAAAGTGGCGACGAAAACAAGGCTCGTCGCTAAAAGCAAGCGTTTCTCACTCAAAAATGGTGACGAAAACAAGGCTCGTCGCCAAAAACAAGCGTTTCTCACTCAAAAATGGTGACGAAAACAAGTCTCGTGGTCAAAAACAAGCTTTCTTCAACCAAAAGTGGCGACGAAAACGAGGCTCATCGCCAAAAACAAGCGTTTCTCACTCAAAAATGGTGACGAAAACAAGGCTCGTCGCCAAAAACAAGCGTTTCTCACTCAAAAATGGTGACGAAAACAAGGCTCGTGGTCAAAAACAAGCTTTCTTCAACCAAAAGTGGCGACGAAAACGAGGCTCGTCGCCAAAAACAAGCGTTTCTCAACTAAAAGTGGCGACGAAAACGAGGCTCATCGCCAAAAACAAGCGTTTCTCACTCAAAAATGGTGACGAAAACAGATCTCGTCGCCAAAATGGTCATATCTCACCGAAAAATGGTGACGAGAACTGGGCTCGTCGTCAAAAAGAGGCTTTTCTCAACCAAAAGTGGCGACGAGAACGAGTCTCATCGCCAAAATAGAAGCTTTCTCGCCTCAAAATGGTGACGAGAACAGATCTCGTCGCCAAAAACATGCTTTTCCCACCGAAAAACGGTGACGAGAATGAGTCTCGTCGTCAAAAGAGGGAGTTTTTTACAAAAAAATGGTGACGAGATTGAGGCCCGTGCCAAAAAGGATGTTTTTTGCCTTAAAATGGATATCAAAGGGAACCCGACACGTTTCATATTGAATATAATTCATCGGGAATTGTCCCTCTCAAAGTGTACCCGGCACTTTCACTTTTAAATCTAACTCAACCGGAATTGTGTCAGGTGTCAGCTTGGACCTCTTAATAGGCTTTTACTTGATTCCGAAAATTCTACTCGAATTCACTTTGTTGCCGGAAGCTTGTAACTATTAACGAATAATCAATAAAATTTAATCTTCTTCCTCAATGATCACTTGAGCTATTGCATAGTTGTCGCTATGACTAATTGACAAATGGACACGCAAATCAATCGGATTAACGAGNTAAGGTTTGCCCCTGGCATCTGTCTCAATCTCAATGTCACGAAAAGATAAATCCCTTCCAATTCCCGTACCGTATGCTTTTGAAAAGGCTTCTTTTGCGGCAAAACGCCCTGCTAAAAATTCGATTTTTCGTTTTGNAGATAATNGTTCAAAGATTTGTAGTTCTTTATTTGTCAANACCCGCTCTTTAATTCGCTCATTATGTTCATAAACTTTTTTTATTCGGGTAATTTCTACAATATCAATTCCTATCCCTTTTATCACTTGACCACCTTCTATTTTTCACATTCTTTCATATACATAATGTACAAGTATGGGTAAAAAAGCAAATGGTATGGTGAGGTGCAAACATGTATCAAAGTAGGGGATTGAAAAATTTTATTCGAACACATCCGGTCATCTTTATATTAGTTGGTATAAATATTTTATTTTTCCTGTTCATTACTTTGCCGATTTTTCCGAACCGCTGGATAGCAGAGAAAATGATTGGTGTTAATATCCTAATTGCAAATGGTGAATGGTGGAGGCTGGTTACACCGATTTTTATCCACAGTAACTTTAACCATTTGTTGTTCAATTGCATTTCCTTAGTTATTATCGGTTCGCTTCTTGAAGAACGGAAAAAAAAATCAACTTTTCTGTTGGTGTACTTGAGTTCAGGAATTTTTGCCAATGTATTTACATATATTTTCGCACCCCTTACTTTTATTCATGTCGGGGCAAGCGGAGCAGTTTTCGGATTATTAGGTGTTTTTGCTATGTTAATCTATTTGAATAAATTACCTTATCAATTGAAAAACAGTTTACTGGTGATAATTATTCTGGCACTCTTATTTACATTTATGGAAAAAAATACAAATATATATGCACATATCGGCGGGTTTTTGTGGGGATGTCTTTGTGGTTTTCTTATTATAAGAAAAACGATTTAATTTCTTAAACATCCGTATAGAAAATAGCTCGTGAACAAAATTGTACATCTTCTGTGCGGATTCCATTACCTTTGCAGCGTGGTTCATCATGCAAGTTTGGGGNATATCTTCATGTTAGAAAGTAGTATAGGTAGCTGAGGTAGATATTCGAGGGTACTTTTTATGCACTATAATATGTAAAAAGGGCNCAATTTNCTTAATGAGCCCTTTTCTTCAAAGTAAAAGAAAATAAAAGTTTTGTTGCCAAGTCGCCCTGCACTTATCTTATTCCACTTCATATTTTTCTGTACGGGAATACCATTGATAGATTGCTTTGGCAACAGACTCGTCTAAATCAGCCACACGACCGCTACCTGACATGACGTGTGAATAGATGGTTCCTAGACTCTTTCGCCGTTGAAACCAGTTTTTGGAAATCTCTAATGATTGGATTCGGTTTTTAAACGTATAAAACGTCCTTGTTTGAATCCATCTGCTGCGAAGTGTCAACTGATGCCCGCTCATATTCCATCCGGCTCCCCGATAACTTTGATAGCCGAAGAGCATGGATAACGGAATGAGCACCAATAACAACCATCCAAACGGACGTAAAAAATATCCTCCGATAATAACAGGGATAGAAATAACATAAGCCGGTCGCAACATATATCGAATTTTCGCACGGTCCGGTAAGGTTCCTAATTCAACGTCTACTTGATAATCCGGCAAACAGCTTTTTACAATGGCAGTAATTTCCTGTTTTTTTATTAACGGACAAATGATCACTTTCCCCGGTTCCTCCATATCCGTCCCGCCCTCATTGATTACTTGGAAAGTTACATATCCAAAAAGACGTCGCAAAGGATTTTCAATAATTTCGATACCTTGAATCCGGTGAAAGGGAACGNTTATTTTTCGCTTTTCCAACAATCCGTGGGAAATGATTAAATTTTTCTCGGTTTTTTCTACCTTGTAATCGTAATACTTCAACATGGTTTGTACAATGGCAATCAAATAGGCAAACACGATAATGAATAATGACAGAATAATAAAGAGTNAAATACTGCTTGCAATAAATAGTTGTGCCTCTGTGTAAATTTTTTCATAAGGTATCAATTCATCAAATTGTGAGAAAAATGCAATGACCGCAGTAATTACACCAATAGCACCACCNCTTGTTATTGCCAATAAAAAAATATTTTTCATACTCGCTTGATAAATAATGTCTACAGGTTCCTCATCAGAAATAGAAGTATCTACAGCTATTGTCGCCATCTGTTCACCGGAAGCTTCCGTTGGTATACTTTGTTTTTTCTTTGATTTTTTTATGTATGACTGGATATTTTCCGCTTCCTCTTTTTTGATGGCAATTAATTGGGCTTCCGATTCATCCAGGGCGCCTCCTGCTGTTTCAACCGTAATTTTTGCCAAACCAAAGATCTGCTGCAATAAACCTTCTGTCACCGAAATACTTTGAATCCGCTCAAAAGGAATATATCGCTTTTTCCTAACAAACAAACCGTGTTCTATTCTTAACTCTTCATCTTCAATCCAGTAAGTGAAACGGAACCAATTAATAATTCCACTAATGATTGTAAAAAAAATGATCACCGACGGAATCCCGAAACGAAATAATAAATCGAGTGTTGAAGCGTCCTCACCGCTTCCACCCAAAATAAACATGAAAATGATGGGGAGAACTGCATCTTTTATATTTTTGAGTATAAATAATATAACCGAAATCGGGTGCATTCGTTTCTTCTCAAACATCTTCATCCGCCACCCTTGCTAAGTTGGAAATGACATGCCTTAATTCTTCCGCTTCCACATCTTCTAAGGCNGGAATTTCATGAACAGTTGCTGCGGTCGATATTTTGACGGAAGCTAAATGGTACTTTTTTAATANNGGACCTTGAGTCGTATCGACATGTTGAACACGAATCATCGGAACTAATGTTTTCGTAACAATCCATAAACCGTGCTGAATTTCAATTTCTTGTTCTCTTACTTCATAACGCCAGATTTTCCAGCGNANTTTTGGATTGAAAAAGATGATGAAATATGTTTCAACAATCCATAATAAAACTAATGGTATAATAATCCACTTCGGCCAATGGAAAATAAAAATAACAACACTAATAGTCACATAAATTAATAACGATAAACCAGAGGTAATGATTCCGCGGATTTTCCAAACAGTTAATGCCCGTTCAGAAATATGTTTTGCCGGTTCCCCTAACATGTTTTATCCTCCTTAAAAGTTTTNCTACCTTTATACGTTAATATCGGTAAAAAGTTACNACTATTTTACTATAATTGTATATGTTGAAAAATTCAGTCACAAATCCTTGAACATATGTTAATCCGCAACGTTTTTGCCGTACTCTCCGAAGCCGATTCATCTCATGACAGAAGTCACAAGTGTTCTCATTTCATCCATTAAATGATTAACACGCAAAAATTTTATAAAAATTTCGCCCAAGTTCAATTTGTATCGTACATAATACCTAATGAGAAAATTTTTCGTAAAAACCTTTTTGTGTGCTAATCATAAAATGAAAATAGCGTCCAGAGCCGTATCTGACGCTATTTAAAGAATATAATATTCACGGTTTCGGGAATTACCGGATACTAGCTTTTTTTATAGCTGCGATTATGTGACCGTTGTCTTCTCGGCATTTCTCTTGAACCTCTGCCTACTTTTTTAGAAAAATTATTTTTGTCTCGTTTTACCGGTAACGGAGCTTCATAGGAAATTTTCACCGGCGTTGTAGCAGGTTCTTTTGTTAATAATTTGAGAGCGGCCGATACAATCGTAAGTGCGTCATGCTGCGTCAATAATTCTTCAGCTGCTTTCCGGTAAAGGGAAAGGTCATTCTCATCGATCGTATTATGAATCTTATCAATGGTTAAACGTTGTTGACCTTCAATCGCTTCTGCAATGGACGGGACCTGCATCCGTTTCATCCGTCTTTTCGTGGTTTCTTCCACTGTCCGTAAATATCCCATTTCACGCGGTGCTACAAAAGTGATTGCCATCCCAGTCTTTCCGGCACGACCAGTCCGTCCGATTCGGTGAACATAGCTTTCTGGATCTTGAGGTATATCAAAATTATATACATGAGTAACACCTGAAATATCCAACCCGCGTGCAGCAACATCGGTGGCAACCAAAACATCAATCGATCCTTCTTTAAATTTACGAAGAACNGAAAGACGTTTTGCTTGCGATAAGTCGCCATGAATGCCTTCTGCCGTATAACCTCTGATGGAAAGGGCTTCTGACACTTCATCGACACGTCGTTTTGTCCTGCCAAAAACGATCGCCAAATCCGGTGATTGGTAATCAAGCAACCGAGTTAACGCGTCAAATTTGTCTTTTTCCTCCACTTTAACAAAAAATTGATCAATTTGTGGAACCGTCATTTCTTTTGCTTTAATCCGAACTGTTTCCGGATCTTTCATAAACTTAATAGCAATCTGACGAATTCGCTCAGGCATAGTTGCCGAAAATAATAATGTTTGCCTTTCTTCAGGAACACTTTCTAAAATTTTCTCAATATCTTCAATAAATCCCATATTCAACATTTCATCAGCTTCATCGAGGACAACCGTATGAATATCTTGAAGCTTAATGGTTTTCCGGTGAATATGATCCAGCAGTCTTCCGGGTGTACCGACAATAATAGCCGGTTTCTTCTTTAAGGCACGAATTTGTCTTGAAATATCTTGACCACCGAAAACTGACAATACTTGGACATGCTTTTCATAACCAAGTTTAAACAATTCTTCTGAAACTTGAATAGCCAATTCTCGGGTTGGGGCAATGACTAAACTTTGGATATTTTTATTTCTGGTATTGATTTTTTCAATCAAAGGGATTCCAAAGGCGGCCGTTTTCCCCGTACCTGTTTGCGCTTGTCCAATGATATCTTTTCCTTGCATGCTTAACGGNATTGTTTGTTCCTGAATCGGCGTCGTTTCCTCAAAACCAATTCGCTTCAGTGACTTTAATGTAGTAGAACTTAAATTTAAATTTTCAAATTTTCCCAATGCTTTCATACTCCTTTAATTTACAGAAAAAATACTCTCACACCTTTTTGAGAGTAATGTACTTTACACTATAATTTTCTCCATTTTGGTTCATTTATATTACCATTAATTAGCTGTCATTGCAATTTTTTTACAAGTATCCTCTTCATTCAAGAAGGTGAAAATTTCCTGAAACACTCGCTGCTGTTCTTGGCAATAGCAAATATGGTGATTAGCCTCTTCAAGTAAGAGCAGCTTTTTTTCCGGTGTATTTATTGACTCATACAGAAAATATGCACTTTTCAAAGGTACAATTGGATCCATTTTTCCTTGGACAATCAATGTCGGTACATTTACTTTTGAAAAAATTGGCCGGATGGTGTTGACAAGTTTACGAAATTCCAAATACGCTTTTAAAGGTGTGGAAGTAAACTTTCTTTTATATTTTTGAAAAATTGTACTGTGACGGAATGAATTTGTCAGGCACTCTGAAATCATATTTTGTATTTCTAATAAAAAATTTCTTGGATTCATATAATAAGCCGCTGCACTTAATAAAACCATTTTTTTCACAGGATATTGAGTAGCTAACCAACTCCCTATGAGACCGCCCATGGAGAAACCACATATATATATTGTATCACATTGTTCCATCAATTTAACGAGTTCTTCTTCAGCATGACGAATCCAGTCACTATAGCGGACCCCTTTAAGTTTCAGTTCATCTCCATGACCGGGTAAAACCGGGGTACGTATCAACCAATTCGTTTGATTATTTAAAAATGAGACGAGTGGTTCAATTTCTCTTGGTGAACCGGTAAAACCGTGAATACATAACAATCCATTCATGGCACACCACCCTTTAAGGAAAACTCCTCCCAGTAAGATGCCATTTTTTTACAAGCAAGTTCAAAGAATGAGGGAGGTTGTACTTTAAATTTCCCTAAAGTTCGGGTTTCATGCATTTTTCAAGAGGCGACCTTCGTAACGATTTGACGACTGTTTTGGGATTACCAAAAAA
>JGI25328J35697_1001562_pt1 | contig 15710 bp, 12 predicted proteins | sample HigsolmetaAR203D_FD_35697 | JGI IMG/M metagenome (IMG submission 35697)
AATCCAATGAAAAGACGTTTCGATGCCCCGTTGAAGCGAAAAAGGAGTTTGTAGCCGAAGTATTGTCCGGTTATCGCACAGAGGTAGTAGCCAGACGCTATGGCATGTCTCCCAAATGGGAGACCCTTTTCCGATGGATTGGATTCACTCCTGTTTATGGAAATAAGCAGTAAATACAGCACGGTGTTATGTTAGGCTCGACTCATCCAGCACAATCGGTTTGGGAAATAAGGAGCAATTATACATCATATGTCTCGTTTTGTTTGAGCATTTTGGGAGATAAGTATTAAAAATACTCCATATATGATCATTTTTTCGATTCTCCCGGAAGATATGGTGTATTTTTACCAAACGTTTGCGCAGCAGACCTCATACAAGAGCACTGAACGATTATACGAGAGCGCCGCGTGCTTATGTAAAAGTGCCGTACGCCAATACGAGTCCGTTGTAACCCCAGACGAGAGCTCCGTACGCCTACACTTGAGATCGCGATCGGGCGATGCCATGTTAAGATCCGCTTCGAGATACGAACCAGCTGAACATGCCCTCTTCCCGTTGGTATTCTGCGAATTGGGCCGGACTTCCGCTGTGCAGGAATGGTGGTGATATGCTCTTCATCCGATAGCCGTTAACATCAGTTATCAATTCATTTGTATGCGGAATGGTACGGCGAAAGAAAGATCGAACCGTCCTATGAACAGTATGATTCAGTGGATGAAAGATATAAACCACGGAGGTGGACCGTGAAGAGGATTGCCATTATTGGTTCGGGTGGTTCCGGCAAATCGACTTTGGCAAAAGAGTTGGGTCAAATCTTAAACCTGCCGGTATATCATCTCGATGCTTTATATTGGAGAGCCGGATGGGTGCCGGCTCCGGAACATGAATGGGACCTACTCATGCAAGAATTAGTTTTAAAGGAAGAATGGATTATTGATGGAAATTACGGCGGAACCATGGACATTCGGTTGCGTGAAGCGGACACGATCATATTTCTGGATTATCCGACCTGTTTAAGTTTGTTTCGGGCACTCAAGAGGAGAATTCAATACCAAGGAAAGACTCGTCCGGATATGGGAGAAGGTTGTCAGGAAAAAATCGATTACCAATTTATAAAGTGGATCGTTAACTATCGACGGGACAAGCGGCCCGGCATCTTAAAGAAGCTAAACAAATTGACGGACAAGAAAGAAGTATATATATTTCAATCCCCTAGACAATTAAAAAATTTTCTCAAGCAACTCTAGTTTTGTAAAATATCGGGTTGACCCAACATCCCAATGATGATATATTTTTCTGGAGGGAATAGCCGCTAACAGAGAAAGATGCTTCCTCAAAAAGCTAGCTGGATTCGCTAACCGTAAAAGTTTCTCCTTCCGGAAATAAAAGCCGCGGTTAAAACCTTGTCTGATGTTTCGGCAATTAGGCAATCTGTCTGATTTCTAATCCGTCTGATTTCGGCAACGTGTCATCCTATTTGAATCTCAATCCGGATTTTTAGAGGAATGCATGCGGTAAAAATTCTTCTATCATGGAAGATGAGGGTTAAGTGGAGGGTGAGGGATGAGCAAAGCGCTTGCGGGTGTGGATATCGGGGGAACGAACACGGTCATAGGGCTGTTTGACGATTCGTTGACGCTGGTTGCCAAGCGGACGATCCCGACTGTGACCAGTTTGCCTTCGCGTACAGACCGTCCTGTGCAATTTCTTGATCAGTTGGCGGCTGAAATTGTTCAGCTTACGAAAGAAAGCGGATTCAAATCGGGCTTGCAGGCGGTCGGCATGGGGGTTCCCGGCAAGGTGGATCCGGTACGGGGCATTGCGCTCGGGGCTTCGAATCTCGGCTGGTTTGGGGTTCCTTTTTCCCGGGAAATGAGCCGACGGCTGGGAGTCGCGGTGCGGATCGATAACGATGTGCGCATGTATACGCTTGGGGAGGCAACGGCAGGAGCCGGAAAAGGATGCCGGAACCTGATTTGCCTTACGCTCGGAACCGGACTGGCCGCAGGGGTGATCATCGACGGACGCATCGTGCGCGGCAGCGATTGGTATGCGGGGGAGATTGGCCACGATACGGTTCAGGGGGTGAAATACCGCTGCAACTGCGGGAAAACCGGTTGTCTGGAGACGGTCGCCTCCGCCACGGGGATCGCCCGGCTGGCCAAAGAAGCGGTTGAGTCCGGTGCAAATACGTCTCTTCGGGGGCTTGAGAAGATTACGTCTTACGACGTTTACCGGGCTTGCGCCAATGGAGACCGGACTGCCAAAGAAATTTTTCAATACGTGGGAGAGACCCTGGGGCATAAATTGGCTACGATCGTATATTTGCTGAACCCCGAAATGATCATTATTGGCGGCGGAGCGGCGGCGGCCGGCGAGTATTTGCTTGATCCGATCAGGAACGTCATCGAAAACCATTATACGCAGCCAAAGAAGCCGATCATACGGACGGGGATGTTGGGAGAGGCCGCAGGACTGTATGGAGCGGTCAAATTTGTTTTGGGTCAGGAGCATATTTGAACGAATCAGGATCTGATGAATGGGACAGGACCCAGTATAAAATAGGATAGGACCCAATTTAAATGGGACAGGACAAAGAGGACAAGGGGCAAATTGGAATCAATGGGGGAGAGGATGATCATGAGCGGACGGCAAAAGCTTTGGATAAACGCTGAAATTTATACGCCGCAAGGAGTTTTGAAGCAGGGACGCATGCTTGTCGGCGCCGACGGGAAAATAGAAGCGGTCGGCGGGCAGGAGGTGCAAGCCGACGACGGGGTGCCAATACACGACGCCAAAGGACTGAAAATCATTCCCGGATTGATTGACGTACATGTGCATGGAGGTAACGGGTTCAGTTTTATGGACGGCACGGAAGAGAGCCTGGAAGAGATGAGCAAATTTCATGCCATGCACGGAACGACTTCTTTCCTGGCGACGACTTCCACGGCTTCGGACGATAAACTGGTTAAGGCGCTGCAATGTGCCGTGTCCGTATCCCGGACAGGTTTATCCGGAGCGGAGATGCTGGGAGTGCACTTTGAGGGACCGTTCATTAACGCCAAACGCCGCGGAGCGCAAAGTTTGCAAGATATCCGGCTTCCGAATGTTTCAGCGATGGAGCGGTATTGGAAAGCTTCGGAAGGTCTCATACGCCTGATCACGCTGGCTCCGGAGGTGGAAGGCGGCATGGAGGCGGTCAAATGGTTCGCCGGCTTGGGGGTGACGGTGTCCATAGGCCACTCGGATGCGACGTATGAGCAGGTGGTTCAGGCGGTGGAGCTCGGTGCCAGTCATACGACCCATCATTTTAATGGCATGAGCCCGCTGCATCACCGGGAGCCGGGAGTAGCCGGCGCCGGTTTGATGTTGCCGGAGTTAACCACGGAACTGATCGTGGACGGCATTCATGTTCATCCTTCCGTAGTGAAGCTGTTGTTCGAAACGAAAGGACCGCACAAAGTGTGCATGATTACGGATGCCGTATTTTGCGCGGGCCTTCCCGACGGGGAGTATGAATCGGTTTATGTGACCAATGGAGAAGTTTACTTAAAAGACGGTTCTTCGCTCGCAGGCAGTTCGTTAACAACGATCCGGGCGCTAAGAAACGTGATCCGGTATACCGGTCTTCCGCTCGAAAAGGTTCTGCCGTCCATGACGGAAGTTCCGGCCAAAGAAATCAAGGTGTATGACCGCAAAGGTTCGTTGGATCCGGGCAAAGATGCGGATTTCTTGCTTGTAGACGACCAGTTGGAGATTCACGCAACTTATGTGGCAGGAAAGGAAGTTTACCGCCGTATGAATTAAGCAAGGAATGTTTGGTAATACAGATTGGCAATGTCATGAAACATGCGCAACAGGAGGGAATCACTGTGGAGAAAGTGTTGGATCCTACCAGCGTTATTCCCCTTTATCATCAGTTAAAAGAACTGATCATGGAGAGCATCGAGTCCGGAAAATGGAAACCGGGCGATATGATTCCTTCGGAGAATCAGTTTCAGACTGAATATAATGTGAGCAGAAATACGGTCAAAAGGGCTCTTGACGATCTGGTGCAGGAAGGGCTTTTGTATCGCGTTCAAGGCAAAGGGACTTTTGTCGCCCTGCCCAAAATCGAACAGTCGATTTCAGGGTTTTACAGTTTTAGCAAGGTATTGAGAGAAAAAGGATACGAACCGAAAGATATTATTTTAAGCTTTCAACATCTCCCCGCAAAACCGAGTGTAGCCCGGCGCCTCCAACTGGAAGAAGGGGACCGGGTCGTTGAATTGAAACGGTTGCGGTGCGCGCGGGATGAACCGATTATTTTGGAAACTTCCTATATTCCTGCTAAGTTGACGCCCGGGATCAGCCAGGAGATGTTGGAAAACAGCTCTTTGTATGATTTGCTGCAGAGCCGGTTCGGCATATATGTAGTCAAGGCAAAGGAAATTTTTGAACCGGTATTGATCCGCAACTATGAAAGCGAATATTTGCAAGTGGAGGAAGGATACCCGGCCTTGCTGCTGGAGAGAATTGCTTACGACTCCGAAGGAAGGCTGGTTGAGTTTTGCCGTTCTGTCGTAAGAGGCGACAAATGCCGTTTCTATACGGAATTGTTATAGTTGAAGGCGGGTACGCCTTGTTTCATGGTGTTTTTCCTCCAGTGCTTTCGGATGGTCCTTCCGGACCCCCGGATTGGTGCTGGAGGATCCATGGGAAGGTATGAATAATTACAATAACAGATTGACCCAACAACCCGACGATGATACAATAATAACTGTCGGAAAACGCTTTAATTTCAATCTAAGGTGGGATTGTCAGATGTACAAAATCGCCATACTGGGTGCAGGCAGCCGGGGAGCCTTCGCATACGCCCCTTACGCGAAAAAACGCCCGGATCAGGTTCAAATTGTGGCGGTGGCCGAACCGAATAAGGAACGGAGAGAAAGATTTTCCAAAGAGTACGGGATCGCGCCCGAACACCAATATGAATCTTGGGAAGATTTGCTGGAGAAACCGAAGTTTTGTGATGCCGTAGTGATCTGCACACAGGATCGTGATCATTACAAGCCCGCGATGAAAGCGCTTGAACGTGGATATCACATTCTGCTGGAAAAACCAATGTCCCATTTGCCTGACGAAACGTTGAGGATGGCCAGAGAAGCAAAACGGCTGAACCGGATTTTAGCGGTATGTCATACCATGCGTTACTCTACATACTATAACAAGTTGAAACAGTTGATTGATTCCGGCGTGATCGGGAAGCTGATGTCCATTCAATGGACGGAAAATGTGGGATTCTGGCATTATATCCATAGTTTTGTAAGAGGCAACTGGCGTAATTCGGATGAGACCAGCCCGATGATCCTGCAAAAATGCTGCCACGATATGGATATGCTCCGGTGGTTGATAGGCAGTGAATGCACAGAAGTTTCGTCGTTCGGAGAACTATCCTATTTTAAAATAGAAAATGCTCCCGAGGGGTCGACGGACCGCTGTACGGACGGTTGTGCGGTGGAGCACGAGTGTCCTTTCTCCGCCATTAAGTGGTATTTGAATGAAAAAGATCAATGGCCGCAAAAGGTCGTCTCCTTGGAACCTACCATTGAGGCAAGGATGAAAGCGCTAAAAGAAGGCCCGTACGGCCGCTGCGTATACCGCTGCGATAATAATGTCGTCGACCATCAGGTGGCGAGTCTGAAGTTTGCCAATGGCGTCACCGTAGCGTTTACCATGTCGGCCTTTACGATGGAGAATACCCGGACGTTTAAAATCATGGGTACGCAAGGGGAAATTTTGGGGCATCATGAAAAGAACGAAATCGAAATCCGGCATTTTTCCGGGCAGAAAGAAGTCGTTTACCCGATGGAAGTCGAGGGAGGCCACCGGGGCGGCGATACGCTGATTATGCGGGATTTTATCCGCATGCTGGATCATCCGACCGCAGATGTCAAAACGTCCGGCCTCGTTTCGGCGGAAGGCCATCTCATCGCTTTTGCCGTGGAGGAATCGAGAATAACCGGAAAGACGATCAAGATGAGCGAATATATCCGGCAATTTAATTAATGCAGGGGGGGAGTTTTTGTCATGAAAAAATTGGCACTGTTTCTGATGATTTTCGCACTCGTATTCGTTACTGCATGTTCGTCCGGCGGCGGAACGGAATCCGGTTCAAATTCCGGCGGCGGACAGGAATCCGGTGCAAACGCCGGGGGAACCAACACTGGAGGAACCGACAATTCGAATGAGGCAAAGGGCGCCGGTAATCAACCTTATCCCGTGACGGATAAGGAAGTCACGTTGTCTTACCAGTTCTGGGATGTGAACCAGCAGCCGGCGATGCAAAAAATCGTGGACGAATTCAACAAAATTTACCCGAACATTAAAATCCAACTGGAAGTGATTCCTTGGGACCAATATTGGGTGAATCTTGAAGCGGCAGCTACGGGCGGAACCTTGCCGGACATTTTTTGGATCAACGCGACGAACTTCAGGTTATACGCTTTAAACAATCAGTTGTTGCCTTTAAAGGAACGGATTGAAAAGGAAAATTACAGCACGGCAAATTTCCCCGAACCGTTATTGGATCTTTACACCATTGACGGAGAACAGTACGGATTTCCAAAAGACGTGGATACCATAGGCCTTTGGTATAACAAGGAGCTTTTTGATCAAGCCGGTTTGGAATATCCCAATGAAAACTGGACCTGGGACGATCTCATTGAAAACGCGAAAGCCTTGACCAATCCGGAAAAGAAAGTTTGGGGGTTTGCGGCACATATCTCGCAACAAACGAACTGGTACAATACGGTTTATCAGGCCGGAGGATATGTGTTGAACGAAGACAGGACGAAAGCGGGACATGCGGATCCGAAAAGTATTGAAGGCCTGAAATTGTTCACCGATATGATTCATGTCCATAAAGCTTCCCCGACGATCGGCCAGATGACCGATACGGAACCCCGTGTGATGTTTGAATCAGGCAATGTGGCGATGATATTTGACGGCTCCTGGAATCAAATCCGCTTCAGGGACAACGAATACACCGCTGACCGGGTCGATGTGACCTATTTGCCGCAAGGACCGGCAGGACGGGCTACCATCGTTCATGGCCTGGCCAATGTGATCGCGAAAAACACGAAGCATCCGAATGAAGCGTGGGCGTTCCTCAAATTCCTCGGATCGGAGCGGGCCGCCGAAATTCAAGGGGAGACGGGAACGGTTCTTCCTTCCTATGATTCGGCGATGGAATTATGGGTAAAATCCAACCCGAAATTCAACCTGCAAATTTTTGTGGATTCTCTCGAATGGGGTGTCGGATACCCGACAACCGTCCAAGGCCGAAAGGCCCAGCAGATTGAAACGGATATATTCACCAAGGCATGGGCTGGGGAAATCAGTATTGAAGAAGCGGCCCAGCAAGTTGCCGAGGGAGTGCAGGCCATTCTCGACGAAGATAACGCCAAATACAAATGATAAGCCGAACCGGGTGTTTGACTCAGCGGCACGGAGTCAAACATCCGGATCATCCTATAGGAGGAAGAGGAGGTATTCCGTTTGGGGCCACTTTTCAAACAACAGCCGAAAGTAACGGCGCCTTTACGGTCCGTTCAACGCCTTAGCACGAAAAAAAAGCAAGATTACTTTTGGGCTTACCTTTTTATTTTTCCTACTCTGTTAGGAACGGTCCTCTTTAATTTGGGACCGGTTCTGTACACGGTGTATCTCAGTTTTACGGAATGGGGCGCCTTCGGCAATTCCACATGGGGCGGATTAGTGAATTACAAAAAAATATTGAACGACCCGGTTTTTGTAAGTTCCTTAAAGAACACTCTCATTTTTACTGTCCTGTCGGTTCCTTTAAGCATTGCCCTTTCGACCGTCGTTGCCCAACTGTTAAATCAGCAAATACGCGGTGTCTCCGTATACCGGACATTATTTTTTCTTCCGGTCGTTACGATGCCTGCGGCGATCGGCATTGTTTGGCGCTGGTTATACAACGCTGATTTCGGCATCATTAACTACTTGCTCAATCTTTTCCATATCAAACCTGTCGGTTGGCTGATCGACGGGAACATCGCGCTTTACTCCATCATTGTTGTCGCCATCTGGGGGGCGATCGGCTACAATATGGTCATCATATTGGCAGGTTTGCAAAATATTTCTCCGCAATTTTATGAGGCGGCCTCCATTGATGGCGCAGGCATGTTCACCAAGTTTTTTCAAATTACGGTTCCATTGCTTACCCCAACCTTGTTTTTTGTGACGATCATCTCCATGATTAACGCCCTGCAAACCTTCGAGCTGATTTTTATGATGATCGGTCCCGACAGTTTGGTGATCAGAGATACGCAAACCCTTGTATTTATGTTCTATAAGGAAGCGTTTATCAATAACGACAAAGGGTACGGATCGGCAATTTCCCTGGTGCTGTTCTTGATGATCCTCATCTTAACGATCATTCAATTTAAATGGCAAAAGAAATGGGTTCATTATTCCTAATTCCTAGAAACGGATTTATTTATCATAAAGGAGAGTTGAACAATGACCGCGAAATCCGGCAAAAAGTCTCCTGCACATTATAAAACGGTAATCCATCTGTTGTTGATCATCGGCTCGCTGTTTATGGTCGGTCCGTTCATATGGATGGTGCTGACAGCTTTTAAGTCGCTCGGTGAATCCACCCAAATGCCTCCGGTAATCTTTCCGGCCCGTCTAAGATGGGAAAATTTCACGAATTTGTTTGATTCGCTCCCGTTTTTAACTTTTTATTGGAACACCTTCTTCATGGCGACCGGACGCACCCTTGGCGCGCTCGTTTTTTGCTCGATGGCCGCCTACGCTTTTGCCAGAATTGAATTTCCCGGGAAAAACGTGTTGTTTTTGCTCATTCTTTCCGTGTTGATGATCCCTTCCCAATCCTATGTGATTCCCCAATATTTAATAATGGTGGAATTCGGTTGGACAAACTCGTTAAAAGCTTTAATTATCCCGGCTCTCACCAGCGCATTCGGAACTTTTTTGTTAAGGCAATTTTTCCTTTCCATGCCCAGAGAACTGGATGAAGCCGCCACGATTGACGGATGCAACCACTTGCAGATTTTCGTCCGCATATTATTGCCATTGGCCAAACCGGGCTTGATTGCGCTGGCGATCTTCCAGTTGCTATGGTCCTGGAACGATTTGTTATGGCCATTAATTGTCAATAATTCGCCAAGCAAAATGCCCCTTGCGGTTGGACTGGCTTCGCTTCAGGGACAATACGGAACGAATTATCCGTTGTTGATGGCCGGTTCGTTATTGGCAACGTTGCCCATGCTCATTCTCTTTATCTTTTTGCAAAGATATTTTGTTCAAGGGATCGCGTTAAGCGGCACGAAAGGGTGAACGAGGCACCAAAGGCTGAAAGACAAGAAGAATGAGATCATAACGGAAGTCTGAAGTGACGGAAACCGAATGATTTCCGAATCATTTCAGATCCCCTTGTCACTAACAAAACTCCCTAATCACGGGGTTCATACTGAACGGTCACTTCAATTTCCTGATTATAGTTTCCGAAATGTTTGCCGAACAGGCTGACTCCCCCGCAATGTTCCGCTTCTTCAAGACAGGAAATCCGGAAGCGGATTTCTTCCCCGTAGCCGATCGCCAGCTTTCCGGTGTTCACGTCTGACAGTTTGACCCCGTCGATATAGGTCCCGTCGGGATTGACCACAATCTGCTTCAACAATCCGTGCTGCGTTCCCAAATCCCACCAATCCGGGGTGAAGATTCCCTTGTTGTTGCCGAAATCGCCGGGACAAGTCCATGTCCCGATCGCGATGTCATTGATGAAAAAGGTCAGGTCGGAAGGCCACGATTCGTTATATCCCGGAGCCTCCGAACAGATTTCCAGCGATATGTTCAGGCTGCGGACCCTCTGGTTGCCGAGGAGAAAATTGGGGATCCGGTATTCCACATAGCCGCTGCCGAACCAAATATGTTTCGCTTTCACATGTTCCGGATCGGAAAAGTAGCGGGGATCATCGACGATGCCGATGATTCCGGTTTCGGACGCGAGTCCGCATGTCGGTCTCACTTGGCAGTCCGAATATTGTCCGACCGGGATGGAAACGGAATAGCGGTTGCGGTCTTCGGCTTTAGGCGTTTTGAAAAAAAGGGTGACGGAATCGGCAATGAGGCGGCACATTTTGCGCCTTCCGCGCGTGCCGGGGATGCTTTCCGTACCGATAATCCCGGCTTCCTCCATTTTTTGCACATGTTTGGTGACTATGGCGGAGGAGACGGATAACGCATCTGCGAGTTCTTTAATGCTGTGGGGGCGTTCGTTCAAAAGCTCAATCATCCGTACGCGCGTTTCAGAAGCGAAGCATTCGAGAAACGCCATATTTTCAACGCTGACATGGATTTTCATGGCACCCGTCCTTTGCAAGAAAAAATTTGATTCAATTATATAACTTGAAAGTTAATTAATCAACTTATTGTTGACGGAAAGACGGGATAACGTCATAATAGGTGTTGATAGAACCTACATCATTGTTATTTAATTAACTTATAAGGAAAGGATTGTGTGAAATGAGCAGCGCTGCAACCCATTCTGTTCCGGCATCGTTACCCCGTCCCGAATATCCCCGTCCCGATTGGAAGCGCTTAGAGTGGTTGAATTTAAACGGTTCATGGTCGTTCCGGTTCGACCCTGACGATCGGGGCCGCGACGAATCGTGGTACGCTCCGGAATTGCCGGAATTCGAATCGTCGATTATTGTCCCGTTCTCCTGGGCCAGCCCGTTGTCCGGGATCGGCGAAAACGTGAAGGGGATTGGCTGGTACCGCAGAGCCGTAAACTGGAATCCGGAGGGTAACGGGAAACGGATTTTCCTGCGTTTCGGAGCGGTCGATTACCATTGCGATGTCTGGGTGAACGGCAACCACGCCGGGACCCACAGCGGGTGCTACGGCGCGTTTGAGTTCGATGTGACGGATCTGTGGCGGCGGGATGCTGCCAATACCATTGCGGTCAGAGCGGAAGACTTCGATGTAAACCATCAGGCGCGGGGCAAACAAGGTTACGGGGAAATCCGCGGAATCTGGCAGCCGGTCTGGCTTGAGGCGCGTCCGCAAAACTATGTGCGGAACGCAAAATTCAGAACGGGAATGGACGGCCGTATTGACATCGAGGTCAAGATCATGGCTCATCAGGCGGGGGCGGCTACGCTATCTTTTTTGTTCGCGGAAGGGGAAATTACCCACCGGATAGAGCTTGATTTGCAAGAGGGCGAAAATGTGGCGCAAACTTCGTTTGTGATCGCTGAACCCCGTTTGTGGAGTCCGGAATCGCCGTATTTGTATGAAGGGGAAATCAGGCTGGCTTCCGCTGGCGGCGAAGACGTGATACAGACGTATTTCGGCATCCGGGAAATCGGCACGGCCCGGTTCGGCGGACGGAATTACCGATGGATTACGCTGAACGGCAAGCCTGTTTATCTCAACGGCACTCTGGACCAATCTTATCATGCGGCCGGTTATTTCACTTATCCGTCCGACGAATCGATGCGGGATGAGATTTATTTGATGAAGCGTCTCGGCCTGAATTTCGTCCGCATTCACATCAAGCCGGAGGAGCCGCGCAAGCTGTATTGGGCCGATAAACTCGGCATTCTCGTTATGGAAGACATGCCTTGCTTTTGGGGCGAACCGGACGAGCGGGCGCGGTCCGCGTACGAAAGCGAAGTGCGGGAGGTCATCGAGCGGGATTACAACCACCCGTCCATTATTTCATGGGTCATGTTCAACGAGACGTGGGGGCTGAAGACGGCGGACACGGCTTCGAGCCTCACGGGCGGCCAGCAGAGCCCGACCAATTATTTGCCGGAAACGCAGGAATGGGTGCGCCGGATGTACCGCTGGGCGAAGGAGGTTGACCCGACCCGGATCGTCGAGGACAATTCGCCTTGTAACCGGGACCATGTGGAAACGGACATTAATACTTGGCATTTTTATATTAACGGGTACGACGAGGTGCGCAAGCATGTGAGCGAAGTCGTCGCAAAGACGTATCCCGGTTCTTCCTTCAATTTCATCGGCGGCAACGTGCAAACGGACGCTCCGCTGATGAACAGCGAATGCGGGAACGTGTGGGGCATCGAAGGCGGCGCAGGCGACAGCGACCTGGCGTGGCATTACCGTTATATGTTGAACGAATTCCGCCGGCACGACAAATTATGCGGTTTCGTGTTTACAGAGTTTCGCGATGTGATCAACGAATTTAACGGCTATTACCGGTTGGACGGCACGGATAAAAAGTTCGGCTACGAATGGTTCGTGCCCGGTATGACGATCGCCGATCTTCATTCCCCGGATTTTATCGCCATCGATGCGCCCCCTTGCCGGACGGTCGCTGCGGGAACGGAGGTCAAAGTGCCGCTTGTGCGTTCCAGTTTTTCGGACCGCTATTTCCATCAGCGGCTGGAGCTCGCGTGGGAACTGTGGTACGACAACCTGGGGACGCGCGTGACCGCGGAGCGAGGTACCATGGCGATCGATTGGGACGGATACGGGGTGTCGGCATTGCCGCCGCTGACGATCCGGATGCCGAAGCAGGATGCGGTGGCCGTGCTGGCGCTGGTGCTAAAATCGCCGCAAGGGGAAGTCATCACCCGCAACTTTACGACGTTTGACGTGAGGAGCGGCGAACCCGGCGGGGTTTATGATGCCGAAGGCGGCTTCGTCAGCATCCCGGTCAGCCGGTTTGCGGAACATTCCTGGCCGTATCAATGGAACGCGATTCAAGGCCACAAAGTGTGCGGCGGCGCGGCGGGCAGCTTCATCTACGACATTGAACTGCCGAAGCGGGAGGAGTACGCCGCCATCCATACAATGGAAATTATATTTGAAGCGAGCGCCAAACGGCTGCTGAAGCGCAATATCGAAGGCGGGGAATACAAGCGTCCCGATATTTCGTTTATGCACGGCGCCAAAGCGGATGTGGAGGGCAACCCGAACACGTATTATATGACGGACGAGCAAAAGCACGAATCGCGGGTGGAGGTCCGGATTGACGGAGAAACGGTCGAATCGCTCGTGCTGCCTGACGACCCGGCCGACAGCCGCGGGGTGCTTTCCTGGCATTACCAGCCGGAGTCGAAGCGGTTGGACGAGGCGGGATCGTACGGCTATTTGTGCAAGGTCGCCGTCCCGGGCCGCCTGACGGCGAGATTGGACGAACACCGACGTTTCCGGCTCGAACTGAAAGCGGAATACGGCGGACTTGCCTTATATGGACGCAACGCCGGCCGGTATCCGGTGGATCTGTTGATCCGGTACCGTTGAACTTTCCACGTTGGCGTGAGAGATCCGTACCGTTGAGCTTTGCGCTCTGGCATGAGAGGATCCCCTATCGTTGAACTTTCCACGTTGGCGTGAGAGTACCAATGCCGTTAAGTTTTCCGCGTGTGTGATGACGTCTATTGTGGCGCCAACGATGACATTCAACGATGATGTTTGGTTATGGCGTCAATGATGTCAACGATGACGTTTATTGTGGCGTCAACAATGACTTCAACGATGATGTCTATTATGATGCCGATGATGATGTAAACTGCGGTAAAATGCGGCTTATCTGATCCTGTCCAACTTCAACCAGCTTCCGAAACGGCAAAATGCCCCGCTAATGTATCGCTCAGATTTCTGTACCGTTGGCACAAACCGATTGCGCCGTGTCCTTTACCATGCCGGGGCCGCGCAAGGTTTGTGCCTTTCTTTTTCCTCTTTTATCTTTTTTCCGCTTTTCTCCCCTGCGCTTTACGTGAGAACTTGTTGCCGGAAGCGGCTTAAGACAATTCCACCGTCCTCCTGGGCAGGGATCCGTCTTTCATACTGACAGGGATCAGTCTTAAGTTGCAACTCATTCCGGAATGGCAGGTTGACTAATGGCAGGTTGACTATGGCTAACCATTTCGGGCGGTTGGAACGAAAGCCTGCAGATGTGCAGGTTTTAGCTCTTGAAAACGAATGATTGGAGCGAAAACCTGTGAATGTGCAGGAATTTTTTCCAGAAACGACTTAAATTGTTTGTTATAAAAAAACCTGAATCCGTGATCATCAACTGATGAAAATGCGAGAAAAAGCAGGCAAATACACCCCCGAAGGCGAATGACATAAACAAGATAACATTCACCTGCGGGGTGTCATATGAAAATCAAGTTCGTCCGCTCCAAGAAGCTTATCCTTTCCACTCATGCCGGTCTTGCAACCGTAGGGGCATTGCTTGCACATACCAGATTAGCCAAGCGTTTAAACCATACACGCCTTTCGGAGATGGAGAACCCCTATCATTCTCATGCCGACGTGATGAAAAGTTACATCGGGCTTCTCTGCCAAGGCAAGAGCGATTTTGACCATATTGAGCCGTTTCGGAACGACGATGTATTTCCGATCTGTTTGCAACTGCAAAAAGTGCCCTCCAGCCCGACGCTTCGGCAACGCCTGGATCGTGCTGCGACAGAAGCGGCGGGATGGAACGAGATTCTTCTGGAGGAATCCGCCGATCTGATTCGTCGCGTCCAGGCGCCGCTTACCGGTGTTCAGGCCGGTTCGGTCGTCTTTGTACCGCTGGACATCGACGTTTCTCCCTTTGACAATTCCGGCACCCGAAAAGAAGGCGTCTGCCGCACCTACAAAGGTTTCGACGGCTACGCGCCCATATTTGCTTACCTGGGCCAGGAGGGTTACGGCGTCAACGTCGAACTGCGGGAAGGCAGCACGCATGTCCAGAACGGAACGGCTGCTTTTTTAACCCGGAGCATCGCGTATGCGCGGCGCGTGACGGATCTGCCGATTCTCGTCCGCATGGACGCGGGAAACGACAGCCTTGACAATTTGCGCGTATGTCACCGTGAACAAGTGGACTACATCATTAAAGCCAACCTCCGCAAGGAACCGAAAGAGCTGTGGCTGCGCATCGCCGAATCCTCGGGCATTTGCTGCCAGCAGCGTGAAGGCAAGAAGGAGTATGTCGGTTTCATCGAGTTTACGGAAAAAGGATTTGACCGACCGCTCCGGCAAGTCTTCCACGTGATTGAGCGAACCATTGATCGGGATGGGCAAATGTTGCTCGTTCCGGAGATTGAAGTGAACGTGTACTGGACGTCGCTTCGCTGCGGACCGTGGCGGGTCATCGAGTTATACCGGGATCACGCCACCAGCGAACAGTTTCACAGCGAAATCAAGACGGATCTCGATCTGGAGCGGTTGCCGGCCGGGAAGTTTGCAACGAATAATCTCGTACTGCATGCAGGCGTGTTTGCCTACAATCTGCTNCGNATCATCGGTCAGGAAAGCCTGCGCAAAGACGACGCNCCGATTCGCGGCAACGTGCAGCGCCGCCGAATCCGAACCGTTATTCAAAACATCATCTACATGGCTGTCCGGCTTGTTCGACATGCGCGCTGTCTATACTTGAACTTCGGAAAGCACAGTCCCTGGTCATCGGTGTTGGAGAGGGTTTACCGGNCGTTTGCATGACACGGACATGATGCAGGAGACGCTTTGGAACGACCTGTCGTCCGCCAGGTCTGTTTGGCATTCATAGATTTGAATTGACAAGCTATGATGCGTCCTTCTGCCATCGTAAAAAGCCAGTTCTTATGACCATCACAGAAAAAAAGACTAAAATTACCGGTTTCAGGAATCAGGTTCCAAAACTATCCGCGGACGATCACGGATTCAGG
>JGI25328J35697_1001584_pt1 | contig 15492 bp, 14 predicted proteins | sample HigsolmetaAR203D_FD_35697 | JGI IMG/M metagenome (IMG submission 35697)
TATCCGAACCGANTCGAAAAAACATATCGCCGACCAGATTTACGATCAGTTGAACAGCTTGTTCCATCCCGGGGGCGATCAGATTTTTTGCATGGAATACCCGGGACGGGTGCTGGACATCGACTCCTACAAATACGACATCACGTCTCCGTATTCGGTGCTCGCCAAACCGCAGCTGGTTACGGAAGCGGAGTTCCGGCTAAGCGACGACCTGTTCGATATCGCGCAAATCACCGGCGGTCCGAACGGCAGAAAATTTTCAACCACCTACGAATCGGTCCTGAACTACTTGCTGCCGAAGCTGCAAGATTCCCAGCGCACCTATATCCAGGACAAAGCCAAGATGCGGGCATGGCTCCTGGAGCAGGTCGAATACGACGAAACAGACGAAACCACCGGCGAAGTCAAGACGTACAAATGCTCGCGCATGCAGCTGTACCAGAAATTGAACGATCGCTATTTGAAGGCAAAGGCAGCCTGGGAAAAGGAGAAATTGGACCGGCTCCGCCAGGCGGAAGCTGCAGGAAACAAACAGGATCTCGAAGATTATTCGCGCTGGCTCGCGACGGAAACACCCGTCCGGGAAGCTCAGCTGGAGGCATTGTTCTCCGACCTGATCGTGCGCGGATTCTATCACGAGGTGCGGACCGAACTCGGATTCATCGACGTCAAATCCCCGACGGAAATGCTGGATGAGGCCAAAGCCAGCCTGCGCGCCGCCTCGATGTCCGCGCTGGACGAATCGGAAACCATCTATCCCGTTCAGTTCCAGCCGGCGGATTGGTTTGAAGCCCTCAGCACCGACTTTACGCCGGAAGACCTTACCATTGATCCGTTCGTCTACGAACAGAAATTGATCGCCAAGGAAAATGAAAAAGACGCCCTTTCGGCTCAACTGGCGGCACTGAAAGCCGCGCGCACGGGCGTTCCCGAAGATTTGCAGACGAGGATCAACGAGGCGCAACGCAAAATCGACAGCGCCATGGTCGAGATGACGCAGCTGTATACGAGCGCCGCGATTTCCGCCGTCAACTTCGCCCTGAAATATTTCCCGAATTTGATCGACTCCGTCACCGGCATCGCCACCATGACAGCCGGGGATTACACAAACGTCACTCAATTATTGACCCAGCACGGCTTCGATACGACCAAACTGGGGCTGAGTCAGGAAACGGTCAAGGGCATTCTGGACCGCCAGGCCCTGATCATGCAAAATCAGCGGACGCTGGAAGCCAATTCCCGCGCGCTGGCGGAACTGCAAATGCAGAAGGCGCAAGCGGATTCCACGGACACCAAGGAAGCCGAACTGCTCCTTGTGCAAAAAATCAGCGCCCTCCAGAAGGAAATCGATCAGCTGAAAGCTGTCATCGACGCCAACGTCGTCGATCCCAATGGCGATCCCGACAACAAGCAGCGCGCGGAAGGAACCAAGGTACTGCTCCCTTCCGGCATGCCTCCCGCGGGCAGATTCATGGATGTGACGATCTCGGTTTCCAAAGGCGAGTCCTCCAAACAATCTTCCTTGTACTCCCGTTCCGACTTCAACACCAGCTCGCTCAACATCTGGTTCGGCGGATACAGCCATACGAGTCAAAGCAGCGAATCCGATTTTGCAAGTCATTTTGACATATCCAAATACAACATCGATATCGGCTTCCGCGCGACCAAGGTAAATATCGACCGCGGCTGGTTCCATGCGGAGTTGTTCAACATGACGTCCGGGATGTGCCGCCTGATCGATCAGCCGATTTCCCTTGGCCCCGTCGACAAATCCAAGGAAGGGGACCCGATCGCATACGCCCAGGAATTGAGAGAAAAACAGGAAGGCGCCTTCTTCCCCGCTTATCCGGTCTCCTTCGTCGTGGTGAAAGATGTGACGATCAAAATTACGTCGGATGAAGCCATTTCGGACGAAGTCAAGCAAACCATCCAGAAGTCCAGTTCCACCGGCGGCGGATTTCTCTGCTTTTCCGCGTCCAGCGCCCACAGCAGCAGCGAAAACAGCGAGGCGTTTTACAGTTACACGTCAGACAAAGTGGTTCTGATCAAAATCCCCGGACCGCAGATCATCGGATGGTTCCTGGAGTTCTTGCCGATGGATAAAAGCATCAAGGGCTACTCCAGTTCCATCGATATGCTTCCGGCCCTGCAAAATACGGCCAATTAAAATGAAGGAGGATATCATCCATGGCCATTTATTATTATCAGCTGACACCGGCAAACAGCCACTTGACGGGATACACTATCGCGAAGGAACTGGCCAGACAATGCGTCGCGCAATTTGGAGCGGTCCGCGGGTCCGGAGTCGGAATCGGGAACGGTTCGTGCTGCGCCGCCGTCGCCGTCGTCCCGGCGCAAAATTTTCCCGCCGCCCAGCCTCTAACCGGTTTTGGGGCGAACTCGCAGCCGCAATACGGGCCCAATCAATTGCCTTACGCGGTCGTGTTCGGAAACTCCCAGCTGGCGGCCGGAGGGCTGGACCTCGGTCCGCTGGGCGGCCATGCCGAGCGCGCCGCCCTCACCGCCGCCGGCAACAACAACTTGAACTTGTACTTGTTGAATAATACGGACGCCGTCCTTTACGTGGAATTAACCCCGTGCAACGCTTGCCAAAATTGGCTGGCGGGCAATGGCGGCGGCGTGCCGAATCCGTTCCATTTCCAGAACATCAATCTGCATGTCTGGTGGTCCTTCCCGTATCCGGACGGCGGCGGAATTCAGGCGATGCAAACTTTCCACAACAGTACGCTGCAAAACCAACTCACAACGGTCAACACCTGGTGACGCGGAAGCAAGCGGGGTATTTCCCGCTGGCGCAACTGCCGGCACATCCATGCCGGCAGTTTTTTTCATGCTTCTGCCGCTTGCCCTCCTCAATCGCGATGAACGCCGGCAAATATTGGAGCGTGCATCCCCTCGGCACTTTTTCATTTTGTAAAGCCCCGTTTTTCTCCCCGATTTGCATGCAGCGTTCGCGATACTTCTCATCATAGACGCCGGTCCAGCCCGCAGTGAAAATCATCGCCCATTGCACTTCCGGCTCTTCGCGACCTGATAATACGAAAAAAAAGACCTCTCGGGCTTCCCTGTAACCCAGGTCCAATCGACGGGCGGTTCATGAGGCCGACATTCGCCTTCAGCGAAATCGGTGTTTATGGATATGAAATAAAACGTGTTTGCTTAAAGGACTGTCTTTTTCAACGTTCGGATGATGGAATGTCGCCATAAACTCCATCCCGATTTTTCTCATCACGTTTTTTGAAGGTGTATTGACATCGGCGGTAAAACTGTAAACTTCATCAAAACCCAAGTGGTGAAATCCGTACCGCAAACAGGCCGAAGCCCCCTCCGTTGCGTACCCTTTTCCCCAAGCCTCTTTTTTCAATCGCCAGCCTATTTCGATACACGGCGTAAAATCCGCCTCGAATGTCGCCCTGTGAAATCCGATAAACCCGATAAAGTCTTTCGTCTCCTTCACTTCGACAGCATATAACCCGAAACCGCATTCCTTAAATTCGGCTAGAATGGTTTGATAAAATCGGTCCGTTTCTTCAGTAGACAAGGTTTTCGGGAAATACTTCATGACCTCTTCATCCGCATTGAGTCGACAAAAGGGCTCAAAGTCTTTTTCTTCCCAGTCGCGCAAAAGCAATCTCGATGTTTCGAAATAGATCATTCTACACCTCCGGAAGAATGGTTTTGGGGGCGTCTTTACGATAAAACTTTGGGGAGCCACAAAATCGCCGCCTTCAAAATCACGGTCGCTGAGTATTGGTTTTTCGGTTTGATCATCAAAAGAATAAAGCCATAATCCGTTTGTTAGCTCGGGCTTTCCGTCCCGCACACTTTTGTTGGAGTAGTAAATCAAATGGCTGCCGCCAGAATTGAGGCTCGGTAAGGAAGCCCAAAAAACATGGGGACTGATTTCGAAGAAATCGTCGATGGAGAAACCTTCGAGCGTGTCCGAGGTGATCTTTTCCGCATGGAGCGTAACCGGATCAATGCTGTATAATCGATCGCCGTCCATGGAAATGACGTAGCGCTCCGCATTGTTTGCGCTGACGACTTCCGGAGTGGAAGTAAAAGCTTTCGGCTGGATGACTTTTCTTCCGTCGTGTTCGAAAATTTCAAAGACAAGCTCTTTGCCGTCGATCGTCACGGATTGTACGGACTTTTTCAGTTCTGTCAGCCGCCCCTCTTGGTATGCAAAGGTTTTGGGGACGAACTTCCGGGAAGCCTTTTCGATGATTTCTTCTTTGCTTGTCGGCGCGAAAAGGCCGCGCTTGGCCACTTCGGTCTGAACATAATGGTTGTAGGCATCGCGCAAATCTTCATGGAGGATGCCGAAAACCGTTGAATCGACGGTATAGTTTTCTTCAAATTTCATCCAGTTGCTGTTTCCGTGCCCAACGATTGCAGATTATCTACATTACTCGAATCATACGATCTGTGGAAGATATTGTCAATTAATGGTCGGGAAAACCATCGATGATGAGGGATGATTTCAAGGAGGCTGGATTTGGGGAGAGCAATAACCAGGGGCAAAAAGGGATGATTCTTGAATAAAAAAGCAACGTCAGCCCTAGACAGAAAATACAGTCCCAGACTGCCGCTGCTAACAAGAAAACCGTTTCATATCCAGCCAAAAGACTTTAACGTTTTCAACCGATTGACGGTGATCCATCCCCGCCATTCCATTAATGCGTTTAAATCGGCAAATCAACCGTTGGTTGATAGAAAAATCAACGAATGGTTGCGCGAATCCGTGCGTTTTCAACTGTTGGTCTCTTCCCGCTGCCATGTTTTCCAGCCTACAATGGTATCACGATAACGTCACAAAACGTAACGAAGGAGCGATATGGAATGGAATGGACGCTGGGGAAGAAGATCGCCAATCTGAGGAAAGAAAAAGGATTCACGCAAGAAGAATTGTCCGAGCGGCTCGAAGTGTCTCCACAAGCCGTATCCAAGTGGGAAAATGATTTATCCTGCCCTGACATTATGTTGCTGCCGAAAATCGCCGAAGTGTTCGGCGTCACTGTCGATGAGCTGTTGTCGAACTCCCCGAAAAAGGAAACCGTCATGCTGCCCGAAAACCAAAGGAAGTCGATCGACGAACTCGTTCTCCGAATCCTGGTCAACTCCTCGAACGGGGACAAAATTCGCGTGAACCTGCCGATTCCGTTGATTAAAATGGGCTTGGAAATCGGCATGCGCATCCCCCAAATCGCCACCAACGACTCCTTGCGCGATATCGACTTTGAACAGCTGTTCAAATTGGTGGAAAGTGGAGTCGTCGGGAAACTGGTGGAGATGGAAGGAAACAATGGAGACATGATTGAGATTGTTGTGGATTAGGTGACGATCATGAAAATTTCCATCGACGTGCCCGGTGAAAAACCGATCCGCCTGGTCATCCCGACCCGACTGCTCTTCAACAGTCTCACGGCCGCGATCGGCGCCCAAGTGCTGCGCAACAATAAAGAGCTCGACTTCTCCATAAGCGGCAAAGATTTGCGCCGCCTCGTCAGGGAACTGCATCGCATGAAGCGAAAGCATCGAAACTTGCTCCTCGTCGATGTGGAAACCGCCGACGGCACGATCGTGCGAATCGGATTTTAGCGGTGCCGGCATCACCTTGGCGCGGTGCGACTCCGTGAACACAAAGGGCTCCAGCGAAACGGCCGGGGCCCTTTTACATATGGCTTTCCTTCCTATTTACCATATGGAACGAAGTTTCCAGCATTGAAGAGAGGTCATGCAAGCCGTGCCGGAACGGCTGAACAACCGCGTGCCTGTGCTGTCGGAATGCGGATACAGCGTGTGGGTCATGACCGTACGTCCCTCGTTGCAAAAAATCTCCACCATGCTCGTATCCATGAGAATATGCAGCTTCAGCTTGTTTTGCCCGGACATTTCCAACCGGCGCTCGCATATGCCTTCGCTCCATCCGTCGGAGCGGCTGCGATCGAACTTCAATGTTCCCGTCGACGGGAAATAAGAAAGAACCGTTTCTTCCGTCCCGTCCGGGCAAACGCGAAACTTGAATCCGAACTCCTCGGCGTCGGACCTCGTCAGATCAAATTCGGCGATCATTTCCCAAGCCGCGCCGTTCGGCTCATCCAGGACCATCTCCATATCGGCCCCAACCCGCTGTTCTCCGCAAGCCCATCTTTCCTCGCGCAACGCAGCGATTTCTTCAACCGGCGAAAATTTCAGCCTGGCATCCTGATCCAATTCGACCGTACGCGGAAACGACATGGATCCGCACCAATCCTTTTGCCAAGGCGGAGCAAAGCCTTTCGAGTCCCAGGAGTTGGCCCAGCCGATGACGATCCGTCTCCCTTTATCGTCCAGCAACGTTTGCGGCGCATAAAAATCGAACCCGATGTCCACTTCACCCTGAACGTCCCAAGCGAACTTTCCGCTGTTGTAGTCCAGTTTTCCGACCAGATATACCGTTTTCGTGCTTCCCATTCCCATCGGCGAAAACATGAGGACATCCTTGTCTCCCAACGAAAAGAAATCCGGACATTCCCACATGGTACCGAGATTCCCGTCGCTTTCAGCCAGGACATTGACGTACTCCCATTGTCGCAGATCGGTCGAGCGATACAGAAGCGCCTTCCCTCGCCCGTCTTTGCAGGAGCCGACGACCATATACCAAGTGTCCTCGTGTTTCCAAACCTTCGGATCACGGAAATCCACAGAACCTTCCACGGGAGGGTGGGCGATCACGGGATTTTTCCCGTATTTCTCGAAGCGGATACCGTCCGGACTCGTAGCCAAGCACTGGCTTTGAATCGACTGTCCGTCCCGAAAGACCGTTCCCGTATATAACAGGGAAAGCACCCCGTTGTCATCCACGGCGGAACCGGAAAAACATCCGCCCCGTTCATCGAAATCATAGGATTCGCTCGGCGCAAGCGCGATCGGGAGATGCTTCCAATGCACCAGGTCCGTCGATTTGGCGTGGCCCCAGTGCATGGCGCTCCAGCGATCTCCGTAAGGATTATGCTGGTAAAAAAGATGGTATTCCCCTTTATACTGGATCAGGCCGTTCGGATCATTGACCCAGCCTGCGGGCGCCATAAAATGATATTGGTTCCGGCAAGGATCCCGCGCAGCTTTGTCCCGCATCGCCGCGATTGCCGCCTCGGCCTTCATCAAAGCCTGTTCGTGCCTTTCGACACGTGCTCGTTCAGCTCCCATCGGCATATTCCTCCATCCCTTGACGTACTCGTTCGGCTCGTTTCACGTTCCCTCGGAACGACAAGGCGTGCCTTGTTCAATGCCATGGATTCCTTTGCCCATCGTTAAAGCAAGAGCCAAGAGCAACGCTCATTCCGACACATAATTGGAAATTTCGATCAGGTTGCGGTCCGGATCGCGCACGTAGACGGAGCGGATTTTGCCCGTTGCGCCCGTACGGATGACCGGTCCTTCTTCAATCGCGACGCCGCAACGTTCCAAATGCCGGATGACGTCATCCAGCGGCGTGCTCGCGATGAAGCACAAATCCGCAGAGCCCGGCAGCGGCGTATCCGCTTTCGGTTCGAATTCGCGTCCGCGCTCGTGCAGATTGATCTTTTGATTACCAAAATGCAAAGCGTATCGACCGCCGCCGAATTGGACCACCTCCATGCCGAGCACGTTCTCGTAAAAGTCGATCGTATTTTGCAAATTCTGGACGGTCAAGACAAGGTGATCGAGACGATGGATGACGATGCCGGCGGTCGACGCCGCTCGCTTGCTCTCGGCAGCGTTTTCATGATTCCAGTTTTCCATGGAAATCCCTCTTTTCGATCATGTTATTTTCATGTGAAAACAGGTGGTCCCGCAGTCGTACAGCCGCCCAATTATTGGTATTCAAGTTCGACGGTGAAGGGCTGAATACCTTCTTTTATGAATTGGAACCTCATTTATGAATCGCCGCTGTTTTGAGACCGATGAATTTCGGGATCGGATCTCGTCTATATGTTGACAAACGATTTTGAAAAAGAGGTGTTTGAAAATGGCATTGCGGTCCATTTTCACGAGCATCAATCTGCCTGTCAAAAACGTAAAACAATCGAAAGATTTCTTCACCGGACTCGGCTTCGAACTCAACCCGCAATTTCCCGACGATGAGAATTCGGCCGCGGTCGTGATCGGAGAAAACCTCTAGGTCATGCTGATCCATCAAGCATTCTTTAATACGCTCACGGAGAGGGAAACCGTCGATACGAGCAAATATGCGCAGATCACGATCGCGTTGGCTTTCGAGAGCCGGGACAAGGTGAATGAAATCGTGAATACCGCGCTCTCCCTGGGCGGGAAATTGCACGCCGAGCCTGAAGATTATGGGACCATGTATCATTGGGGATTCGTGGACTTGGACGGACATCTATGGGCCATCAACTGCATGAACACGGATGCGGCGCAAGGTTGAGGCTACGTCGGCACCATCGTACTCATCTACAATCGAGTAGGAGGGGGCGGCCGGCCCCCGTCCTTTCACCACACCTAGCATGCTGGTCCGCACTAGGCGTTTCCACCGTTCAACCGGGATACAGTCGAATGAGCTTGCAGCATTTGTTGGTGGCTATTTCGGGTTACGGTTCTGGAATGTAGATTTCACTTCCGTCCGGTTTCTTTTCATACGCATGGTCCATGGACGATTCCTGGATGTAGCCGTAAGCCCAGTGCGACGGAGGCACGTCCGGCCATTGCTGCGGCGCTTCATGGAGCGGTCCCCGTTCCAGCAGACGGTCAAGCATCGCAACCGCCTCGGCGCGGGACAGCAGCGCATCCGGGCGGAACGTTCCGTCCTCATACCCGTTTACGATCCCCGCCGCTGCCGCTCTTCTGATAAAATTTTGCGCCCAGCTCCCGGCAGTATCGGTAAATTCGGCTGTCGCGCTTCCTTCCGCTTCTTCCGGCAGCACCCGGGCGATCACGGCCGCCATCTCCGCCCGGGTGATCGGTGCGTCCGGCTGGAAGCTGCCGTCGGGATAACCGGTCATCAGGGCCATCCCGACAACGCGGCCGATCTCGTCTTTCGCCCAGTGCGTTTCGGCAAGATCGGTGAATTCCCCGCCCGCAGCAACTTCGTCCCTGTGGATGACTCTGACCAGCATTGCGGCGATTTCCGCGCGGGTGATCTTCCGGTCGGGACCGAAGGTCCCGTCATCATAGCCGAACAGAAAAGCCCGATGTTCCGGATGCGTCCAACGGATGACGGTATAGGTGCCGGTCCCGCCGCCGGAGACAGGGAACCGAATCGCGAGCCGCTCCCCGCCATCATAAGGGACGATGCTTCCTTCCGCCAACTCCTTCGATCCGTCCTCGTACACTGCAAACACCGCTACATATTTCAGCGAATCGTCGCCAAACGATGCCTGGGTCAGCGGCAAAATCGCCTCGTACCCGCCGCCGGTGAGGTTCGACCCGATGATCGTCGGCCGGCCGGCGATTTCGATCGCGCCCCCTTTTGCGGCTTGACGGACCAGCGGATCCGTCGCTGCCTCTTGCTCGGCCAAAGGACGGTTTTCTTCCTTCACCGGCTCGATGCGGAATTGCAGCTCGTGCTCGACCCATTGAAAAGATGCGGCCGGAACGGCGAGGTGCGCATGCGTTGCGGCGATTTCCAATTCGATCTTGGCCTCGATGAGAGAATCGGCAGAGGCCTTCGGGAATTTCACCGTCAACTCCGCGTCTTCGTCTTGGTCGCCTGGAATGAGCATTTTCGCGAAAATGGATCCGAGCTCCTCAAGTTTTTCTATCGCTCGAGCCGCCAGGTCTCTCGTCAGTACGACCGTTGCTTTCCGGGTTTCGCCGGGCCCGATTGACCGGTGGATATACGCGTTCGATACGATCGTGCCGCTGTTGCCTTCAACGACGTGAATGGTTGGCCGTACGGCCGGGGAGTTCGAATCCGCCGGCTCCTCCGGAGCGCTCGGCGTCGCCTGCGTCTCATTTGTCGGCGTCGCCTGCGCCTCATTTGAGTACCCGCTGGCCCCTGCGGCGTTATGGGCCTTCACCGCAAAATAATAGGTCATATCGTTCGTAAGGCCGGTTACCGTATAAGTGGTTTCCGTCACCGTGGCCGGCAAGACGTCGTAGGTGCCGGAAACGGTGCCGATATGAAGACTGTAATAATCGGCGAACGCCGCACTGTCCCATGACAGGGTGACTTGACCGTTGCCGGGCGAAGCCTGCAGATCGGCCGGAGCATGGGGAGGATGGAGGCTCCACTGGGCGTAGACGGTGATATCTCCGGTTACGACGGTCGTCTCGTCGAAAACGGTCCCGCTGCCGTCCGGCTGCGTATTCCAGCCTGCGAACGTATAACCGGACCGGGTCGGCGGCACGGGAAGGGCATCCACGGTTTCGCCGTCCGTCACGTTCAGGGTCGAGGGGTCCGCCTCCGTATCTCCGCCGGTTTTGTCGAACGTGACCGTATGGATTGCCGGTTGAAGCATTTTGATCTTGTAGTTGCCGTAGTCCGAAACATACAAATTGCCGTTATGGTCAATATCTATCCCCATAGGGTTTTTCAGTTTCGCCAATTTCGCCGGACCGCCGTCCCCGCTGTCCCCGGAGGCGCCGGTCCCGGCAATGGTCGCGATGATGCCGGCCGGACTTATTTTCCGAACGACGTGGCTGCCAAACTCCGTGACATACAGCGTTCCGTCGCCGCCTATGGCAATTCCGATCGGGAACGACAGACCGGCCTCCGTCGCCGGCCCGCCGTCGCCGGAAGAGGCGAAGGATCCCGTGCCGGCCACCGTACTGATATGGCCGGATGCATCCACCTTTCGCACGCGATGGTTGTTTCGGTCCGCAATATACAAATTTCCGTCTTCGTCAACATCGACGGAATNCGGGTTGCTCAACTGCGCCGAATTCGCCTGTCCGCCGTCGCCCGAGTAACCGGGGGTTCCCGTTCCGGCCGCCGTGCTGATGATCCCGGTTGTACCATCCACCTTCCGAACGACATGATTGTAGAGATCCGCAATATAAATATTGCCTTCTTTATCCACGGCAACATCCACCGGACGGTTCAACAGGGCATCCTTCGCCGGCCCGCCGTCGCCGGAATAGCCCGGTGTTCCCGTGCTTGAGCCGGCCACCGTGGTGATGATGCCGTCCGTATCCACTTTGCGCACCCGCTCAAAGCCCAATTCCGTAATGTACATGTTCCCTTCGCTGTCGAAGGCCACGGATGAAGGGAATCGCAATGTAGCCGAAGTCGCCGGCCCGCCGTCTCCCGAAGGGATGAAGATACTCGCCTCAACTCCGGGGATTCCGGCGACCGTCGTGATGATGCCGTCCGTATCCACTTTCCGTATGACATGATTGTTGAAATCCGGAATATACAGATTTCCGGCGGCGTCTACGGCAATATGGTAAGCCAAGTTGAATTGGGCGGAAATGGCCGGCCCGTTGTCCCCGGAAAACCCGCCCGTACCGGTGCCGGCGACCGTGTGAACCGTGTAATTTTCCGCCGCATACGCACGGCCCGCCCATCCGGCCGGCAGCATGGTCACCGCGCTCATGAGCACCATGACCGCAAATAAAATAAGCAGCGATCTGACTGTATCTCTTCCAGCCGTTTTCAAAACGACTCTCTTCATAAATGTTCCTCCCCTTCCGGAGCCTGCCCGGACTGCCGGTTCGTCGGTTCGAAATCTCCTTCAGTTTATCGATTTTGGCCTAGTGATACGACAGTAAATGGTCCTGGGCCATATGACTCACAAAGTTCAGTTGGGTGATTCGGGAAAGGAATTCAGCCTCTCGGGGAGGACGCACAGCGATTCTGGACCGGCTGCCGCACCATTCGACGACGATCAACATCAAGGGGAAAGTTACCTCATCAAGGAAAAGAAGAAATCCGGCTTTTTCCGTCCGGAAGGGAGTGAGGACAAACTGGAGGGAATAGAAAGTATGGGTTAAATGCCGAATTTATTAGCTCTCGCTCCAACTGTTCTGCTGTAAACCAATGAACGTATCCTTTACCCAAAGGGAAAGTATCGCCTTCCTCAAGAAATGAATATTTATTAGCCTCTTTATCGTAATATTCGTCCTTTGCTTCATGAATATATTCTTCAGGTACGATTTGTTGAGTTAAAAGCAAGCTCCCCCAGGCTTTAATAAGTCCCATACTTTTTGAAGAAATCTTGCTCTGCCTTCTGCCGGTAAATAACAATAAACTTTAAAAGCAAGGATATAATCAAATTTTAAATTTGCATGAATATTAGTCAAATCATTGTCAACCACATGATAATTAACATCTAATGATAAATTGGCTGCAAACCTCCTAGCAATGTTGATTAGTTGCTTTGACACATCGATTCCGGTCACAATATGTCCAGCCTTTGCAAGGAAGTTGCTTATCCTCCCGGCTCCACAACCAATATCTAATATGTTCATTAGAGTTTGGGGGATGGTTTCCAACAACCACCTTTCAGATGGAAGTATGACTTCATTCATCATCTCTTTACAGCCCCGGGTTCATTTTTCTGGAGAGACCGGCCATGTACTCTTGAAATCATGTTTTGAAGGTAATCTTCAATATAATGATTTACAATTTCCGGATTTTCCCGATTGGATTTGAAAATGATCACCTGCTGTGAACATATGTCCGTATGGCGCCGAACAGCCGCGATTTCCAATACAGCCATTCTTCCGCGCTGAACGCTAGCAAGGGGCCGAACAAAAAATACATGTACCTGGGCTGCACTTCCACAAACAGGTGAGCGAACGTGTATGCGCCGATCACGAGCACGATCAGCCGTTTCTTTCCGTCGGCAAACTCCCGGCGCAAAAACCGGATCACGCCGCAAAACGCCGGCAGCGCCAGCCAATAAAACACCGCCCGCTCAAACTGCCGGTACGTTCCGATCACTTCGTCAAAGCGGACCGTCCACCCCAGATAAAGAAACGACGTGCCCGATTTCTTCGGAAAGGTGAACCAATAAGGCTGATAGTCCGCCCACAGTTTGCCGATTTTCACAAACGGAAGTTTCACCATATTGCGCCGGTCCGTCAAACGCTCCCGAATGATTTCCTTTTCCAGCGCGGTGCGCTTCTCCGGATTCATGTATCCGTAATTGAGCAGCCGTTCATCCCCTTTGGAATAGCTTCCGTTCGCCGCCGCGTTCAGTCCGGTCATGAACTTCCACAGCGGATCGTTGTTCCGCAAGCCGTCGGGGCTGATTCCGGTTTGGCTCAGAATCGTGCCGGCCAGCGTAAAAACGAGCCAATAAGCGGCGACCGCCACTCCCGCCTTCATCGCTCCGAACACTTCCCGTTTCGATCGTTGCGCCGCCAGGCGAATCAGCTCGTTCACGGCAATGGCGGCGATGACCACAATGCCGATCGGCCGCATCACTTGGCCCACGGCGATGAGCGCCCCCGCCGCTCCCGCGCCGAACCAGGAGACGCGGCCGAATTTCAGCCACACATAAAGGCCGCAGTACAGCCAGGCGGCCGCAATATGCTGGTTCGTCAGCACGGAGGACATCAACAAAAGCGGCAACAGCGTCACGTGCAGCAACATGGCCAACACGGCCGTCTTGCGGGAAAACGCTTCTCGGGCGATGCCGTACACCGCCAGCGACGCGACCGCACACCAGAACGCGTTCACCAGTTTCAGAAACGTGACCGAGTCGAATACCGACAGGACGAGCGCCTGATAAGCCGTAAAGCCGGTTTGGTACGGGAACCGCCGGTAATAGATGTTGTTCAGATACTCCCGGCCGCCTTCCATCATCTCCCGCGCGGAGTGATACATAAGCGAAAAATCCGACACCGGCGGCGTCTGCACCATCGCGATCCACAACATTTTGGTCAACAAACCGGCCGCACCGAGCGCCATCCAGGCGCGCCGTTCCGGAATCCGGCCGGCCGCCGCCGTCAGCAGCGCAATCCACGCCAACGCCTCGATGAAAACAACCGGCTTGATATCCAGCATAAATGAAAACAACGCGAATTGACCCGCCGCGATAGCGAAGTAAACGGAAAAATAGACGAGCATCAGACGGGAGATCGTGTTCTCCAACTTCATGGGCTATCCCCTTGCGTCCGGAATATGTAATATTTGCTGACGGCATAATTGATGGCGATGACGAGGAAATTGACCGAGATTTTGCCGACCAGCGCGTCCCACTCCAACACACCGACGAGCAGCAGCATCAACCCCATATCCGACGCATAGCTGGAGACGCGCAGGACGACAAACTGCAACCATCGTTTCCCCAGCACACGGGCGTTGGTCGACTTGACCTGAAACACGTACCGCTCGTTGACGACAAAAGCGAAGGCGACGGAAACGGCAAATGCCGCCGTGTTCGCGAGGACGTAATCGACCGAAAACCAGGTCAGCAGCGCAAACGCGCCAAAGTTGACCAACGTGGTGCCGGCGCCGGCCAGGGCGTATCGGAACAGCCGGGAAGCGAGCAGACGGTCAAGGCTCCGTTTCATGGGCGTCTCCCGTATATTCGTTGACGAAGTACAGCGGTCTCCGTTTGGTCTCCATAAAAATTCTTCCGACATATTCGCCAAGAATGCCGAGCGCAAGCAGCTGCAGACCGCCGAAAAACAGCACGAAACTGACCATGGAAGCGTAACCGGGCATGTCTCTTCCCCAAATCACGGTTTTCAGCACGATGTACACGATATACAGGAAAGACGCAAATGATGTGAAAATTCCGACAACGGTGGAGATGCGCAGCGGCATCGTCGTGAACGACGTGATGCCCTCCACCGCCAGGCCGAACAATTTCCGGTAATTCCACTTCGTCTTTCCGGCCGCTCTCGTGTCCCGTTCATATGGAACAGCCTTTTTCCTGAAACCGACGAGGCTGTACAAACCTTTGGTGTACCGCTGCGACTCCCGCATGGACTTCAACGCGTTGACGGCTCTGCGGCTCAACAGCCGGAAATCGCCGGTGTCAATCTGCACGGGGATCGTCGTCATTCTGGCCAGCAGGCGGTAAAATGCGCGCGCGGTCACCCGTTTGAACCACGGATCTCCGTTTCGCGAAATGCGTTGCGCATACACATCGTCGTATCCTTCCTCCCAATAGCGAACCATCTCCGGGATGAGTTCGGGAGGATCCTGGAGATCGCAGTCGATATTGATCACCGCGTCGCCCGCGGCATAATCAAACCCCGCGGCCATGGCGATCTCCTTGCCGTAATTTCTGGACAAATCCAGGTAGTGCACGCGGCGATCGCCGGCCTGGATCTCTTTGATGCGCTGCAGCGTACCGTCCTTGCTGCCGTCATTGATGAACAACAGCCCCATATCATATGGCAAACTGTCCATGACCGGCCTGATTCGGCTGTAAAACAACGGAATCACTTCTTCTTCGTTGTAGCACGGAACGATGATCGTAATTTTCTTCATTTTCCAATCACCGTTGAAAAAAATTGACGTTCCCGTTTCCCGGAAGAAGAGGAAGTCCACCGCTTGTCCTTCCTACAAAAAGAAGAGGGGATCCCCCC
>JGI25328J35697_1001585_pt1 | contig 15491 bp, 17 predicted proteins | sample HigsolmetaAR203D_FD_35697 | JGI IMG/M metagenome (IMG submission 35697)
GGGGGATCGTCACGCCCCCAGGGCCGCCGGCCGCGCCGAACGTGAAGCCGCTGCGGGTTCCGGGCCGGTTTCCCGCAGCGGATTCACGTTCGCGGGTCAGTGGATCAGCCGCCGATCAGCGCATGCAGTTCGTCGAGCGAATACGGCGGGTTGTCGTGGTGGTCGCGGTAGCCGATGATCGACGGGGTCTGGCGGTCGAAGCGGCCGACGAAACCGCCTGCGGCCACGAAGATCTGGCCGGTGACGTGGCGGGCCAGGTCGCTGACCAGATACGCGTAGGTGGGCGCGACGTACTCCGGCGGGGGAGCGTCGAGGGCGGCCCGGGTGCTGACGTCGTCGAGCAGCCCGCGCCGGTTCAGCTCGGCGATGTGCGCCTCGTACTCCGGGCCGGTGGACAGCCGGGTCCGCGCGCCCGGGCACACCACGTTCGCCCGCACCCCGTGCTCGGCGAGTTCGGCGGCGACGGCCAGCGTCAACCCGTTCACCCCGCCCTTGCCGGCCGGGTAGCCGGTTCCGCCGTAGTCGCCGAGGAACGCGAACGAAGTCGTGTTGACGATCGCGCCGCCGCCCTGGGCGACCATCCGCGGGGCGGCCGCCCGGCAGGTCTCGAATGTGGTGAGCAGGTGCGCGTCGAGCAGATCGCGGAACAGCTCGCTCGTCACGCTCAGGATCGACTCGGCCGCCAGTCCCGGCGTGCCCGCGCAGTTGATCAGGATGTCGATCCGGCCGAACTCCGTTGCGCAGCGGTCGATCAGCGCATCGGCCACGGCCGGATCGGCCGGCGAGCCGGGGNGGGCGATGGCACCGTCGATCGCGTCGGCGGCCGCCTGTGCCGCCTCGGCGTCGCGGCCGTTGACCACCACCCCGGCACCCAGGTCGGCGAGCAGCTCGGCAACGGCGCGGCCGATACCTCGGGATCCGCCGACGACGACCGCACCCTTGCCGCGCAGGGGTCGGCTAATCGCGTGCCTCCACCTGGCCGAACTCCATGGCGTCCAGGTTCCAGTAGCCGCGCAGGTTGGTCAGCAGCCCGGCCTCGTTGACCTTGTAGGTGAACACGCCGCGCACCGTGCTGGTCATGCCGTTGTCGAACCTGCTGCGCAGCACCAGGATGTGGGCCACCTCGTACGGCGAGCTGGACGGGAACGTCTCCTCGCAGGTGATGCGCAGGTTGTTGGCGGCGATGTTGGCGTCGAAGAACGCCGCCACCGCCTCCTTGCCCCGCACCCCGTTGCCGTCCGGGTTGGTCACCGACTTGCCGATGGGGTCCTCGATGACGATGTCATCGGCCATCAGCGCCAACCAGCCCTCCTTGTCGCGGGCCTGCACGCACCGCCAGGAGTTGTGCGACGCGGCGAGCGCGGGCGTCATCTCGGCGGTATCCGTGGCGCTGTTGGTCATGGCGATCACCAGTCGTCTTCGGTGTAGCGGATGATGCCGCGAATGTTACGACCCTCGAGCATGTCCTGGTAGCCCTCGTTGATCTGCTCGAGCTTGTACTGGCGGGTGACCATGTCGTCGAGGTTGAGCTTGCCCGCCTTGTACATCGACAGCAGCTGCGGGATGTCGAAGTGCGGGTTGCCGCCGCCGAAGATGGTGCCCTGCAGCCGCTTCTGCAGCAGGGTCAGCATCGACAGGTTGAGGTTGACCTCGGTGTCGAGCAGGCTGCCGATCGCGGTAAGCACCGTGGTACCGCCCTTGGCGGTCAGGTTCACATACGCGTCGATGTCCTTGCCCTTGAGCTCACCGACGGTGACGATCACCTTCTGGGCCATCTTGCCCCAGGTGATCTCGGCGATGGCGGCCATCGCGCTGTCCACGTCCGGGTAGGCGTGGGTGGCGCCGAACTTCAGCGCCTGCTCGCGCTTCCACTCCACCGGGTCGATGGCGAAGATGTAGCGCGCACCCGCGTTGACCGCGCCCTGCAGCGCGCCGATGCCGACACCGCCGCAGCCGACGATCGCGACGTCGTCACCGGGGCGGATGTCGCCGCTGCGCACCGCCGAGCCGTAGCCGGTGGTGACGCCGCAGCCGACCAGGCAGGCCACCTCGAACGGGATGTCCTTGTCGATCTTCACCACCGAGCTCTTGTGCACGACCATGTACGGCGAGAACGTGCCCAGCAGCGTCATCGGGTAGACGTTCTGGCCGCGCGCCTTGATGCGGTAGGTGCCGTCGGACACCGCGGCGCCGTTGAGCAGGCCCGCGCCCAGGTCGCACAGGTTGCGCAGGCCGGCCTGGCAGGACGGGCACTGCCCGCAGGACGGGATGAACGACAGCACCACGTGGTCGCCGGGCTCGAACTCGTCGACCCCGGGGCCGACCTCGACCACCACGCCGGCGCCCTCATGGCCGCCGAGCACCGGGAAGCCGCCCATCGGGATGCCACCGGTGACCAGGTGGTGGTCGGAGTGGCACATCCCGGCGGTTTCCATCCGGATCTTGACTTCGTCCTTGACCGGGTCGCCGATCTCGATCTCCTCGACCGACCAGGGCTGGTTGAACTCCCAGATCAGAGCACCTTTGGTCTTCATACGCGTGCGCCTTCCGTTTGGTCCGGTGCCCACAGACTAGAGGTCGTAGTCAAGCGCGTCACACCCACCCCCAATCAACTGCTTGGCCGGGCCCGGCGCTCACCACAGCGGGACCGGGGCCTGCCCCAGCGGGTAGTAGCCGGGCAGCTTCTCGCCGGCCAGCGAGCGCTCGATGCGCTTCTTCATGCCCTCGCTGAGGTCGCCGGACTCCATCAGCCTGGCGTACCCCTTGGCGACGTGGCCGAAGTCGAAGAAGTCGCGCTGCCACTCGATGAGCAGCTGCTCGTTGAGCCGGAACCAGCTGCCGCCGATGCCGTAGATCTCGGTGCGGGTGCCGTCGGACTTGGTGGCGATCTGCTTCCAGAAGCCGACGATCTCGCCCTGCCGGTCGTCGACGATCACCTTCTGGTACTCGTAGACCCAGTTCTCCAGGCCCTCCATCTCCAGGCCGAGCGCGATGTCGCGGATCTCGTCCTTGCCGACGCACATCACGTCCTCCTTGGGCCCGATGTTCCAGCCGTAGGTGGCGTCATCGGCGTAGAACTCCGCCAGGCCCCGCCAGTCGCCCTTGCGTTCGGCCTCCCGGTTGGCCTCCAACCAACGCTCAACCCAGTCGTCGAGCTTGTCGCGGGGAATCGACGGCATCGTTCACTCTCCTAGTTCTCGGATGGAAAGCGCCCGGGTGGGGCACATCTCGATCGCGCTCTCGATCTCGGCGCGAGCCTCATCGGGTGGTTCGGGGTTGAGGATCTCGACCTGGCCGCGTTTGGGCACCCGGAAATAGTCGGGGGCCTCGACCTCGCACATCGCGTGGCCCTGGCACAGGTCCAGGTCGACTTCGATTCGGTAGGAACCCATCTCGTCCTCCTACGCCTTGACGCGCCGCCGGTAGCGGGCCTTGGCCGGCCGCTGCAGCTGGACGACCATCTTCGAGTGGTCGTTGCGGTAGGTCTCCGGCGGCTGAGCCATCTCGAACTCGTACTCCCGCAACAGAACCGAGAAGATCGCCTTGATCTGCATCTGGGCGAACGCCGCGCCCACGCAGCGGTGCCGGCCGGCGCCGAACGGGATCCAGGTCCACCGGTTGACCAGATCCTCCTGGCGTGGTTTGTCGTAGCGGCCGGGGTCGAACTCGTCCGGGTCGGGGAAGTTCTCCGGGATCCGGCAGGACACCGCCGGCGACGCCGCGACGTAGTCGCCCTTGTGAATCGGGTAGCCGGAGACCTCGAACTCGCCCTCGGACACCCGCATCAGGATGATCAGCGGCGGATGCAGCCGCAGCGTCTCCTTGAGGACGTTCTCCAGCTTCGGGATCTGGCGCAGCGCGTGGAAGTTCACCGGCTGCCCGTCGGAGTAGAGCTCGTCGAGCTCGGCCTGCACCTGGGCGTAGATCTCCGGATGCCGCATCAGCTCGATGAGCACCCACGCCGAGGTGCCCGAGCTGGTGTGGTGTCCGGCGAACATCAGCGAGATGAACATGCCGGTGATCTCGTCGGCCGAGAACCGCGGGTTGCCGTGCTCGTCCTTGATCGACACCAGCACGTCGAGCATGTCGCGGTCGGCCTTGCTCTTCGGCGGGTTGGCCAGCCGCTGGTTGATGATGTCCTGAACCAGCGCAACGAGTTTCACCCGGGCTTCGTCGCGGACCCGGAAGCTCTCGATCGGCAGGTACGGGTCGACGTAGCACAGCGGATCGGTGCCGCGTTCGAGCAGGTGGTAGTACTCGGCGAAGCGCCGGTCGAGCTGATTGCGGAACTTCAGCCCGATCAGGCACGCGGTCGAGGTGTAGATGGTCAGCTCGGCGAAGAAGTCCAGCAGGTCGATCTCGCCTTCGTCGCCCCAGTCGGCGATCATCTTGCGGACTTCGCCCTCGATCGTGGTGGCGTGGCTTTTCATGTGTTCGCCGCGCAGCGCCGAGTTGTGCAGCATCTCCTTGCGCCGCTCCGGGCTGGCGTCGAAGACGACACCCTTGCCGAAGATCGGCGTCATGAACGGATAGGCCTTGGCCTGATCGAGTTCCTCGTCGGCGGCGCGGAAGAAGAACTCGTTGGGCTCGGCCCCGGTCAGCAGGATCACCTTCTTGTTGGCGAGCTGGAACCAGCCCACATCCCCGCATTCCTCGCGGACCCGCTTCATCAACCCGATCGGGTCGGTGCGGAACTCCTCGAGGTGACCGTGTTCCTCCTCGCCGCCGGAAACGCGCGGTATCTCTTTGAGCTGCTGGGTGGTCATGACCTCTCCGGATACGTGAGTTAGTGCCGTTCGGTCGGGGCGTCGACGATCGGCGCCTCCGGTTGCAGTTCCATCTGGGCGATGAACCCGCCGCGCGGGGTCTCGGCCACGAAAGTGATCGCACGGGCCAGATCGGCGGCGCGCAGGAAGTAACCGTGGCGCGCCTGCCCCCATTTGACCCAGTCGTTGATGGCGGCCTCGAGTTTCTCCGGCGGCAGGCTCCAGCCCATGCCGGTCTTGGTCGGCCCGGGGTGGACGATCGAGGCGCGCACCCCGGTGCCCTCGAGTTCCATCTGCAGGTTGTTCACCATCGCCACCAGCCCGGCTTTGGCGGCGCCGTAGGCGCCCATGTGCGGGCGCTGGCGCAGCGCGACATCGGAGCCGACGAAGATCAGATCGCCGCGGCGGCGCTCGAGCATGCCGGGCAGCACCGCGGTGGCCAGCCGGTTGGCGCCGACCAGGTGGATCTGCAGCTGCTGCTCGAACTCCTCGGTGCTGGACTCGGCGAGCTTGGCGAAGTTCGTGTCACCGGCGCCGGCGACCAGCACCTCGATCTCGCCCAGCGCGTCGACGGATTGCGCGACAAACGATTTCACCGAATCGGGATCGGTCACATCGAGATGGAACCCGACCGCCTCGCCGCCGTCGGCGCGGATCCTGGCGACGATCTCGTCGAGCTTCTCGACACGGCGGGCGCCGAGTGCGACCGGGAAACCCCGGGACGCCATCAGGTACGCGGTGGCCTCGCCGATGCCCGATGACGCGCCCGCGATGATGGTCGGTCGGCGGTCGGGATGGGGATCGAAACGGGGCATCAGGCGACCTCCACGGTGATCGGCAGGTGGGCGAACCCGCGCACATTGCTGGAGTGGACGCGGACGGCGTTGGCCTCGTCGACCTGGTATCCGCGGATTCGCTTCAACAGTTCGGTCAGCGCCACCCGGGCCTCCATCCGGGCCAGGTGCGCTCCCAGGCAGAAGTGCGCGCCGCTGCCGAAACTCATGAGCTTCGAACCGATCTCACGACCGACCAGATAGCGGTCGGGTTCGTCGAAGACGCGCTCGTCGCGGTGCGCGGAGCCGGGCAGCAGCAGCACCACGTCGCCCTCGGGGATCTTGGTGTCGTAGAGCACGAGATCGCCGACGACGGTGCGGGCCAGGATCTGGCTGGAGGTGTCGTAGCGCAGCGTCTCCTCCACCCACTGCGGAACCCGGTCCAGGTCGGTGTAGAGCGGCGCGATCTGGTCGGGATTGCGGTAACCCCAGTACATCGCGTTGGCCAACAGCTTCGTCGTGGTCTCGTTGCCGGCGATGACCATCAGGAACATGAAGCCGAGGATCTCGTCGTCGGTGAGCTTGTCGCCGTCGATCTCGGCCTCCAGCAGCGCGGTGGTCAGGTCGTCGGTCGGCTTCTTGCGCCGCTCGGCGAGCATGCCCTGGTAGTAGACGATCAGGTTGATCGACGCCTCCACCGCGGCCGGCGGCACGTCGGTGACCCCCTCCTCGCGGTGCATCACCGCATCGGCCCACGCCCGCAGCTGCGCGCGGTCGGGCTCCGGCACGCCCATCAGCTCCGAGATCACGTCCATCGGCAGCTTGCCGGCGAATTCGTCGACGTAGTCGACGGTTTCGTTGTCGCGCGCCTTGGCCAGCATGGTGTCGAGGTGCTGCAGCGCGATCTCGGTCACCCGCGGCTCGAGCTCCCGCACCCGGCGCGGGGTGAATCCCTTGGACACCAGCGTGCGCAGCCGCAGGTGTTCCGGATCGTCCATGGCCAAGAACGACATGGTCTTGCTGGCGTGGGGCCCACGCGAGGCCGGGTCCAGCGAGACGCCGTACTTGTTCGACAGATTGGTGCTGTTGCGGAAACCCTTGAGCACGTCGGCGTGCCGCGACAGCGCCCAGAACCCGAGCTCTTCGTTGTGATACAGGGGAGCCTCGTCGCGCAGCCGCTTGTAGAACGGGTACGGGTCCTCGTGGAACGCGTAGTCGTACGGGTCGAGCAGGACTTCCCGGGCGGGGCCGCTGGTGGGGCCACTCGTCGATACGCTCATGACTTTCTCTCCGGCGGGGATTCGGGTCGGGAGGCTTCCTCTCCGACGATCAGGCCGATCACGTAGCTGAGCCGGTCGGCGATCTGGTGGTAGGTGAAGGCGCCGGTGCCGGCGTGGACCATCGCGCCGAAGAAGGTCATCTCCAGCGCGGACAGGGTCCGGGGGTCGGCGTCCGGGCCGAGTGCGGAGCGGATGCGGCGGTGGATCTCCGCGCCGATGCGATCGCGGACACCGCGCACGGCGTCGTCGTTGCCGCTCAGCAATGCCGTGGTGCACGCGGCCGCCACCTCCGGTTCGTCGGCGACCGTCAGAGCCAGGGCGCGCAACGTCTTCTCCACCCGGGTCAACCGGCTGTCGTTGACGTCGGTGAAGTAGGGCACCTGCCTGACGAGGTCGAGATAGACCTCGGCGATCAGATGGTTCTTCGAGGAGAAGTAGGTGTAGGCGGTCGCCGGCGCGACCTTGGCACGGGCGGCGACGGCGCGGACCGTCAGGTCGGCGTAGGACGATTCGCGCAGCATCTCCATCCCCGCGGCGAGCACCTTGCGGAAGGTCTCCTCCTGGCGCTTGTTGCGCGGGGGCGTGCCGGGTTCACCACCGGGTGTTGTGGCGGCGACCACCGCATCGCTGGACACCTGTCCAACGTATCCGACAGGCCTCTCGATGATCAAGCGAGACCGCAGAAATTCCTGTTCAGACCGGTTCTGGTGAGCAGATTCGAGAACTTGTTCTTGCCCGTCGCGGCGGGCTGGGACTATGGTTCGGGGTGACGTTGTCGGACACTTGTCCAGTACCCTGAAAGAGGGCAATCTTCATGGCATTACTGGCTGACCGCGAGAGCCGACTGCTCATCGACGGCAAGCTGGTCGCCGGCTCGGCCGGCACCTTCGACACCGTGAACCCCGCGACCGAGGAAGTGCTCGGGGTGGCCGCCGACGCCGACGCCGCCGACCTGGGCCAGGCGATCGAGGCCGCGCGGCGCGCCTTCGACGAGACCGACTGGTCGCGTGACACCGCGCTGCGGGTGCGCTGCCTGCGCCAGCTGCAGCAGGCCATGCGCGACCATCTCGAGGAGCTGCGCGAGCTGACCATCGCCGAGGTCGGCGCCCCGCGCATGCTGACCTCCGGCGGTCAGCTGGAGACACCGATCGAGGATCTGTCGTTCGCCGCCGACACCGCCGAGAACTACTCCTGGACAACAGATCTCGGGTACGCCACGCCGCAGGGCATCCCGACCGACCGGCGCATCGTGCGCGAGGCGGTCGGGGTGGTCGGCGCGATCACGCCGTGGAACTTCCCGCACCAGATCAACCTGGCCAAGATCGGCCCGGCGCTGGCGGCCGGCAACACCCTGGTGCTCAAACCCGCCCCGGACACGCCGTGGGCGGCGGCCGTACTCGGCGAACTGATCACCGAACACACCGACTTCCCGCCCGGGGTGATCAACATCGTCACCTCCAGCGACCACCGGATCGGCGCGCTGCTCAGCGAGGACCCGCGGGTGGACATGGTGTCGTTCACCGGGTCGACGGCCACCGGGCGGGCGGTGATGACGGCCGCGGCGGCGACGATCAAGAAGGTGTTCCTCGAGCTGGGCGGCAAGTCGGCGTTCGTGGTGCTCGACGACGCCGACCTGGCCGGGGCGTGCTCGATGGCCGCGTTCACCGCGTCGATGCATGCCGGGCAGGGCTGCGCGATCACCACCCGGTTGCTGGTGCCGCGGCAGCGCTACGACGAGGCGGTGGAGGCGACCGCGGCCACCATGGCCTCACTGCGGCCCGGCGATCCGAACGACGCCCGCACGGTGTGTGGTCCGTTGATCTCGGCACGCCAGCGCGACCGGGTGCAGGGCTACCTGGACCTGGCGATTCAGGAGGGCGGCCGGTTCGCCTGCGGCGGCGGCCGGCCCGCCGATCGCGACAAGGGGTTCTTCATCGAGCCGACGGTGATCGCCGGGCTGACCAACGACGCCCGGGTGGCCCGGGAGGAGATCTTCGGCCCGGTGCTGACCGTGATCCCCCACGACGGCGACGACGACGCGGTACGCATTGCCAACGACTCGCCGTACGGGCTGAGCGGCACGGTGTTCTCGGCCGATCCGGACCGGGCGGCGAGCGTCGCGGCGCGGCTGCGGGTCGGCACGGTCAACGTCAACGGCGGCATCTGGTATTCGGCCGATGCCCCGTTCGGCGGGTACAAGCAGTCCGGTATCGGCCGGGAGATGGGCCTGGCCGGGTTCGAGGAGTACACGGAGATCAAGGTGATCGCCGCGGCAGCGGCGAGTCGGGACGGGGCCGCGGCAGCGGCGAGTCGGGACGGGGCCGCGGCAGCGGCGAGTCGGGACGGGGCCGCGGCAGCGGCGAGTCGGGCGCGGGCGGGTGACGGCGAACGAGGCTGGAGATCAAGGGAGAACGCTGATGGGTCAGTTCGACGACAAGGTCGCGATCGTCACCGGGGCCGGTGGCGGGATCGGCCAGGCCTACGCCGAGGCGTTGGCCCGCGAGGGCGCGGCGGTGGTGGTGGCCGACATCAACACCGAGGCCGCCGAGGCCGTCGCCAAGCAGATCGCCGCCGACGGCGGCACGGCGATCGGCGTGCCGGTGGACGTGTCCGACCCGGAGTCGGCCAGGGCGATGGCCGACCGCACGGTGGCCGAGTTCGGCGGCATCGACTACCTGGTCAACAACGCCGCGATCTACGGCGGGATGAAGCTGGACTTCCTCATCACCGTCGACTGGGACTACTACAAGAAGTTCATGAGCGTGAACCTCGACGGTGCGCTGGTGTGCACGCGGGCGGTCTACAAGAAGATGGCCAAGCGCGGCGGCGGGGCGATCGTCAACCAGTCCTCGACGGCGGCCTGGCTGTACTCGAACTTCTACGGCCTGGCCAAGGTCGGCATCAACGGCCTGACCCAGCAGCTGTCCCGCGAGCTCGGCGGCATGAACATCCGGATCAACGCCATCGCACCCGGCCCGATCGACACCGAGGCCACCCGAACCACCACGCCCAAGGAGATGGTCGACGACATCGTGAAGCAGATTCCGTTGTCGCGCATGGGCACTCCCGAGGATCTGGTCGGCATGTGCCTGTTCCTGCTGTCGGACCGGGCGAGCTGGATCACCGGCCAGATCTTCAACGTCGACGGCGGACAGATCATCCGGTCATGACCGACGAACCGCGGTACGGATACATCGGCCTGGGCAACATGGGTGCCCCGATGGCCCGGCGTCTGGTGGACTGGCCGGGCGGGCTGGTCGTCTACGACGTGCGCCCGGAGGCGATGGACCCGCTGGCCGAGGCCGGCGCCGAGCGCGCCGCGAGCCTAGCCGACGTCGCGCGGGCCGGCATCGTCAGTGTCACCGTGCTCAACGACGAGCAGGTCCAAGACGTCGTCGCCGAGGTGGCGGCCGGTGCCGCCCCGGGCACGGTCATCGCCATTCACTCCACCATCCGGCCGGAGACCGCCGAAGAACTCGCGGCGCAGCTGCGGCCCAGGGACATCCACATCGTCGACGCCCCGGTCAGCGGTGGCGGCGGGGCCGCGGACAAGGGCGAGCTGGCCGTGATGGTGGGGGCGGACCGCGACGTCTACGAACGGATCAAGCCGGCGTTCAAGCGGTTCGCGTCGCTGGTGGTGCACGCCGGCCCGCCGGGCGCGGGCACCCGGATGAAGCTGGCGCGCAACATGCTGACGTTCACCAGCTACGTCGCGGCCTGCGAGGCGATGCGGCTCGCCGCGGCCGCCGGGCTGAACCTGCAGGCACTGGGCCGGGTGGTGCGCCACAGCGACGCCCAGAGCGGCGGTCCGGGCGCGATCATCGTGCGCGACGACATGGCCGACCTGACCCCCGACCACTGGCTCTACAACGCCTTCGTCCACACCCGTGGGCTGGGGGAGAAGGACCTGAGCCTGGCACTGGAACTCGGCGAGCAGACCGGGGTGGAGCTGCCGCTGGCGCGGCTGGCCCTACAGCATCTGGCGGCCGCGCTGGGTGTGCCACACACGAAGGAGTAACGGAGATGGACGAACTGCGCCGCAAGGGCCTCGAGAAGATGAACGAGGTCTACGGCTGGGAGATGCCGAACGTCGAGGGCGACCCCTATTTCGACCTCACCGTCGACCATCTCTTCGGCACCATCTGGACCCGGCCCGGGCTGTCCATGCGGGACAAGCGGATCATGACCCTGACCGCGGTCACCGCCGTCGGCGCCCAGGACCTCGCCGAGATCCAGGCCAACGCCGCGCTGGCCAACGGTGAGCTCACCGAGGAGGAGCTCAAGGAGATGGCGGTGTTCCTCACCCACTACCTGGGTTTCCCGTTGGGCTCCAAGCTCGACGGCGCGGTGAGCAAGGTGATCCGGCGGCGCCGCAAGGCCGCCGCGGAGGGCAAGGGTGAGGACCGCAAGGCCAATGTCAACGCCGCGGTGAAGATGCACTCCGGCGGGACGGTCCATGACGAGTAACTACGCGGCGCTGTCGCGCGCGCAGCTGGCGGTGCTCGCCCCCGAGCTGCTGCTCATCGGTCAGCTCATCGACCGCTCCGGGATGGCCTGGTGCATCAGCAACTTCGGCCGCGACGAGATGGTGCGGATCGCGATCGAGGAGTGGATGGGGGCCAGCCCCATCTACACCAAGCGGATGCAGCGCGCCCTGAACTTCGAGGGCGACGACGTCGCCACCATCTTCAAGGGCATGCAGCTCGACATCGGGGCGCCGCCGCAGTTCATGGACTTCCGCTACCGGGTGCTCGACCGCAACCACGGCGAGTTCCGTCTCGACCACTGCGGCGCGCTGCTCGACGTCGAGCCGATGGGCGAGGCCTACGTGCGCGGTATGTGCCACGACATCGAGGACCCCACCTTCGACGCGACCGCCGCGGCCACCAACCGCAAGGCCCGGTTCCGGCCGGTGCACCGCCCNCCGCGGCAGCCCGCCGACCGGCACCCGCACTGCGCCTGGACCGTCACCATCGACGAGGCCAACCCGGATCTGGTCGACCACCCGGTGCTTCAGGTCATCGCCGCCAGCCGGGCCGCCCGGCTCGAGCTCGACCCGATCGACCCCGCCGACGAGGGGCAGGCCGACTACGCCGGCCCGCTGGTGTCCGACCTGGACTTCACCGCGTTCTCGAAGTCGGCGCTGGTGCGCATCGCCGACGAGGTGTGCGTGCAGATGCACCTGCTGAACCTGTCCTACGGCCAGGCGGTGCGCAGGCGCGCCGGCGACAGCGCCGCGCTGGCCACCGAGATCTGCACCAAACAGCTCATCGGGCTGGCCGGGATCGCCGCCGAGCGCATCCACCGTGCGCTGGGGCTGCCCGGCGGGATCGAGGGGGCGATGGCGGTGCTGCGGCTGCACCCGCTGGTCAACCCGGCCGCCTACGTCGACGCGGAGTTCGGTCCCGATGTGGTCCGGGTGCGCCCGTCGGCCGCCCACGACGACGGCGCCTGGGTGGCGCTGGTGGGCCCCGAGGAACGCCGGCCGCTGCAGGCCGTGGTGCGGGCCGTCGACCCCCGGCTGGACGTCGAGGTCACCGGCACCGCATCGGACTGGATCGCCCGAATCGTCGAGACCGACACCCCGGCAAAGGAATTCGACGAGGTCGCGGTCACCAAGGTCAGCGGCGGGGCGACGTTCGCGTTCGCGCCGCGCCGGTCGCTGCCGCTGACGGTGGTGTAGCCGGGGCGCTCACCCCCGGGGCGCCACCGCGGCGCCGACCCACCGGCGCAGGTAGGCGCGCAGCTGCGCACCGGTGCGGGGCGGCCGGCCGGGGTCGATGACGAACGACTGGATCACCCGCAGCAGGTGTTCGGCGAGCTCGTCGAGGTCCTCGTCGGTGTAGCCCAGCCCGGCCCAGTCCACGTCGAAGCGGCGCAGCATGGCGTTGGCGAAATCCAGGGCCACGTCCGAGGTCACCGACTCGGTGTGGGCGGTGCGGCCGGGCACCAGCAGCAGACCGATGTGGGCGTCGCGGGGCAGCCACTCCAGTGCGGTGGCGATGCCCTCGGCGACGGCCTCGACCGGGTCGGTGATGCCGCGCAGGTGCTCGGCCATCCGGTCCAAAAACCCGCCGGCCGCGCGCTCGGCGGCCGCCGCCAGCAGGGCGTCGGTGCTGGGGAAGTACCGGTACACGGTCTGCCGGGTGACCCCCACGGTGCGGGCGACGTCGGCGATGGAGAAGTCCCGGCCGCGGTCCTCGATGGCCCGGCTCGCCGCGGTCAGGATGCGTTCGACCGCCTCCTCGTCGTTGGCCGGCGCCGCCCCGCCCCACCCGTGCGTGCGCATGCGCGAATGCTACTGAAACCGCACCTCAGTCGCCGTAGGCCACCTGCAGTTCCTTGACCCCGTTGAGCCAGCCGGAGCGCAGCCGCACGGGCTCGCCGAGCTTGCGGATGTCGGGGATCTGGTCGGCGATCTCGTTGAAGATCAGCCGGATCTCCATCCGGGCCAGGTTGGCGCCGATGCAGTAGTGCGCGCCGTGGCCGCCGAAGCCCAGGTGCGGGTTCGGATCGCGCAGGATGTCGAACTCGAAGGGGCGGTCGAAGACCTCCTCGTCGTAGTTGGCCGAGCTGTAGAACAGCCCCACCCGCTCGCCCTCGCGCACCGTGACATCGCCGATCCGCACGTCTTCCAGCGCGGTGCGCTGGAAGCAGTGCACCGGGGTGGCCCAGCGCACGATCTCGTCCACCGCGCTCTCCGGCCGGTGCTGCTTGTACAGCTCCCACTGCGCCGGGTTGTCCAGGAACGCGTTCATGCCGTGGGTCATCGCGTTGCGGGTGGTCTCGTTGCCGGCCACCGCGAGCAGGATGAAGAAGAACGCGAACTCCAGCTCGCCGAGCGAGTCGCCGTCGACGTCGGCCTGCACCAGCCGGGTGACGATGTCGTCGGCCGGGCAGCGGCGGCGCTGTTCGGCCATGGTGTAGGCGTAGGCCATCAGCTCGGCGTTGGCCGCGGTGGGATCGGAGTCGAAGTCCGGGTCGTCGGTGTTGATGACGCAGTTCGACCAGTGGTAGACCTTCTCGCGGTCCTCCTCCGGCACCCCGATCAGGTCGGCGATGGCCAGCAGCGGCAGCCGCATCGCGATGTCCTCGACGAAGTTCCCGGANCCCTTCGCCTTGGCCTCGGCCACGATCCGGCGGGCCGCCACGGCGAGCTTCTCCTCGAGCTCGGCGACCGCCCGCGGGGTGAACAGCCGCGAGATGAGCTTGCGCAGCCGGGTGTGCTCCGGCGGGTCGTGGTTGATCAGCAGCGCCTTGGTGACCTCGAGCTGATCGGGAGTCGAGCCCTCGGGCATGCGCATGATCACGCCCTTGCGGTTGGTCGACCACACGTCGCTGTTGCGGGAGATGTTCTTGACGTCCTCGTGCCGGCTGACCACCCAGTAGCCGGTGTCGCCGAAGATCGTCTCGGGCTGCTCGCACCACCACAGCGGCGCGGTCTTGCGCAGCTGGGCGAACTCGCGCACCGGGATGCCCGAGAGCAGCAGGTCCGGGTCGGTGAAGTCGAAGCCCGGTCCGAACGGGCAGGAGCGTGCGGCGGCTGTTGTCGCGGTCATCCGACCACCTCCAGGTGTGATGTGGAGCACGTTACCTACGACCATACACCTACGCGCAAGGTGTATGGCCGGAGTTTTGGCGGTGGGCCGGTGACCGGCGGCGGGTGCGGCCACTAGGGTTGGCAGGCGTGCGCGTCCTCGTGATCGGATCCGGAGCCCGTGAACACGCCCTGGTGCTGGCGCTGCGCCGCGACCCCGCGGTCGAGGCGGTCGCCGCCGCCCCCGGGAATGCCGGCATGGCCGCCGTCGCCGACACCTACGACGTCGACATCACCTCGGGTGAGGCGGTGGCGGGCCTGGCCCGCCGGATCGGCGCCGACCTGGTGGTGATCGGCCCGGAGGTGCCGCTGGTGCTCGGGGTGGCCGACGCGGTGCGGGCCGCCGGCATCGCCTGCTTCGGCCCGACCAGACAGGCCGCCCGTATCGAGGGCTCGAAGTCCTTCGCCAAGGACGTCATGCAGGCCGCCGGGGTGCGCACCGCCGCCAACGAGGTGGTGGACAACCCCGGGCACCTCGACGCCGCGCTGGACCGGTTCGGCCCNCCCGTCGGGGACCCGGCCTGGGTGGTCAAGGACGACGGCCTGGCCGCCGGCAAGGGGGTGGTGGTCACCGCCGACCGGGCCGCCGCCCGGGCNCACGCCGCGGCCCTGCTCGACGCGGGGCACCCGGTGCTGCTGGAGCGCTTCCTGGACGGCCCCGAGGTGTCGCTGCTGTGCCTGGTCGACGGCGAGACGGTGGTGCCGATGCTGCCCGCCCAGGACTTCAAGCGCGTCGGCGACAACGACGCCGGCCCGAACACCGGTGGCATGGGTGCCTATTCGCCGCTGCCGTGGCTGCCGGCCGACACCGTCGAGCGGATCGTCGATGAGATCGTCAAACCCGTTGCGGCCGAACTCGTCCGGCGCGGCACCCCGTTCACCGGGGTGCTCTACGCCGGTCTGGCCATCACCTCGGCCGGCCCGGCCGTGGTCGAATTCAACTGCCGCTTCGGCGATCCGGAGACCCAGGCGGTGCTCGCCCTGCTGGAGACCCCGCTCGGGCAGCTGCTGCACGCCGCCGCCACCGGCAGGCTCGCCGAACAGCCGCCGCTGCGCTGGCGCGACGGTGCGGCGG
>JGI25328J35697_1001600_pt1 | contig 15450 bp, 17 predicted proteins | sample HigsolmetaAR203D_FD_35697 | JGI IMG/M metagenome (IMG submission 35697)
CGATCAAGTGCCCCGCCGGGCGACCGGCGGGGGTCGGGGCGCGGCAACGCCCCGAACCGCGGGACTGCACCCCGCATGACCAGGACCGGCCGCGTCCAGGCCACCCCGCCACCCTGTCGACAGGGCGGGTCGTGAATAGAGCCCGAATGATTAAGGAAAACCTGACAACCGTTCGCCCCGTCTCTCCGATTGCCGGTTACATCGGCGGCAAGCGCAACCTGGCCGCCCGAATCGTGGAACGTATCGAGGCAGTACCCCACGATCTTTATGCCGAGCCGTTCGTTGGCATGGGCGGCGTCTTCCTGCGCCGCACCCGGGTGCCGAAGGTCGAGATCATCAACGACCGCAGCCGCGACGTCGCGAATTTCTTCCGCATCCTTCAGCGGCATTACGTGCCCTTCCTCGATATGCTGAAGTGGCAGCTCACCACCCGCGCCGATTTCGAACGGTTGATGGCGACCAACGCCGAGACGCTGACCGATCTGGAGCGGGCGGCGCGCTTCCTCTACCTGCAGCGGACGAGCTTTGGCGGCAAAGTGTCAGGCCGAAGCTTCGGCACCAGCCGGACGACGCCGGCGCGGTTCGACGTAACCAAGCTGGTGCCGTTGCTGGAGGCCGTCCACGAGCGCCTTTCCAGGGTCACGATCGAATGCCTGCCGGCCTGGGACTTTATTGAGCGCTACGACCGCACCGGCGCACTCTTCTATCTCGACCCGCCCTATTACGGCTCGGAAAGCGATTACGGGAAAGACCTGTTCGACCGGCTCGATTTCGAGCGCCTAGCCGGCCTGCTCCGATCATTGAAGGGCCGCTTCATCCTGTCACTCAACGACCATCCGCGCGTCCGGGAGATCTTTGCCGGGTTCCCAGTCGAGGCGGTGGAGACGACCTACACGCTCGCTGGCGGCAGCGCGGCCAAGAAGGTCGGCGAGGTACTGATCAGCAACGCCCAATAAGGAAAGAGCCGCCCAGCGGCGGCTCTCCTCGGTTCTTGGACATGGTGAATGACTACCGGCGGGCGCCGATTAGAGACGGCCCTGATGCGCGCGAACGTCCAGGACGGCGCCGCTCTCCGGATCGAAATCGCATTCATAGACGTGGTTGATCATGGCGCCGAAGCCGTTCTGGTACCGGATCTTGTCGCCAATGTAGGTGACGACGCCGCGTTCCCGGTTCTGCCAGCGGAAATGGCTGAATTTCGGCTCCAGCCAGCCATCGGTCCACTCGAAGCTGTTCAGAGCCAGTCGCTCGACGAGATCTTCACAGGCGATGGTGGCATCAATGGCATGTTTGTCGCCCCAGCACTGCAGATCCATGCGACACGGATCTTCCTCTTCGACCTGACGCTTTGCTTCTCCCTCTTGCACGGCCACCTCGGCCACCTCGGCCACTGCTTCGGCTTCGGCCTCGACCTGCGTCTGCTCGGGCTCGGCCTCTGCCGCCAGCCTGGCCTTCTCGGCTTCCTGGGCCGCGAGCTGCGCCTTGTACGCGTCGGTCTGGGTAAAAGCGACAACGCCGGCGACCGAGAACATGAAGAAGGCCGGTACATAGACCTTCACGACCTTGCCGCGTGTTGGGCTTGCCGATCGCAGCACCAATCGCGGAGAGATCATGCCGACCAGCAGCGCAACCGGCGTCGCCGCGGCGGCGAGCAGAAGAATGATGCTGAGCGCTTCCAATTGCCGTCTCCTACCTGAAGTTCGAGCGACTGTCGGCAAGAGACCTTAAGCGGGTGCTTAAGCCAAGTTCAATCGACGGTTGCGTCGTGAACAGCGCGGGCGCCGATCGGAGCACGGCGCACTGATCAATTCATTTGTCGAAACCGATCAAACCGGGCGGCGCGCTACATCCGGAATCGGCCCGAACCGGACATGAGATCCGCACACGGCTGACGCCATGGATCCGCTGCTTGTCTTTAAATCACTGAAAAGATTGGTCGGAGCGGCGGGATTTGAACCCACGACCTCCAGTCCCCCAGACTGATGCGCTACCAGGCTGCGCTACGCTCCGGACCATGCGGGGGTCGCCCCAGCGGGGCGAAGTCGGGACTATATAGCCACCCCGGGCGGCTGAGGCAATGCCCCAAGCGCATCCGGAACGGCATAAATTCGACGGATCAGCTTTCGAATGCCTTGAGCGCGTCCCGGAGCGCCCGCAGATCCTCCAGCAACTCCCGAAGCTCCGCACGGAGCGGCTCGGGAAGAGAGGCGTGCGCGGCGGGTGCCGGACCCTCCTGGCTAGCGGGCGCGATCCCGCTGGGCCGGACGTCCTGGGCCTCGATCTCGCCATTGCCGGAGCGGCCCTCGCGCAGCAGCTTCTGCACGCCCTTGATCGTGAAGCCGTCGTCATAGAGCAGCTTCTGGATCCGCCGCAGCAGCGCCACGTCTTCCGGCCGGTAATAGCGGCGGCCGCCGCCCCGCTTCAGCGGACGAATCTGGCTGAACTTCGTCTCCCAGAACCGCAGCACGTGCTGCGGAACGGAAAGTTCCTCGGATACCTCGCTGATGGTGCGATAGGCCGTAGCGGACTTCCGCGGCACACGGCCCTTGTCTTCGCTTTCCGCCACCACCGTCATCGTCAGCCGCTGCCGGCGGAGACGTCGCCGTTGATCCGATTCTTCAGGACATGCGAGGCGCGGAATACCAGCACCCGCCGGGGCAGAATCGGAACCTCTTCACCCGTCTTGGGATTGCGGCCGATGCGCTTCCCCTTTTGACGGACAGCGAAGCTGCCGAAGGACGAAATCTTGACCATCTCGCCGCGTTCGAGGGCGGACGCGATCTCTTCCAGCACAGTCTCCACGAGATCCGCACTCTCGTTCCGTGACAGCCCTACCTCTTCGTAGACTGCCTCGCTCAACTGCGCTCTCGTCACTGTCTCGGCCATGCTGCCCCCTGGCTCCACCGACGGAGACGGTACTTGGTGCTGAATAATCAGTCAATTCCAGAGAGTTGCGCGGCGACCTTAAAGAAGGTTTCCACGCAAATCCGGGTCACCAGCGGGCGAGCGCCGCGCCCCAAGTGAAGCCGCCGCCCATGGCCTCCATGAGTACGATGTCCCCGCGCTTGATGCGACCGTCGCGAACGGCCTCGTTCAAGGCGAGCGGGATCGAGGCGGCAGAGGTGTTGGCGTGGCGATCGACCGTCAGCACCACCCGTTCGGGCGGCAGGTCGAGCTTCCGGGCCGTCGCATCGATGATCCGCTTGTTCGCCTGATGGGGCACCAGCCAGTCGATCTGGGACGCCTCAAGACCTGCAGAAATCAGTGCTTCGTCAACGACTTCCGCCAGCTTTATCACTGCATGCTTGAAGACTTCGCGCCCTTCCATGCGAAGACGGCCGACGGTGCCCGTGCTGGAGACGCCCCCGTCCACGTACAGCAGGTCCCGGAACCGGCCGTCCGAATGGATATGGGTCGTCAGGATTCCGTGATCCCGGTTGGTGCCCTCGCCCGTCTCGGCCGACAGGACGACGGCGCCGGCACCGTCGCCGAACAGCACGCAGGTGCCCCGATCCTCCCAGTCGAGAATCCGCGAGAAGGTCTCGGCGCCGATGACCAGGGCCTTCTCCGCCTGTCCCAGGCGTATGAAGTTGTCGGCCACCGTCAGCGCATAGATGAAGCCCGAACACACCGCCTGCACGTCGAAGGCGGCGCCCCGGACCATGCCCAGCTTCTGCTGGACGATGGCGGCCGTGGCCGGGAAGGTCTGGTCGGGAGTGGCCGTCGCCACGACGATCAGGTCGATTTCCCCGATGTCGACACCGGCATAGTCCAGCGCCTGCCGCGCCGCCGCGCTGGCGAGATCCGACGCCATTTCGCCGTCCTCGGCGATGCGGCGTTCGCGAATCCCGGTGCGCTGGACGATCCATTCGTCCGAGGTGTCCACGCGCTTGGCGAGGTCGTCATTCGTCAGGACGCGGCTGGGCAGGTACGCCCCCACGCCCACGATCCGGGAGCGGCGGACGGTCATACCGCAGCCGCCCCGGGCGCATTCCCGTTCAGGTCGAAGACAGAAGCGTCGAAGTGTTGAAGTTCCTGGTGCACTTTTTCGTTGAACCCGTTCTTGACCAGGTCGATCGCCACGTCGATCGCGTTGGCGAAGCCGTGAGCGTCCGTACCGCCGTGGCTCTTCACGCAGATGCCCCGCAGACCCAGGAACATCGCCCCGTTGTACTGACGCGGATCAGCCCGCTTCCGCAGTTTCTGGAAGGCGTTGCGGGCAAACAGATAGCCGATCCTGGCCAAGACCGACGACCGGAACGTCGCCCGAAGCCATTCTCCGTACAGCTTCGCGGTGCCTTCGGCGATCTTGAGTGCGACGTTCCCGGTAAAGCCGTCCGCGACCACGACGTCCACGGTTCCGGCCGGAACGTCGTCGCCCTCGACAAAGCCGTGGAACGAACCCGGAAGGTGCATCTCACGGAGCCGGGCAGCGGCGTCCTTGACCACGTCGTTGCCCTTCAACGCCTCGGCGCCGATGTTCAGCAGGCCGACCGTCGGACTGGCGAGCCCCAACACCGCCTTGGCGAACAGCGAGCCCATGATCGCGAACTGGACCAAGTGCTCGGGCCGGCATTCGGCATTCGCGCCAAGGTCGAGCATCACGCTCTCGCCGCGCAGCGTCGGAAAGAACGACGCGATCGCCGGCCGGTCGATACCCGGAAGCGTCTTGAAGACGAACTTGGCCATCGCCATCAGGGCGCCGGTATTGCCGGCGGACACGACGCAGTCCGCCTGCCCCTCCGCCACCGCATCGATCGCCTTGCGCATGCTGGACTGCCGCCCGGCACGCAACGCCGCCGAAGGCTTGGTGTCGTTGGTGATCACCTCGGGCGTATGGACGACCGTGGCGCACTCCGCCAGCCGAACCTCACGCGACAAGAGCGGCCCGACGACGGCTTCGTCACCGAAGATCAGAAAGCGGACGTCCGGATGCCTCTGGCGGGCGATCTCCGCGCCGGCGATGACCATATCGGGGGCCTTGTCGCCCCCCATGGCATCAAGCGCGATGGTAAGCCGCCCCGACGGGGCACGTACTGTCATGATTCACGCCCGCTTCCGCATCGCCCATACGGCTACGCTTCGGCAGCAGCTTCCACCACCTCGCGGCCGTCGTAATGGCCGCAGGCGCCACACACGTGATGCGGCCGCTTCAGTTCGCCGCAGTTCGGGCACTCCGCGTGCGCGCCGGCGGACAGGGCATGGTGAGACCGGCGCATGTCGCGGCGGGACTTCGACGTCTTTTTCTTCGGAACTGCCATGGTTCAGTTACTTTCGATTTCAAAAGGCGGCCCCGGAGAGGCCGCCTGCGCGACCCGGTGTCTTAATGGAAAAGACCCGTGGGGGCAAGCACGAAGGACTTCGCCTAGTGCTGGTCGGACTTCAGCTTCTTGAGGACCTCGAACGGATTCCGCGTTCCCTCGTCCTCGGCCTCGTCGCCTCGGTAGTCGAACTCGACCCCAGGTTTGCGCGGATGCGGGTCGAGAGCAAGGGACAGAAATTGGGCGGCAAGCTCTCCCAGGTCAAGGGTCCCGCCCTCCAGCGGCTCGGGCTCGTCCAGGCTTTCCGGGTCGATCTCCACCTCCGAGACTGCGGCGGCCGGGTCCGTGGTGAACGTTATCTCGAAACTGTCCTCGACGGAATTGAGGAACGGCTCCAGGGTGACCACGCAGATCTGCACGGGTTCGGCCTTCAGCTCGCCCTTCACCGATATCAGCCGGCCGTGATTCCGGCGGTGGACGGTCAGCGTCGCGACGAAGCTCTTGAGCTCGGGTAGCGAGAAGCGGCGCGCCAGCGCCTCGAGTTCCTCAGGGCTGGCCGTAATCGTCCGGATGACCGGCTCGACCCCCAGCGTCTCGACGGAAAGCGGACGGCTCAGCTCATAGGTGCCTGCCTTCATCTCACCCCTCCATTGCTCCGGGCGGCGGGCCGAAGCTGATTTCGCCCCTAAGCAACCGATCGATCGGCCATGAGCGGATTGCCCCCGCCTCCCGCCTCAGGTAATCGCGTATGGCCCCCACCTGCTCCGGCGTCGGGTCGGCCCCGCCGAAGAGATTCCGGCGCAGCGCCTCGTCGAGAGCGGCGACGTCGTCCGCGGCCAGCCCTTTCTCATAGGCGGCCACGCGACCGTAGAAGCCCTGCGCCATCTGCTTCACCTTCTTGCCGACGCTGAGGTCCCCGACGCCGAGCTCCCGCAGATTGTGGTCGACATCCGCAAACATGTGATCGAACAGGGCCTGCGAGAAGTCCTGGTGGGCCGTGCCGTCGTCCTGCAGTCGCCGGAATACCAGGAACGCATGCAGGATGATCATGTCGAAACGCCCCCACACGGTGTCCGGAACGCCGCAGCCAGTGTAGAATTCCGGCCGGCGCGCGTGCTCGACCAGCGCGACGTAAAGGGCCGCGACCCTGCGCTTGGCGCCGCGATCGCGGGCGATGAGACGGGCAAACAAGTGCTACTCTTCCTTCGGCGGCGTTGACAGGAACGGCGACGTGGTGAAGAACAGGGCGTTCGGCCCAGATGGTATCCNGGCGCCGCCGCTTCAACGGCGGGCCCGATCCTTGCGGATCGCCGGCGCGCCGGCGAGAGGAAAACAAGATGGCAATCGCGATGTTGTCAAGGAAACTCGGACTGACGATGGCCGCAGGCCTGACCGCCTTGACCCTTTCTGCCTGCGCGCCGACGGTCGCGACCCGCGGCAACCTGGTGGACGACACCCGGCTCGCCCAGATCCAGCCCGGCGTCACGACCCGGGATGACGTCGCCTACCTTCTGGGGACGCCGACGACGACGTCCACCTTCGAGAAAAACATCTGGTACTACATCGGCCAGCGGACCGAGAAGAGCGCCTTCTTCGATCCCGAGATCGTCGAGCGGCGGGTCGTCGAGATCACCTTCGACGACCAGGGCGTCGTCCGCGAGATCGAGGAGATCGGGCTGGAGGATGGGCAGGAGATCGAGCTGGTCGATCGCCAGACCCCCACTCTCGGCAAGCAGATCACCTTCCTCGAACAGATGCTGGGCAATTTCGGCCGCGGCATGGGCCGGGTCCAGAGGACGCCGGGCAGCACGAACCTGCCCTGATCCCCTTTCCGGCGAAGCCCCCGGCCCTCCGCGGGAACCGGGGTTTCGTCTTTCAGAAAGCTGCTTCAGCGGGCCAGAATGGCCAACAGCAGCAGCGCCACGATGTTCGTGATCTTGATCATCGGGTTCACGGCAGGCCCAGCCGTGTCCTTGTAGGGATCGCCGACCGTGTCCCCGGTTACGGCTGCCTTATGGGCATCGGACCCCTTGCCGCCGTGATTGCCGTCCTCGATGTACTTCTTGGCGTTGTCCCACGCACCGCCCCCGGCCGTCATCGAAATGGCGACGAAGAGCCCGGTCACGATCACGCCAAGCAGCATCGCGCCCAACGCCGAGAACGCCGCCGACTTGCCGGCGATCGCCAGAATGAGGAAATAGACGACGACCGGCGCCAGAACGGGCAGTAGCGACGGCACGATCATCTCGCGGATCGCCGCCTTCGTCAGCATGTCGACCGCCCGGCTGTAGTCCGGCTTGGTCCGGCCCTCCATGATGCCGTCCATCTCCCTGAACTGCCGGCGCACCTCCTCCACGACCGATCCAGCCGCGCGCCCGACCGCCGTCATCCCCAGCGCCGCGAAAAGATAGGGCAGAAGACCACCCAGAAGCAGGCCGACGACGACGTAGGGATTGCTTAGCGAGAAGTTCAGTTCCAGGTCGGCGAAATAGGGATAGGCGGCCGGATCGCCGATGAAGTGCTCGAGATCCGAGGTATAGGCGGCGAACAGGACGAGCGCGCCGAGCCCGGCCGACCCGATCGCATAGCCCTTGGTGACGGCCTTGGTCGTGTTGCCGACCGCATCCAGCGCGTCGGTCGTCCTGCGGACGTCCGATTCGAGGTCCGCCATCTCGGCGATGCCCCCGGCATTGTCCGTGACCGGGCCGTAGGCGTCGAGCGCGACGACCATGCCGGCCAGCGCCAGCATGCTCGACACCGCAATGGCGATACCAAACAGACCCGCTAGGATGTAGCTGAGGATGATCGCGACGCAGATGATCAGCGCCGGGATCGTGGTCGCCTCCATGGAAATCGCGAGCCCCTGGATGACGTTGGTGCCGTGACCGGTCGTGGACGCCAGCGCGACCGAGCGGACGGGCCGGTAGCCGGTTCCGGTGTAATATTCGGTCACCCAGATGAGCAGCCCCGTGACCGCCAGCCCGATCACCGCGCAGACGAACAGCGAGGCGCCCGTGAAGGTCTGGAGGCCGACCGAATATTCGGTTCCGAACCCGATGGACCATGCCGTGATCACCGCAATGCCCACGAGCGAGAGCACGGCCGAGACGATGAACCCCTTGTAGAGAGCGCCCATGATCGAGTTCCCGGGTCCCAGCTTCACGAAGAAGCTGCCCGCGATCGAGGCGAGGATGCAGATGCCGCCGATCCCGAGCGGGTAGATCATGGCGTCCATGCCGGTGAAGAAGATCGAGGCCAGCACCATGGTCGCGACGATCGTGACCGCATAGGTTTCGAATAGATCGGCAGCCATCCCGGCACAGTCGCCGACATTGTCGCCGACATTGTCCGCGATCACCGCCGGGTTACGGGGGTCGTCTTCGGGGATCCCCGCTTCCACCTTGCCGACGAGGTCCGCGCCGACATCGGCNCCCTTGGTGAAAATGCCCCCGCCGAGCCTAGCGAAGATCGAGATCAGCGAAGCCCCGAAGCCGAGCGCGACGAGCGGATCGATCAATTGCCGCCCCTGGGCGCCGATGGCCAGCAGGAAGGCGAAGTAGCCGGCCACGCCGAGGAGCGCCAATCCGGCCACGAGCATTCCGGTGACCGATCCGGACCGGAAGGCGATCTCCAGGCCGCGGGCAAGGCCCGACCGGGCCGCCTCGGCCGTCCGGACATTGGCCCGGACCGAGATGTTCATGCCGATGTAGCCGGCTGCCCCCGAGAGGACGGCACCGATGACGAAGCCGAGGCCCACGAGCCAGCCAAGCAGGAACGAAATGACGACCGCGATGATGACGCCGACGACCGCAATGGTCGTGTATTGCCGATTGAGATAGGCCGTCGCCCCTTCCTGGATGGCGGACGCGATCTCCCGCATCCTCGGCGAACCGGCACTGGCCGACAGGACGGCGCGAGCTGCCCAGATGCCATAGGCGACGGCCAGCAGACCGCAAAGCAAGGCGAAGATGAGAACGGACATGAAGAATCCTTTCCTCTGACCCGTTTGCCCGCGGCGGAGGGGGCATTGGCCCGTCCTGCCGCATTTGACGCATCTTGCATGGGAAAAGGTGCCAGAGAGGCAGGATTAAAGCAACATCATGTCCGAAATTATTCCGATTGGGACTCAACTAAACTAATCTTCGGGAAATTTATTTCATTGGGGACAAGCCCGCACGCGCACCCTGCCCAGGGTAGCCGTGGGGGTACCGGACACCGTCCGCAGGATCGCCTGCGGCCTGCAATGCCAGGGGAACAGCGGCCGGATTTCAGAGCTGACGCTGGGTCAGCATCTGTACCAGAGCATCCTTCACCACGCCCTGTCCCATGACATGGGCGCTCACCTCCATCAGGCGTCGCTTGAGCATGGCGACGTCCAGCGCACCGTCGATCAGGGCGCTGTTCGTGTGGAGCGCGCCATATAGGGCCTGGATGAAGGCATCGTTGAGTCGCGGCGCCATGGCGACCACCCGGTCGGCTGCCTCCTGATCTGTGACCTCGAGCGCAAGGGAGATGTTGATCAGCTGTTCGACCCGGTTGGCGCCGATGAGCGGCAGCTGAATCGGGTTGAAGGTGACATAAACCGGATCGCGCTCCTCGGCCAGGACCGCAGCGGATGCGATCGTTCCTCCGTTCTGGACGACGAAGAACCAGGCGCCGACGCCCGCTCCCATGACGAGGAGCAGTCCGAATGCAATGACGATGAGCTTTCTCATGGCCTTCCTGGCCGTCCGAAGTTGATCCGGCGCCCAGAACTAAGGCCTTCGTTTCAACAAAGGGTTAAGCGACAGCCGCATCGATGGCGGCAATCCGACGTCAGAAATGCGTCCAGCCGTGCAGGTTTTCGATCGGTCTGCCATCGCGGTCGACGAGGGCCACCCCATCGCCCTCGACAATCTCGCCGATCGGCGTCAAGGGAATCCCGAGCTCTGCCGCGATCCCGCCTATCGCCTCCATGGCCGCAGGCGGCGCCGTGAACAGGAGCTCATAGTCGTCACCGCCCGAGAGAGCGGTCGAGAGCAGGCTCCGGTCGGCATCGATGGCTCGTCGCGCGGCCTCCGACAGGGGCAGGCGCTCCACCTCGACCCGCGCCCCGACGCCGGAAGCCTCGCAGATATGCGCAAGGTCGCCCGGCAACCCGTCCGAGACATCCATGCAGGCACTGGCCAGCTGCAGGAGACGCGGCCCGAGGCCGGTCCGGGGAGTCGGCAGGTGATAGCGGGAAGACAAGGCTTCGACATCGCCGGGGGAAAGGTGCGGCAGCTCCCCCTTGGCAGCCATCAGGCCCAGCGCCCCGTCGCCCAGCGTTCCGCTCACGAAGACCCGGTCGCCGGGCCGGGCGCCCGAGCGAGTCAGCGCCCTTCCCTTCGGAACCGCCCCCAACGCGGTGACGGAAAGGACGACCGGGCCGGTCGTCGAAACGCTGTCGCCGCCGATCAGGTGAAGGCCGAAAGCCTCCTGATCGGAAGCAAGGCCGGCCGCCAGCCGGGCCAGCCAGTCGTCGCCGACCGATTTCGGAAGCACGGTGGTCAGGGTATAGGCGACCGGCCTCGCGCCCATCGCCGCCAGGTCCGAAAGGTTGACCCGCAACAGCTTCCGGGCAAGCCGGGCCGGATCCTCCCCGGCCAGGTAATGCACGCCCTCGACCATCGCATCGGTGGTCACGGCCAGTTCCTCGCCGGAAGGGGGCGAGATCAGGGCTGCATCGTCCTGGAGTTCAAGCGCGCCCTCAATGCCGGCAGCCAAGGGCTTGAAGAAACGGGAAATCCTGTCGAACTCTCCCAGCCCCGCGGGCATGTCTCACCCGTTGCCCGCGGCCGACAGGCCGTCCGGCCGCAAGGCCCGGGCAAGCCGGTCCAGGACCGCGTTCACCATGGACGGTTCCTTGCCGCCGAAGAAGGCGTGCGTCACGTCGACATATTCGGAAATGACAATTTTCGGCGCGACCTCGTGGTTCGCCAGCAGTTCCCAGGCGCCGGCCCGGAGCACGACCTTCAGCAGCAGCTCCAGCCGGTCCAGCGACCAGTTCCGATCCAGGGCGCCCCGGATCATCTCGTCCACCTCCCTCGTCCGAATCGCCGTTCCACGCACGATCTCGGCAAAAAGGGTGGGGTCGGGCTCGACGAACTGCTCTCCGTCCAGCTCCTGCCCGAAGCGGTGGCGCACGAATTCGCCGACCACGGTTTCGACATCGGTCCCGATCAGCGCAACCTGGTAGAGCGCCTGGACCGCCGCCAGCCGGGCAGCGCTGCGGCGCGCCTTGGCGGAAGGTTTCTGCTTCTTCATCAACTCATGACTCTTGCGGGACCCGGACCCGGCATCAATGCCGGGCCGACCTTCAATGCCTCAGGGNGAACCCGGTTGAAAGTGGCGCTTCAGCTCGATCATCGCAAGGCACGCCCGGGCGGCATCGGCGCCCTTGTTTTTCCGCTTGACGTCGGCGCGAGCCCAGGCCTGCTCGCCGTTCTCGACGGTCAGGATGCCGTAGCCGATGGCGAGACCCCGGTTGACCGCCAGATCCTGGAGCGCACGCGCACTCTCGCTGCACACATAGTCGTAATGGGTGGTCTCGCCGCGGATGACGCATCCGAGCGCGACGAATCCGTCGAATGGCCGCCGGGCGGGGTCCTGCCCGGCGCCGCGCGCGGCAAAGCTGATCGCGGCCGGAATCTCGAAAGCGCCGGGAACTGCATAGCGCTCGTAGGTGGCGCCGGCCTCATCGAGTGCCTGGATCGCGCCGCGGACCAGTTCGTCGGCGATGTCCTCGTAAAAGCGCGCCTCGACGATCATGATATGGGGCGTAGTCATTACGGCTCCTGCACGATCGGCATGTGGTCGACGACGGTGAGCCCGTAGCCCTCGATGCCGATGATGTTCTTCCTGGTGTTGCTGAGAAGCGTCATCTCCCGCACGCCGAGATCCAGGAGGATCTGGGCGCCGACGCCATAGTCGCGCAATTCGCGCCCGTGCTCCTGGGGCTCGGTCCCCTCGATCCGGGCCCGAAGGCGTTCGGTGAGGCTGTCCGGTCTCGGTTCGCGGATCAGGACGACGACGCCCCGCCCTTCCTTGCCGATCATGCGCATGGAGTTGTGCAGATCGCCGGCGCTCGTGCCGGACTCGTCGCCAAGAACGTCGTCCAGCACGTTGAGGGCATGCATGCGAACCGGCACCGGTCCCGGCGCGCTCAGGTCCCCTTTCAGCAGCGCGATATGCTCGGCGTAGCTCACCTTGTTGATGTAGACGACCAAGCGCCAGTCGCCGCCGAAGCGGCTGTGGAGCACGGTTTCGAGCTTACGCTCGACCAGGGTCTCGGTCCGCCGGCGGTAAGCGATCAAATCCGCGATGGTCCCGACCTTCAGGCCGTGGAACTGCGCGAACTTGATGAGGTCGGGCATCCGCGCCATCGATCCGTCGTCGTTCATGATCTCGCAGATCACGCCCGACGGATTGAGCCCGGCAAGGCGCGCGATGTCGACGGCGGCCTCGGTATGCCCGGCCCGGACCAATGTCCCGCCATCCCGAGCCATCAGCGGAAAGACATGGCCGGGCGTCGCCAGGTCGTCGCGGCCGCATCGCGGGTCGATGGCGACCGCGATGGTCCGCGCCCGGTCGGCCGCGGAAATTCCCGTGGTGACGCCCTCGCGGGCCTCGATCGAGACGGTGAAGGCAGTGGAATGGCGCGAGGAGTTCTTCTGCGCCATGAGCGGCAGGCCAAGCTCCTCGATCCGCTTGCGTTCCATGGCAAGGCAGATCAGGCCGCGGCCGTACTTCGCCATGAAGTTGACCGCCTCGGTGGTCGCCATCTGGGCCGGAATCACGAGATCGCCTTCGTTCTCCCGATCCTCGTCATCCACGAGGATGAACATCCGGCCCTGGCGCGCCTCCTCGATGATGTCTTCGATCGGCGAAAGGAAGGCCTGGTCGTCGCGAGTCAGGCGCCTGTCCCCGCCCTGCCCGCCGTCAGGCGTGCCACGTAGCGGGCCAGCATGTCCGCCTCGAAGTTCACTCGGCGACCCGGACTTAAGCTTTGAAAGTTCGTGCATGATTGAGTGTGCGGGATGATGTTTACGCCAAACCAGGTGCGGCCGTCGGGACCGTCTCCGACTTCGTTCACGGTCAATGAAACGCCGTCCAGGGCAACCGACCCTTTCGGAGCCACGAAACGCCCGAGACTGCCCGGCACCTCGAAGGTGAAACGAACACTGTCGCCCTGAGGCTGCCGGTCCAGGATGGTGGCCAGGCCGTCGACATGGCCGTAGACCAGATGTCCCCCGAGTTCGTCGCCCAGCTTCAGGGATTGTTCGAGGTTGACGGGCGTACCCACCTCCCACTCCCCCAGTGTCGTCTTCGACAGGGTTTCGGCGGAAACGTCGACCGCAAACCAGCCATCTCCCTTCTCGACGACGGTGAGACAGCAGCCATTGTGCGCGATCGAGGCGCCGATGGCGATGGCCGCGGTGTCGTAAGCGGTCTGGATGGTAAGGCGAAGGTCGCGGCGCCGCTCAATGGCAGCGACACGGCCGACGTCGGTGATGATGCCGGTAAACATGGAAGCGGTTTAAGCCGATCTGACGTAACTTTCCAGCAGATCCTTCCCGGCGGCCCTGACCCCGACGCGGCTGAACCGCGCAAGCTGATCCATGGCGTCGACGCCGAAGGCCTCGACCGCGGGAAGCCCGTCCCCACCGATCAGGCTTGGCGCCCGGAACCATTCGATGCGGTCGGCCAGGCCGTGCTGCAGGCAGGATGCCGCGAGCCTCGCCCCGCCCTCGACCAGGACGCGCGTGATCCCGCGATCGCCGAGGGTACGCAAGACATGGTCCAGCCGCGGGAACCCGGCCGCGTCCCGCTCCAGCTCCAGGACGTCGACGCCGCAGTCCCGCAGCGCTCCGAGGCGGATCGCATTGGCGCCGCGGACCGTAAAGACCCAGGTCGGCACCTCACGCGCCGTCGCGAAAAGGCGCGCGGTCAGGGGAATGCGCAGGCGGCTGTCCACGACGATCCTGACCGGCGATCGGTCCTCGAGGCCGGGCAGCCGGCAGGTCAGGAGCGGGTCATCCGCCAGCGCCGTTCCGCTGCCGATCATGATCGCGTCCGACGACGCGCGAAGCCCGTGCGCCCAGGCGCGGGCCGTTTCGCCGGTGATCCACCGGCTTTGCCCGTCGTGAAGAGCAATCCTTCCGTCGAGCGTGGAGGCGAGCTTGAGCGTGACGAGCGGGCGGCCCTCCAGCACGCGGCTGAAGAACCCGGCATTGACGGCGCGCGCCTCTTCCCCGCGCAAACCCACTTCGACCACGACCCCGGCGGAACGAAGGCGCTCGATGCCGGTGCCGTTGACCCGGGGATCGGGATCCCGGGCGGCCACCACGACCCGGGCGACCCCCGCCGCCGCCAGGGCCTCGGCGCAGGGGGGCGTCTTGCCGTGATGGCTGCAGGGCTCGAGGGTGACATAGGCCGTGGCGCCCTGGGCCGAGTCCCCAGCCTGGGCGAGCGCCACCGTCTCGGCATGGGGGCGTCCCCCGGGCTGGGTCCAGCCGCGGCCCACGATCCGGCCGTCCTTCACGAGGACGCAGCCGACCGCAGGATTAGGCCAGACCAGCCCCAGCCCCCGGCGCGCCAGGGTCAGGGCCACCGCCATGAAGGCGTCGTCGCCGGCGGTGAAGACCGGCGCAGCGGCCGGATCGGTCACAGCACGCCTCTAGGCCCGGCGGAGCGTCTAGCCGTCCTCGCGGAGCTTGCCCACGAACTCATTGAAGTCCTTCGGCTCCCGGAAGTCCTTGTAAACGGAGGCGTAGCGGACATAGGCGACCTTATCCAGGGACTCCAGCGCCTTCATCGCCATTTCGCCGACCACCTTCGAGGGGATCTCGCTCTCCCCGGAGCTTTCCAGCTGCCTGACCATGGAATTGATCATGCGCTCCACCCGTTCGGGATCGACCTCGCGCTTGCGAAGGCTGATCTCGAGCGATCGGGCAAGCTTGTCCCGGTCGAACGGCTCGCGCTTGCCGTTCGCCTTGACGATGGTGAGTTCCCGGAGCTGGATCCGCTCGAAGGTCGTGAACCGGGCGCCACAGTCGGGACAGTAGCGCCGGCGCCGGATGGCCGAATTGTCCTCCGTAGGGCGCGAATCTTTTACTTGCGTGTCATCGTGACCGCAAAACGGACACCGCATGGCCTGACCCTCGCCCCC
>JGI25328J35697_1001605_pt1 | contig 15414 bp, 13 predicted proteins | sample HigsolmetaAR203D_FD_35697 | JGI IMG/M metagenome (IMG submission 35697)
TACTTTTTTCAATTCAGCTCTGGTCAATGTCACTTTTTCCTTTCCCATAGTGACATTATCTCAGAACAGTTATACCGTGACATTATCACAGCACAATAACATGAGCAAACTTTACTCCACCGAAACGGCTTCGGTCAGCGGTTCTTGCGGATCCGACGCCTCATCCTGCGGCATGGCAAAGCGAATGCCGCGGTAACGCTGCATGCCCGTTCCGGCCGGAATGAGCTTGCCGATGATGACATTCTCCTTCAGCCCGAGCAGCTGGTCGACCTTGCCCTTGATGGCCGCGTCGGTCAGCACGCGGGTCGTTTCCTGGAAGGACGCCGCGGACAGGAAGGAGTCGGTCTCCAGCGACGCCTTCGTGATCCCGAGCAGCACCGGCTTGGCCACCGCCGGTTCCAGCCCGTTGAACAGCGCCTTCTTGTTCGCTTCCTCGTATTCGTGGATATCCACGTACGAGCCCGGCAGCAGGTTCGTGTCGCCCGCGTCGACGATGCGGATCTTGCGCAGCATCTGGCGCACCATGACCTCGATGTGCTTGTCGTTGATTTCCACGCCCTGGTTCCGGTACACCCGCTGCACTTCCTGCAGGATGTAGTTCTGCACGCCGCGGATGCCCTTGATCCTGAGCATGTCCTTCGGGTCGATGGAGCCGTCGGTCAGCTCATCGCCGGCTTCCACCTGCTGTCCGACGGAGACGCGGATGCGCGAACCGTAGGGAACGCTGTACACCTTCGATTCGGCTTCGCCTTCCACCTCGATTTCCCGCCGGTCCTTGGCGTCGCGGATGTCCTTGATCACCCCGTCGAGCTCCGAAATGATCGCCTGGCCCTTCGGGTTGCGCGCCTCGAACAGCTCCTGGATCCGCGGCAAACCTTGCGTGATGTCGTCGCCGGCGACGCCCCCGGTGTGGAACGTGCGCATCGTCAGCTGCGTGCCCGGCTCGCCGATCGACTGGGCGGCGATAATGCCAACCGCTTCGCCGATTTCCACATGCTTGCCGGTGGCCAGGTTCCGGCCGTAGCACATCTTGCACACGCCGTGGCGGGTGCGGCAGCTGAGCACGGAGCGGATCGTCACCCGCTCGATGCCGGCCGCGATGATCCGGTCGGCCTTGGCGGCGTCGATCATCTCGTTGCGATGGACGATGATCTCGCCGGTCTCGGGATCGCGGATCGTTTCAAAGGCATAGCGCCCTTCGATGCGGTCGTACAGATCCTCGATGACTTCCTTGCCGTCGTGGATCTTCGTGACGGTGAACCCTTTGTCCGTGCCGCAGTCTTCCTCGCGCACGATGACGTCCTGGGCCACGTCGACGAGACGGCGGGTGAGATACCCGGAGTCCGCCGTCCGGAGCGCCGTGTCGGCAAGACCTTTCCGCGCGCCGTGGGTGGAGATGAAGTATTCCAGCACCGTGAGCCCCTCGCGGAAGTTGGACTTGATCGGCAGCTCGATGATCCGCCCGGACGGGTTCGCCATGAGGCCGCGCATGCCGCCCAGCTGGGTGATCTGCGACTTGTTCCCCCGCGCCTTGGAGTCGACCATCATCGCGATGGAGTTGAACTTGTCGAGGGACTTCATCAGGATGTCCGTGATGTCGTCCTTCGCCCGGCTCCAGATTTCGATGATGCGGTCATAGCGCTCTTCGTCGGTAATCAGGCCGCGGCGGTACTGCTGGGTGACGACGCGCACCTTTTCTTCGGACTGGCGCATGATTTCCGCCTTTTCTTCCGGGACGACGACGTCGGCCACGGCAATCGAAATGCCGGCTTTCGTCGAGTAGTAGAACCCGGTTTCCTTGATGCGGTCCAGAATGACGGACGTCCGGGTCGACTGGTAGCGGCGGAAGCACTCGGCGATGATGGAGCCGAGGAAGTCCTTGCCGACAGCCCCCTTGGGCGGAATGTTCTTCATCGCTTCGCGCAGGTCCGCGCCCTTGTCATACACAAAGTATTGCTCCGGCGTCGAATGCAGCAGGTTGGCCTTGCTCGGCTCGTTGATGTACGGGAAATCCTCCGGGAAAATCTCGTTGAAAATGAGTTTCCCGACGGTGGTGATCAGCATCGCCTGCTGCTGCTTTTCCGTGAAGGTCGTCTTCTTCAGCGCCCGGACCGGAATCGCGCAGCGGGAATGCAGCGACACATATCCCATCTGGTAGGCCGCGACCGCTTCGTCGACGGACCGGTAGACCGCGCCGGTCCCCTTCGCCTCCGGATGGTCGATGGTCAGGTAGTAGCATCCGAGCACCATGTCCTGCGACGGTGTGACGACCGGCTTGCCGTCCTTCGGATTGAGAATGTTGCCGGAGGCGAGCATGAGAATTCTCGCTTCCGCCTGCGCCTCGGCAGACAGCGGCACGTGCACCGCCATCTGGTCGCCGTCAAAGTCGGCGTTGTAAGCCGTACAGACGAGCGGGTGCAGCTTGATCGCCCGGCCTTCCACCAGCACCGGCTCGAACGCCTGGATGCCGAGCCTGTGCAGCGTCGGAGCGCGGTTCAGCAGCACCGGATGCTCCTTGATGACCTCTTCGAGCACGTCCCACACTTCCGGGCTGACCTTCTCCACCTTGCGCTTGGCGCTCTTGATGTTGTGGGCCAGTCCCTTGTTGACGAGCTCCTTCATGACAAAGGGCTTGAACAGCTCCAGCGCCATTTCCTTCGGCAGCCCGCACTGGTACATTTTCAGGTGGGGGCCGACGACGATAACGGAACGGCCGGAGTAGTCCACGCGCTTGCCGAGCAGGTTTTGCCGGAAGCGGCCCTGCTTGCCCTTCAGCATGTGGCTGAGCGACTTGAGCGGGCGGTTGCCCGGACCGGTCACCGGACGGCCGCGGCGGCCGTTGTCGATCAGGGCGTCAACGGCTTCCTGCAGCATGCGCTTCTCGTTCTGCACGATGATGTCCGGCGCGCCCAGATCGAGCAGCCTCTTCAGCCGGTTGTTCCGGTTGATGACCCGGCGGTACAGGTCGTTCAGGTCGGAGGTGGCGAAACGGCCGCCGTCCAGCTGGACCATCGGACGAAGCTCCGGCGGGATGACCGGCAGCACGTCGAGCACCATCCATTCGGGACGGTTGCCCGAATTGCGGAACGCCTCGAGCACCTCGAGCCGCTTGATCGCCCGGTTTCTCCGCTGCCCCTGGGCCGTCTTGACCTCTTCCTTCAGCATTTCGACTTCCTTGTCAAGGTCGATGTCCTGCAGCAGCTTCTTGACCGCTTCGGCGCCCATGCCCGCCTGGAAGGCGTAGCCGTACTTTTCCCGGTAGCTGCGGTACTCCTTTTCGGAAAGAAGCTGTTTTTTCTCCAGAGGGGTATCGCCGGGGTCCGTCACCACATAGGATGCAAAGTAAATGATCTCCTCCAGGGAGCGCGGAGACATGTCAAGGGCAAGCCCCATCCGGCTCGGAATGCCCTTGAAATACCAGATGTGCGACACCGGCGCGGCCAGCTCGATATGGCCCATCCGTTCGCGCCGCACCTTCTGGCGGGTCACCTCCACGCCGCACCGGTCGCAGACGACGCCTTTGTAGCGCACCCGCTTGTATTTGCCGCAATGGCATTCCCAGTCCTTCGTCGGACCGAAGATCTTTTCGCAAAACAGGCCTTCCTTTTCCGGCTTCAGCGTCCGGTAGTTGATCGTCTCCGGCTTCTTCACTTCCCCGCGCGACCAGGAGCGAATCTTGTCCGGAGAGGCGAGACCGATCTTCATAAATTCAAAATTGTTCACGTCCATCAAGGAGCAACCCTCCTCAGATATTTGCAGACAGTTGCCAGCCGTACAAACGGGGTTATCCGAAAACCGGCTGCGGAGAGCCGGCGGTTGTGCGGACCGCCGGCGGCCGGTAGATTCCTCGTCCGGCAGTTCCGCGAACCGCAACCGGCTATTCCGCTCCGACCTCGACGCCTTCCAGGTTCAGGTTGAGCTTGTCGCCGGGGCCGTCTTCCTCGTCGTCGATCTCTTTCATGATGATCTCTTCTTCATTTTCAGCCAAAATCTTGACATCCATGCCAAGGCTTTGCAGTTCCTTGATGAGCACCTTGAACGACTCGGGAACGCCGGGTTCGGGGACGTTCTCGCCCTTGACAATCGATTCGTACGTCTTGACGCGTCCGACCACGTCGTCCGACTTGACCGTGAGGATTTCCTGCAGCGTATACGCCGCGCCGTAGGCTTCGAGCGCCCACACTTCCATTTCCCCGAAACGCTGCCCGCCGAATTGCGCCTTTCCGCCCAGCGGCTGCTGCGTGACGAGGGAGTACGGACCCGTGGAGCGGGCGTGGATCTTGTCGTCGACCATGTGCGCCAGCTTGATCATGTACATGACGCCGACGGTGACCTCGCGCTCAAACGGCTCGCCGGTGCGCCCGTCGTACAGGATCGTCTTGCCGCTGCGCTGCATGCCCGCCTCTTCCATCGTGTCAAACACGTCGTATTCGGTCGCGCCGTCAAACACCGGCGTGGCCACGTGCATGCCGAGCAGCTTCGCGGCCATGCCGAGATGGACTTCAAGCACCTGTCCGATGTTCATCCGGGACGGAACGCCGAGCGGGTTCAGCACGACTTCCACCGGGGTGCCGTCCGGCAGGAACGGCATGTCTTCCTCCGGCAGGATTCTCGCGATAACGCCCTTGTTGCCGTGGCGTCCGGCCATTTTGTCCCCTTCGGAAATCTTTCTCTTCTGGGCAATGTAGACGCGAACGAGCTGGTTGACGCCGGGAGGCAGCTCGTCGCCGTTTTCCCGCGTGAACACCTTGACATCGACGACGATGCCGTCGGTGCCGTGCGGCACGCGCAGCGACGTGTCGCGCACTTCCCGCGCCTTCTCGCCGAAGATGGCGTGGAGCAGCCGCTCCTCCGCCGTCAGTTCGGTCACGCCCTTCGGCGTCACCTTGCCGACGAGGATGTCTCCGGCGCTGATTTCCGCGCCGACGCGGATGATGCCGCGCTCGTCAAGGTTCTTGAGCGCGTCCTCGCCCACGTTGGGAATGTCGCGGGTGATTTCTTCCGGACCGAGCTTCGTGTCGCGGGCCTCGGATTCATATTCTTCTATGTGGATCGACGTATAGACGTCTTCTTTCACGAGCTTTTCGCTGAGCAGAATGGCGTCCTCATAGTTGTACCCTTCCCAGGTCATGAACGCCACGAGCACGTTGCGGCCAAGGGCCAGTTCGCCGTTTTCGGTGGATGGACCGTCGGCGATGATGTCGCCGGACTTCACGACGTCGCCCTTGCGCACGATCGGCCGCTGGTTGATGCAGGTGCCCTGGTTGGACCGCATGAACTTGTGCAGCCGGTATTTGACGAGCTCGCCGGTGACCGGCTTGCCGTCCGCCATTTTCTGGGTGCGCACCCAGATTTCCGTCGCCGTCACCCGCTCAACAACGCCGTCCTCCTTGGCAATAATACAAACGCCGGAGTCCTTGGCCGCCTTGTATTCCATGCCGGTGCCGACGATCGGCGCCTCCGGCTTGAGCAGCGGCACCGCCTGGCGCTGCATGTTCGATCCCATGAGCGCGCGGTTGGAGTCGTCGTTTTCGAGGAACGGAATGAGCGCCGTCGCCACGGAGACGACCTGCTTCGGAGAGACGTCCATGTAGTCGACGCGCTCCCGCGGCAGCGTCAGGATGTTGTCGGAGCGCTTGTTGTAGCGCACGACGACCATCTCGTTGGCGAAGGTTCCGTCCTCATTCAGTTCCACGTTGGCGGGCGCGATGACGTAATCGTCTTCCTCGTCCGCCGTCAGGTAATCGATCTGGTCCGTCACCCGGCCCGTCTCCGGATCCACGCGGCGGTACGGCGTTTCAATAAAGCCGTACTCGTTGATGCGGGCGTAGGTCGAAAGCGAGTTGATCAGCCCGATGTTCGGACCTTCCGGCGTCTCGATCGGGCACATCCGGCCATAGTGGGAGTTGTGCACGTCCCGCACTTCGAAGCCGGCGCGCTCGCGGGTCAGACCACCGGGACCGAGAGCGGACAGGCGCCGCTTGTGCGTCAGCTCGGCCAACGGGTTCGTCTGGTCCATGAACTGCGACAGCTGGGAGCTGCCGAAAAACTCCTTGATTGCAGCGATGACCGGACGGATATTGATCAGCGCCTGCGGCGTGATCATGTTCGCGTCCTGGATGGACATGCGTTCGCGCACGACCCGTTCCATCCGCGACAGACCGATGCGGAACTGGTTCTGGAGCAATTCCCCGACGGAGCGCAGGCGGCGGTTGCCGAGATGGTCGATGTCGTCTGTCGAGCCGACGCCGTGCAGCAGATTGATGAAATAGTTGATCGACGCGATGATGTCCGCCGGCGTGATGTGCTTGACGGATTTGTCGATATATCCGTTGGACAGAATGGAGATGATCTTCGTTTCGTCGTCCGGAGCAAAAATTTTCACGCGCTGCAGGGGGATGCTGATTTCGTCGAGCACACCGTTGTGCACCCGATATTCCACCATGTTCGTGCCGTTCTCCAGATACGGCAGGAGCTGGTCCAGCAGGCGGCGGTCCACCATCTGTCCCGCTTCGGCGATGATTTCCCCGGTCGCGGGGTCCACCAGCGTTTCGGCGAGGCGTTGGTTGAACAGCCGGTTTTTGATATGCAGCTTTTTGTTGATCTTGTAGCGGCCGACGTTGGCGAGATCGTAACGTTTCGGATCAAAAAACCGGGCGATGAGCAGATTTTTCGCGTTTTCCAGAGTGGGCGGTTCGCCGGGACGCAGGCGCTCGTAGATTTCAATCAGCGCCTTCTCCGTGGAGTCGGTGTTGTCCTTGTCCAGGGTGTTGCGGATAAACTCGTCTTCGCCCAAAAGCTCGAGAATTTCCTGGTCTGTGCTGAAGCCGAGGGCTCTGAGCAGCACCGTAACCGGGATTTTGCGCGTCCGGTCGATCCGCACATAGATGATGTCCTTGGCGTCCGTCTCCAGTTCCAGCCACGCCCCGCGGTTGGGAATGACCGTGGCCGTGTACGTTTTCTTGCCGTTTTTGTCCGTCTTCGTGCTGAAATAGACGCTCGGGGAACGCACCAGCTGGCTGACGATGACCCGTTCAGCGCCGTTGATGATGAACGTTCCCGTTTCGGTCATGAGGGGGAAATCCCCCATGAACACTTCCTGCTCCTTCACCTCTCCGGTTTCCTTGTTGAACAACCGCACTTTCACGCGCAGAGGAGCGGCATAGGTGACATCCCGTTCCTTCGCTTCATCGACGGTGTACTTCGGTTCGCCCAGGCTGTAGTCGATGAATTCGAGGATGAGATTCCCGGTGAAGTCCTGGATCGGGGAGATGTCCTGAAACATCTCGCGCAGTCCCTCGTCAAGAAACCACTGGTACGACTTTTGCTGGATCTCGATGAGATTGGGGACTTCCAGCACCTCTTTGATGCGCGCATACGACCTGCGCTGACGACGCCCATACTGCACCATTTGTCCTGCCAACATCATTCACCCCTCTGTCTTGCTTCAGACATTCTTGCTCCTGCAATGAGAGACTGGAAAAAAACAATGCAAAAGCCACCCCGTCTTCCCGTTTTCCAAAAAAAGGAAAAGTTAACAGGGTTTGCTTTCGCATCGATTGCTGAATTTTGCGGATTGCGCTCTGTCCATAGACGGATGCTCCAAAAAGGTTGGTCGAAAACCGGAAATGGGCATAGAATCAGCATTCCCATCAATCGTTGCCCTTATACCCCAGGACATTCACTGAATCGCGCTGCTCCTGCAAGGATCATATCGGCTGATCGCGCAAAATTTTTTGCAGCTTTTGCGCAAAAACCTCTTGACATTTTAGCCAGATAAAGGGATAAAGGGGCCATCTTAATACTGACATTAAACAATAATATCACACCGTTATTTGCCAGTCAACCCAAAACCCTGCGGGACTGGCGAATTCGCGCCGGTGCGAATTGCTTGACGATGCTAATCGGCGCGGACTCCCTAAAAAAATTGCCACTTTTTTGCAGCTTCATGCCTCCAACGGACAAAAATGTCCGTCACAATTGAAATTCCATGCTTTAACGGGCATGAATGAACGTTAGAAGTTCGAGTGTCGTCCGGACTCCATTCCGGCGCTTGTCACTTCACCGCTTTGTAGACCCGGTAGCCCTTGCTTTTGGCCACCTCCACCACTTCCCGGTAGAGCGACTTCAACTTTTCGTGCGCCGACGGCGCCCCCTGCTTTTTCTGGATGACAATCCACAGTTGGCCGTCATCCCTCAGCAGCTCCACGGCCTCTTCAAAAATGCGATGAACCACCCGCTTGCCGGCCCGGATTGGAGGATTGGAGACAATGAGCGAGTACGACCGATCCCGCACCTGCTCATACAAGTCGCTCTGCAGAGCAGAAGCATTGCGAATTCCGTTGCGGGCCGCGTTGATGTTTGCCAGCTCCACCGCCCGTTCGTTGATATCGATCATCGTGACGTTTAACCGCGGATTGAGGCGGGCGGCAAACAAACCGATCGGGCCGTACCCGCAGCCGACGTCCAGCAGGTCACCCGACTCGGGCAGCTCCAGGCTTTCGATCAAAAGCCGCGATCCGAAATCGACTCCCGTTTTGGAAAAAACGCCGGAGTCAGTGATCAGATGCAAAGTGACGCCGCGGATGCGCGCTTCGATTTCCCGCCTTTGGTGCGCTGCCTCCGGTTTTTGATCGTAATAATGGCTGCTCAACGTCCCATCGACCTCCGCAACAACATGTCCCATGTTCCTCCGTTCCATCGCTGTAACGCCGTTTGACCGTCAATCCACCGTTTGACCGCAATCCGCCGCCGACCGTTTTGCAGGCGCAGTCAGAGGCCGCATGGTCGCAGCGCACAATGCTTCTCTCAGCGGGCTGGCCGCCGACAATTGACGCGCGACCGAATTTTACAATCATACATGATGATTCGTCATTTTTCTGCCAAATGTTTCCTACAGCAGATGCTCCGCGTCACTTTCGCGGGTGTAAAAGCGGGGCTGCCCCATCGTCCGCTTCTCCAGACATGTGGGCAGCCCCGGGATCATTATTTCAGTTCCACTTTTGCGCCAGCTTCTTCGAGCTTCGCCTTGATTTGTTCGGCTTCTTCCTTGCCAACGCCTTCCTTGACCGGCTTCGGAGCGTTGTCGACCAGGTCCTTCGCTTCCTTCAGGCCGAGGCCGGTGATTTCGCGCACCACCTTGATGACGTTGATCTTGGATGCGCCGGCATCCGCCAGGATGACGTCAAATTCGGTTTGCTCAGCGGCAGCTTCTCCGCCGGCGGCGCCCACCGCGCCAACAACAGCCACCGGAGCTGCGGCGGTTACGCCGAATTCTTCTTCAATCGCCTTGACCAGTTCGTTCAGTTCAAGAACCGTCATGTTCTTGATCGCTTCAAGAATTTGTTCTTTGCTCATGAGATAACCTCCATTATATTTTTCATTCAAATTCAGCCTTCCATCGGGCTTCATAACGGGCGCCTCAAGCGCCACTCGTTGAGTACCAATCGTCGAGCGCCAGTTGTCCAGCGCCAGCCGTTGAGCGCCAATCCGGGTGCACTCGGCATTCGAGCGTCAACCGCATGGGAGCACCCGCCGCATCATGCGGCCTTTGCGTTTGCCGGCCGGCTTATCAAGCCTGGGCGGCGCCTTCCTTCTGCTCGGCAACTGCCTTGACCGCCAGCGCGAAGTTGCGAACCGGCGCCTGCAGCACGCTGAGGAGCATCGACAACAGCCCTTCCCTGGACGGCAGGTTCGCCAGAGCCTTGATCTCGTCCACGCCGACGATCTTGCCTTCGACCACACCCGCCTTGATTTTCAGGGCGTCGTTGCTCTTTGCGAATTCCGACAAAATTTTCGCGGGAGCCACCGCATCCTCCTTGCTGAACGCAATGGCCGTCGGACCGGTCAAAAATTCATGCAGCCCGACAAGATCCGCCTTCTCCGCGGCGCGGCGGGTCATCGTGTTCTTGATCACCTTGAATTCCACGCCCGCTTCGCGAAGCTTTTTGCGCAGTTCGGTCACCTGGGCGACGTTCAGCCCGCGGTAGTCCGCAAGCACGGTGCTGGCGGAACTTTGAAGCTTCTCAGCCACTTCCGCCACGATTTGCTGCTTTTGCTCAAGAACTTTCGCATTTGGCACAGCACACACCTCCTGATTCAATGTTTCGTGACTGGTTCATTTTTCCTGACCTGAATATCGATCCGTAGGCATAAAAACGGCCCCCCGCAGACATGCAGCGAAGAGCCTCGAGCTGGCCTCACCACGCACGCCAGCATCACGCTTGCGCGGCACGGCAAAGCCATGTATCGGGAACACCTCGGCGGGATATTAAGCCCAGTTCAGGGCACCTGCTGTCTACGGTACGCATATTCAAATGTCGGGTTTTGCAAATCTCAAGCCTGGTATCTGACGCGCACGCTCGGGCCCATCGTCGAGGAGACGGCGATGTTCCTCATGTATTGGCCCTTGGCCGCAGCCGGCTTCGCTCTCACGAGAGCTTCAAGCAGCGCCTGCAGGTTTTCGGCCAGCTTTTGCGCATCGAAGGACACCTTGCCGATCGGAGCATGGATGATGCCTGCCTTGTCAAGACGGAATTCGATCTTGCCCGCCTTGATTTCCTGAACGGCTCTGCCCACGTCAAAGGTCACCGTGCCCGCCTTCGGGTTCGGCATGAGGCCCTTGCCGCCGAGCAGACGTCCCAGCTTGCCGACTTCCGCCATCATGTCCGGTGTGGCCACGCACACATCAAAATCGAACCAGCCCTGCTGGATCTTCTGGATCATGTCCGTATCGCCAACATAGTCGGCTCCGGCAGCTTCCGCTTCCTTCGCCTTCTCGCCCTTGGCAAATACGAGCACCTTGCGGGTCTTGCCCGTTCCATGCGGCAGGACGACCACGCCGCGCACCGCCTGATCCTGCTTCTTCGGATCGACGCCGAGACGGACGGCCGCTTCCACCGTTTCATCGAACTTGGCTCTCGCCATTTTCTTCACCAGCTCCATCGCTTCGACGATGTCGTAGCTGGTGCTGCGGTCGACCAGTTTGGCCGCTTCCTGATAGTTCTTTCCATGTTTTGCCATAGTTTGTTGTCCTCCCCTGTGGTATTAGCGGAAAATCCTCCCACCTTGCCTGTTCCGGACGCATGCGAGCCGCTGTATGCCTTCGGATAGGGCCCGCGGTACGCAACCGGTCAGTCTTCGATCACAATGCCCATGCTGCGGGCAGTGCCTTCCACCATGCGCATGGCCGCTTCGATGGAAGCCGCGTTCAGGTCGGGCATCTTCGTTTCGGCAATCTCGCGAACCTTGGCGCGTTTGACCGTCGCCACCTTGTTCTTGTTCGGAGTTCCGGAACCTTTCTCAATTCCCGCGGCTACGCGCAACAGCACTGCAGCCGGCGGCGTCTTGGTGATGAACGTAAAGGAACGGTCCTCGAACACGGAAATCTCAACGGGAATGATGAGCCCGCTTTGATCCTGCGTGCGAGCGTTGAACTCCTTGCAAAACGCCATGATGTTGACGCCTGCCTGACCAAGAGCCGGACCTACCGGCGGCGCGGGATTCGCCTTGCCTGCGGGAATCTGCAGCTTGACGACCTTGATCACTTTCTTTGCCATGTGAAACACCTCCTTGCCATAGTGTGGTAAACGGAGGAACCGCCTCCTCCCACATGCAGGGCTATACCTTTTCCACCTGGGTGTAATCCAGCTCCAGAGGCGTCTCCCTGCCAAACATGTTCACAAGGACCTTGAGCTTGTTTTTGTCCGCCAGAATTTCCTCGATGGATCCGACAAAGTTTGCAAACGGGCCGACCTTGACCCGGACGGTATCCTTCAGCGCAAAGTCCAGCTTCGGCTTCGGATCCTCCATGCCCATTTGCCTCAAAATCTGCTCCGCCTCTTCCGGATTGAGCGGCACCGGTTTCGAACCCGATCCGGCCCCGACAAAACCGGTCACTCCAGGAGTATTGCGCACGACATACCAGGAATCGTCCGTCTGGATCATTTCCACAAGGACATAGCCGGGATACACCTTGCGCATCACCGTCTTTTTCTTGCCGTCCTTGTTCACGATCTCTTCCTCCATGGGAACGACCACGCGGAAGATCTTGTCGCCCATCCCCATGGATTCGACCCGCTTTTCCAGATTGGCCTTCACCTTGTTCTCATATCCGGAATAGGTGTGGACCACGTACCATCTCTTTTCATCCATAAAAAAACCACCCTGGAATGATTAATTGAACGCGAGACGAAGCAGCTCTGAAATGATCGTGTCCAAAATGGTGAAATAAATCGTGACAAACGCGACCGTAACGAGAACGACGATTGTGTAGGACGTCAGTTCCTTCCGGTTGGGCCAGCGCACCTTTTTCAGTTCAGACCAACTGTCTGCAAAAAAAGAAAAGAAGGAGCTGAACCCCTGTCTTACTCTGGACAGAAATGCCACTTTCACACCCCCGATTCCTGCAGCCTGAACCGCAACACATTATCTCGTTTCACGATGCACGGTGGATCTGTTGCAGAACTTGCAATATTTTTTCAATTCCAGGCGATCAGGAATATTCTTTTTGTTTTTGTTCGTCGTATAGTTTCTTTGCTTGCATTCGGTGCAAGCGAGAGTGACGACCACGCGCATATCCTACACCTCCCAAAAAACCTTGCTGCAGAGCTGCCGGTGTGCCAACCCGGGGCTTCGCCCCGATGCTTCGCATACGCTCTATGTTCAATTCGCCGTTCAATTATGTCATTCGAACGTATTGACAGGGCTACCCAACAAACTTTATCACAACGGATTCACCTGTGTCAAGAACAAGTGGGAGGCGGCGCGGCGGCCTGGAGCATGCGCTTGCCGGATGCGCGCGTGCGCGCGGGCAGGCGTTCGCATGCGGTGGCGTGCGTACGCTACTGCGCAAGTGCGGCGCGGCTGCGCGCCGTTGCTTGCGCACTGCGCCGATGCGTGCCTGCTTCTTCCATCATTATGCACATTCGCACACCTGTTCAAACGCATCTGCCGCATTTGCCCGGCATGGCCGCGCCATGGCGTCTTGCGGTGCGCCATGCCTGGCACCGCGCATCATGCCGCGCGCAACAGCAAACGGAACTGAGAGACCTTATTCGGGTCGATTTCAGCGGTTTTGCAACGCTAACGGAACGACGAGACCTTATTTGCCTCCAAACGAGTGAATTTTGAAGAAAAAAACACGAAATAAGGTCTCTCAGTTCCGTCAGATTCTAAAAACCGCCCGTTTCCGGCCAAATAAGGTCGCTCAGTTCCGTTAACGTCCAGGCCGGACACCGGACAAATCCGCCCGCCCGCAACCAAAACGCGCCCAAAAAAGCAAACATCCCGACTTCAAACCGGGATGCGGGTCAATTGAACATATTGCGCACCAGCAGGTAGCGTTCCAGCTTCCGCTTCACCCGCTGCAGAGCGTTGTCGATCGACTTCACATGGCGGTCCAGATCCACCGCAATTTCCTGGTAGGAGCGGCCATCCAGATACAGCATCAGCACGCGGCGCTCCAGATCGCTCAAAAGCTCGGTCATCTTGTCCTCAAGGCCGTTGAACTCTTCCTTGTGGATCATGAGTTCCTCCGGGTCGCTCACCCGGGAGCAGCAGATCACATCCAGCAGCGTGCGATCGGATTCATCGTCATAAATGGGCTTGTCCAGAGATACGTAGGAGTTCAGGGGAATGTGTTTCTGGCGGGTGGCCGTCTTGATGGCGGTGATGATTTGGCGGGTAATGCAAAGTTCGGCGAACGCTTTAAAGGATGAAAGCTTGTCGCCGCGAAAATCCCGGATCGACTTGTACAAGCCGATCATGCCTTCCTGGACAATATCTTCCCGATCCGCTCCGATCAGAAAGTAGGATCTTGCCTTGGCCTTGACAAAATTCCGGTATTTCTCGATCAGATATTCCAGCGCCTCGCTGTCGCCGGCATGGACGGATTCGACCAATTCCTCATCCGATTTGAGCTCGTATTGAGTCGAGACCACATCATTGACGCCGATACCCACTTACACCCCTCCGGACTGCAAAGCACTGCTGTTGTTATGAAATCTGTCACGAGCGCACCAATAAGATAGAATTAGTATACATGATGGGGTTTGTGAACGTCAACCAAATGTTCGGGAGTGTCACCCGAAACTGCAAAAAATTGAATTATTTTCCACTCCGTCTCCATTTTTCCAGCCGGTCCCGCAGCGTCTCGTCAATGCGCGTGTCAAAGGAATTGCGCTGCGTGTCCTGTTTCCACCGGATTTTTTCCCGGACATGCCGGCGGTTTTCCTCCACCTGCCACAGCAGCTCGCGGGCCGAAATTCGGAGCGCCCCTTTCCCGAACACAACATGCTGCTCCACCATATCGGAGGTGGCGACATAGATCTGCACTCCCCGTTTCTGGAGGGAATCGACCAGCCGCTCAATGCATTCGTCCGCCGTTTCCTTTTCCTTTGTGTAAATGATCTCGACATTGCCCTGCTCGATTTTCGCTCCCAATCCAGGCACCTCATAGGCGTCAAAAACGACGATGACCCGCCGGCCGGTGAAGCCCTGGTCGTCGGACAAAAGCTCGATCAGCCGGTCACGCGCGTCCTCCAGCGACTGCTTCGCCAGCTCGCGCAGCTCGGGCCAGGCGCCGATCATGTTGTACCCGTCAACAACAAGCACCTCGCTGCTCACTCGCCCGCTGCTCACTCGCCCGCCGCTCCTCACCCGCTGCTCACGCCCTTGCTCCTCCCGCCAATTTTCGCTGGCGCACGACTTCGTACATGAGGATGCCGGCGGCAACGGACGCGTTCAGCGACTCCGTTTTCCCGTACATCGGAATCCTGGCGGTCAGATCGCAGGTCTCCATCACCAGCCGGCCGATGCCCCTGTGCTCATTTCCGATCACCAGCGCCAGCGGCATGTTGAGGTCGAGCTCGTGGATCAGCTGCGATCCCTCTCCGGCCGCGGCAATCGTCCAGATGCCTTCCTTCTTCAGACTTTCCAGCGTCTGGGCGATGTTGGTGACCCGGGCCACAGGCACGTGCTCGACGGCTCCGGCGGACGTCTTGGCCACCGCCTGGGTCAGCCCGACGGCCCGGCGCTTCGGGATGATGACTCCATGCGCGCCGGCGCAATCCGCCGTTCGCAGGATGGAACCGAGATTGTGAGGATCCTCGATCTCGTCCAGGACCAGAATGAACGGATGCTCTTCGCTTGCGCGCGCCCGCTCGAGAATATCCCCGACATCCGCGTATTCGTAGGCGGCTATCTGCGCGATGACTCCCTGGTGCCTGTCATGGCCGATCAACTGATCCAGCCTGCGCCGGTCCGCATACTGCACCGTCACGCCCGCCTGCCTCGCCGCCGCCTCCATCTGATCCGCCCACTGCTTCTGCGCGCTGTCCGCGATCCACAGCTTGTGAACCGGCCTGCCCGACTGGAGCGCCGACAGCACCGCATGCTTGCCGCCGATAAACTCCT
>JGI25328J35697_1001615_pt1 | contig 15354 bp, 5 predicted proteins | sample HigsolmetaAR203D_FD_35697 | JGI IMG/M metagenome (IMG submission 35697)
ATCGAGCTGCGCTTCGGCCATTCGCCGGCGCTCATCCAGGACCGGTCGACGATCACCGTCCTGCTCGACGACAAGCCGCTCGGCAGCCAGTTTCTGACCACCGCCAATCAGCGGGACGCGAAATGGCGGCTCGATCTGGACGGCCTCGAGCTGCCGGCCGGCTTCCACAAGTTCTCGCTCATCGTCCATATGGAGGCGACGGACAACCTGTGCATGGACCAGAACAACCCGGCCAACTGGTTCGTGCTGCACAAGGAGAGCGTCATCCATCTGCGCTATGAGGACAGCGTCGTGGAGAGCGATCTGTCGTGGTACCCGATGCCGTTCCTCGAGAAAGGGAGCCTGACGCCCTACAACACGACGTTCGTGGTGCCGGACGAACCGACGGAGCAGGAGCTGTTCGGCCTGGCGAAGCTGGCGCGCCACTTCACGGGCCTCGTCGCGAATCTGGAACATCGCGTCCTGCTGGAATCGGACCTGACGAACGAGGCGCTGGGCTCCGGCAACCTGATCTGGATCGGACAGACCGGCTCCTGGAAGGGACCCGGCGCCGAGCTCGAGCGGGAGGCGGGCAGCGCCTCCGGCGGCGCCGATCTCGCGGCGGGCACGGTCTGGATCGGACCGTCCCGGTGGAACGATGACTACCGGACGCTGCTGATCACCGGCCGGGACGACGGGCTGGCCCGCGCCGTCGCGATGATGACCGATCCGACGCTGTACGGGCAGCTCTCCGGCGGCTTCGCCAGCGCGGCCGGCGTGCGGATGCCGGCCTCCGCCGCTCCGGCGGACGGCTCGGGCTCGACGCACACGGTGACGCTGGAATCGCTCCAGTACGGCGATCTCGTCGTCGAAGGGCTGATGGTCGGCAGCGCCCTGATCTCCTACAACGTGCCCGCCGAGTACGACATTTCCTGGGGCGGCAAGCTGCACATCATGTTCCGGCATTCGAAATCGCTGAACTTCGCGCAGTCGCAGGCCGTCATCCGGATCAACGGCATTCCCGCGGCGAGCACCTACCTGAGCGCGGAAACGAGCGATTACGGCGTGCTCGAGGCGGCGATTCCGGATGCCGCCCTGAGGGGCAGCTACATCAACGCGGAAATCATGTTCCAGTTCGGCTCGTCCGGCGAAGCGTGCACCGGCAGCGCGTTCATCGGCAACTGGGCGGTGATCGACAACGCATCGTATTTCAGCTTCTCGAGCCTGCCGAACCGGGATCTGAAGCTGTTCAACCTGCCGTATCCGTTCGTCGCCGAATCGGCGTGGAAACCGGTCACGATCCTGCTGCCGGATAAGCCCACATCCGCGGAACTGACGCTGTTTTCGATCGTCAACGGCCAATACGGCGGCGATCTGGCATCCTACGACAACGTCCGGCTCGTTGCCCTGCCGGAGCAGGTGACGGGCGAGGAGGCCTGGCTCGACGACCATCTGATCGTGATCTGCATGGCCGACAAGCTGCCCTCGTGGCTTGCCGGAATGGACCGGATGCCGGTCGTTCATACGGAATCCGGCTGGGAGGCGGCCGTCGGGTCGGTGCGGCTCGCGGACAATACCCGGAAGGACGCGGGGATTATTCAGCTATTTCCATCGACTTATCGGGAAGGAAAAGATATCCTGTTGTTATCCGCCTCCACCGATGCGAGGCTTGACGCGATCGGGGCGACGCTGCTGAAACCCCAGTCCCGCGACGGCATGAACGGCCAGGTGATCGTCATCGACCGGCTGGACCGGCTGCATGTTTTCGACACCGGCCAATACGAACCCGTGCGGTCCATCTGGTGGGACGTGACGGAGCGCCTCCGCGCCGACGATCTGCCGTTGATCCAGCGCCTGCTGTACATCGGCGCCATCGCTGTCGCGCTCGTGCTGTTCGCCGTGATCGTGTGGCTCATCTCGAACCGGCGCAGGCGAGATCAGGGTTGATCTCTTGACGGGAGGTTGACATGTACGCTGCATTGACCTGGATGAAGAGGAAGAGGAGCCGGATCATCGCCGGCCTGGCCTTCGCCGCCGTATGGCTGGCGGCAGCCTCGGCCAACGAAGCGTCGGCCGCCGTCCGCGACATCGAAGGCCATCCAGCGCAAGGCATCATCGACGTTTGGTTGACGGAGGGGCTGGCCAAGGGATTCGAAGACGGAACGTTCCGGCCGGACGCGCCGGTCTCGCGGGCGGAGTTCGTCGCGCTCGCGGGCCGCGTGCTGGATTTGCCCGAACGGTCCGACTTTGTCTATCCGGACACGCCGCCGAACGCCTGGTACATGCCCGAGCTGCAGCGGATGCACGCCGCGGGCGCGATCCGGGGCTTCCCCGACGGCACGTTCCGGCCGAACCAGCTCATCACCCGGCAGGAAGCCGCCCAGATGCTGTACCGTCTCGTGTCCGCGAACCCGGTCGAAGGGACGGTCAACGCCACGGTCAACATTCCGGATCTGGCGCTGGCCGGCGCCTGGAGCCGGGACGCGATCACCGGGCTGGCCCGGTCCGGCTACATCGAGCCGTTCGAACGGTTCCGTCCGCTGGAATCGATCACCCGGGCCGAATGGGTCATCTGGCTGGACCGCTACATAACCGAGCGGAACCGGATCCGCCATGCGGAAGTGAAAGCAATGTTCACCGAGGAATTCGGGGACAAGAAGCTGGACAACCGGCAGGTGACCGACGCGCAGGGCCGCACGATCTGGCGCATCAACGAATCGCCGGAGCAGACGCACGCGATCGCGGACGGCGCGCTCGAGCTCGGCGGCGCGCAGCACATGCAGCTCGCGTCGCTGCAGACGTTCGACACCGCGAAGATGGACAGCTACGCGCTCGAGTTCACGATCAACGTGCAGCGGATGAGCAACGAGGGCCACACCGGACGGCCGATGGCGGTCATCATTCCGCGCACGAAGGACTCGTCCTACAGCCAGTACTACGCCGTCTACTACTACATGGAAACGACCTACATGGGCAACATCGTGGCCAACCTGTTCAAGACGAAATGGGCCATCGTCAACACCGCCGCGCCGTCGGGCACGCAGCCGCTCGCCCTTGGCTATTACATGCTGCGGGAGAACGTTGACTACACCGCGCGGCTCGTGATCGAGAACACGCCGGACGGCGCGGTGAAGATCGATTTCTATATCGACGGTCCGACCGATCCGGGCGACGCTTATGCGCCGGTCGTATCGTACACGGACCGGTCGCCTTACAAGATCACGCACTCGGCCGCCGGCCCGGCGTTCGGCATGACCGGCCGGGCGAACGATTTCTGGGGGCCGCCGCCGACGCTGCGGTATGACGACGTGCGGATCCTGGACATCGGCGAGTACCGGAATTACGAGCGCTGGCTGCGCCGGAATTTCGCGGCCCGGGCAACGGACATCGGGAACCACCCGCTCCGCGGGGAACTGAAGTATCTCGTCAACCGCGGGCTGCTCGACGTGCAGGCGGGGGACAGGCTCTATCCGGACCAGCGCATCCGGGAAGCCGAGTTCGCGGACATGCTCGAGGCCTGGAGCGGCAAGACGCCGACCGTATCCGCCGACAGGCTGCTGACGAAAGAGCGGGCCGCCGAGATGCTCTACGAGATTCTCGGCAAGCCGGACACCGATCTCCGGTACCGGAAGATCTTCGAGGATCTCGACGGCTCAAGTCCCGGCGCGGCCGTGCACTACCTGTTCGAGACCGGGATCATGGGACTCGAGGCAAGCGGCAAGTTCGAGAAGGACCACGTCGTGACCCGCGCCGAAGCCGCGCTGCTCCTGCTGCGCGCGATAGATGACGGATACCGGCTGCCGCACGGCGCGATCCGGCTGCCGTCCATCCTGTCGAGCGGGATGGTGCTGCAACGGAACAAGCCGGTCACGATCTGGGGCACCGGCACGAGCGGCGACACGATCACGGTGAGATTCAAGAATCAGAGCAAGCAGACGGTCGTGAAGGACGGCCGCTGGGAGGTCACGCTCGATCCGGAGCCGCACGGCGGTCCCTTCACGCTGACCGTCGTGGGCACGGCCGAGCGTATCGAGCTCGAGGACATTCTGGTGGGCGAAGTGTTCATCGTGGCGGGCCAGTCGAACGCCGAGATGGCGATCGACGAAGTGAACGACACGGCGGACATTTACGCGAAGTACTCGAACCGTTCGAACTTGCGGTACTATTTTGCCGATCAGGTGATGGCCGTCAAGCCCCGCTTCGACGACGGCGGCAGGTGGGATATCGCCGAGCCGTGGGCGATCGGGTATTCGTCGGCGATCGGCACATTCTTCGTCAACAAGCTGCTGGAGCTGAACAAGGATCTGCAGGATGTGCCGATCGGCATCATCCGGGTCACGTACGGCGGCTCGACGATCGAGGTGTTCCTGCCGGACACGTTCTTCGCGGCGATCGGCTACGAGCAGCCGCATGAAGACCCGATCATGTCGGGGTACTGGAACGGCTTCATCCACACCGTCGCGCCCTTCGCGGCGAAGGCCGTCCTGTACTACCAGGGCGAGAACAGCACCCAGCTCGGCTACGCCTACGAATCGCTGCTGCGCGCGTTCATCGCGGCGATCCGCGAGGAGTTCCGCGATCCGAACCTGCCGTTCTTCCTCGTGCAGCTCGCCGGCTACGGGGAGAACTACTACGAGACCGACATCGACAGTTGGCCGGTCATCCGCGAGATCCAGATGCGGGTGGCGAACACGGTGCCGAACGTCGCGGTCGTGACGGCGGTCGACCTCGGGGATCGCGATCCGCTGGAGATCCACCCGAAGGACAAGCGGCCGATCGGCGAGCGGGCGGCGTACCGGGCGATGGAGCGGCTGTACGGCGACAGCTCGTACCGCGAGGTGCGCAGCCCGGAAATGCGCGAATGGGAACTGTCGGCGGGCGGCGAGTACACGATCCGCTTCGACTACGTCACCGGCGGGCTCGTGCTGAAGCAGGTCCCGAACCTCACCTATACCGGCGAGAGCGGCTTCGAGGTGCTGGATGCCTCGGGACGCTGGCGCGCCGCGCAGGCGAAGCTGACCGACGACCGGACGGGCGTCGTGGTCTGGCTGCCGGGCGAGCAGGCGCCGCAGGGCGTGCGCTACGCGTGGCGGAACTATCCGGCGGTGACGCTGTTCGACGATTCGGGCTTTCCCGTGCTGCCGTTCAACTCGACGAAGGATCTGAAGCGCGTGCCGCCGGTGATCGGGACGGACGCCAACCACATCCGCGTCAACCATCACCTGCTGAAGAGCTACGACGGCATCGTCAACCTGACGCGCGGCAGCCCGTTCCGGATGATCGAGACGAAGGACGGCTACACGCTGTGGCATTTGTATCCGATCGAGGGCCAGTCGCCGGGCGACGAGATTCTGCTGCTCGCGCGGCTCGACAACGCCGTGACCGGACAGGGCACGAACGAGACCGTGATCCGGATCGCGAACCACGGCCTGAAGGCGGGCGACTGGATCCGCAACAACTCGCGCGGCTGGATCGCCGCCCGCGTGACGCGGGTCATCGACGCGAACACGTTCGAGATCGAGACGCCGATCGACGGGCAGGCCGCGGGCGACGAGATCGAGCGGTACACGCAGAAGCGCGTGGTGAAGGCGTTGAGCGAACGGGACAAGGTGAATTGAGACGGCGAAGCCCCCGGAACCCCGGTTTTCGGGGGCTTCTGGTGTCCGGATGCGGGGCAAGGCGGTTCGGCGTCAGGACTTGACGCCTTCCGCCGCCTGCTCTTCCGGCTGCCGATGCTTCATGCTGTGCCAGCCCGCCGTTGTCTCGTACCGCACGTTCCCCTCCGCATCGAATCCCTGAATCCGGTAACTCCCGCGCGGCCGTTCCGGCGTCGCGACGAACCAGCTTCTCACGCCGTCGGTTTCCGGGTACATCTGCGCTTCATGCACGTCGCCCCGGTCATCCGTCACGCGCATGCGGACGATCTCCGGATCCAGCACGAAGCCCGCGAGAAGGTCGATGCTCGCGTCTTCCGGCCCGAAGCCCGCGCTGGCGGTGATCGCGCCGGATTCGGCTTCCTTCAGATTGTCCGACGGCGTGTATCCCCACCGGGCGCTCCGCTGCCAGCCGACGGCTTCCCACTCGAATTCGTACACCGCCACCTCGCCGTAGAGCGCCTCGCCGACCTTCGTCATTTTCGATGAAAAAATCACCCGCCGCACCGCGCCGTATGACGCCTCGCCGCGGTATTCGGTCCGCTCCCGGGGATACGAGACGTCGATCAGCATCTGCCACTCCTCGCCGGTCGGCTCCCTGACCGTCAGGGTCGGCGTCTTGTGCCAGGGTGTGTATTGGATCCGGCTGTCGGCGGGGGCGGAGTCCCCGGACTCGGCCGCCTCGCCGGATTCGGCGGGCCCGATGGCTTCTTCGGGTTCGGCCGCTTCGGCGGTGTGTCCGGATCCGTCGCCCCCCGCGGATGCTGCCCCTTCCGCCGTACCGCCCGGGTCAGTCTCTGCCTGCGCCGCCGTTCCGGTTGCCGATCCGGTCTCCGCCGCATCGAGGCCCCCGCCGGCTCCGGACACCGGCCCGCCCGGCTCCACCGCCACGGACGAGTCGCCGACGGCCGGGCCGGGCAGCGCCAGCCGATCCTGNNGGATCGCGATCAGCAGGATGACCGCGAGACAGCCCGCCATGACGCCGAAGTACAGCGTGCGCCGCGCCATTGCGGCATTCGCCCCCGTGGAACGGGCGGCTTCCGCCGCCGCCCGCGCGCGAATCCGGGCGGCCAGCTCGGGCGTGAACATCTTCACCCGCAGCGGTTCGCCCCTGAGATCGAGAACATCGCCTTCAAGATCAGGTCGGTTCATGGATCATCTCTCCCTCGCCCAGCATGGCGGACAAGCGTCGGCGAGCCGCGAACAGCCGCGACTTCACGGTCCCTTCCGGGACGCCCAGAATGTCCGCGATCTCGGCAATGCCCAGCTCGTACTTCACCTGCAGCACCAGCACTTCGCGATATTTCGCGGGCAACCGAAACACCTGCCGCCACACCTCGCTCGCCGCCTCCCGGTCGATGAACTCCTGCTCCGCCGACGCGCCGCTGCCGCGGTCGCGGAACCGGTCGACGAGCAGCGCCCGCCGGAAGAACGCGGATCGCAGATAATTCATGCTGACGTTGTGCGCAATCCGCAGCAGCCAGGTTCTGATCGACGCCTCGCCCCGGAATTCCCCGAACCGGCGATACACCTTCAGGAACACGTCCTGGGTGATGTCGTCGGCCATGGCGCGATGCTTCACGAGCAGAAACGCATAGTTCCACACGGTTTGCCCGTACTCGGCCATGAGCTGATCCAGCGTATGCGGGTCCAGATGCGCCAGGTGCCGCCAATGTTCGTCCGCCATGGGTCTCACCTCTGATATATAGACAACGGTGGAGGGGGTCGGGTTCGATCATCAGGTAATAAAATTTTCTTCCCATGGACAAAACCCCTTCAATGCAGCCCGGATGCCGATCCTTCCGGGGTCTGCGTTGAAGGGGCAGCGTGCTGCCTTGCTACATCTTCCGCCAATACCGGGCGATCATCACGGCGGCCTCGGCGCGGCTGGCTCCGGCGTGCGGCGCGATGAGCGCGCCCGCCTGACCGCTCATGACGCCTTCCCGAACAGCCAGCGCCAGATCCGCCCGCGCCCAGCCGGAGATGTCGCCGGCGTCCCTGAAGGCCGCCAGCACCTGGGCCGTTTCGGAGTCGTCCGGCGCCGGCCGGCCCGCCGCCTGGAGCGCCCGCGCCAGCATGACCGCCGCCTGCTCCCGGGTCACGGGGTCGTTCGGACGGAACGTGCCGTCGCCGTAGCCCCGGATGATCCCGGCGCTCACCGCCGTCATCGCCTCGCCGTAGTACCAGTCGCCGGCCTTGACATCGCGGAAGTTCATCGGCGCCTGCGCCGGCTTCAGGCCCATGGCCCGCACGAGCATCGCCGCGAACTGGGCCCGGGTCACCGGACCTCCGGGATCGAACCGGCCGTCGGGCAGGCCCCTGACCACGTATTTGGACGCCATGAGCTCCACGTCGCCGTTGGCCCAGTGGCCGGCCATGTCGCGGAAGGACACCATGACCTCGGCCGGCACGTACCGGCCCGGTTCGTGGAGCCGGACGACCAGCCTGCCGTCCTCCAGCTTGCCGCCGACGAACGTCAGGGCGCCGTCGTCGCCCAGCCTGAACAGCCCCACCTTCCCGGGGTCGCCGACTCCGGCCAGATCGCCGTCGGAGAGGACCGCGGTGAAGACGACCGGCTTCGCGAAATCGGCGATCGCCGTGCCGCCGGCCGTTTCGGCCCTGAGCTCGAACACCCTGCCGATAGTCCTGACGCCTTCCGGCGCCTTGACGCCCTTCAGCATCCCGGCTGCCGCGGCCTTCTCCGCCGCGGTCACGCTGACCTTGACATGGCCGCCCGCAGCCGCCGCGACCGCGCCGGCGGGGATCTCCAGCTTGAGCGTGCCGGCGCTGTTCTGAACGACGCCGCCTGTGGACGGGTCGAGGTCGGCAGCGATCGCGGCGCCGGGGCTGGCGCCGGATGAGCCCTGCAGGGTGAAGCTCGCCACGCTCTCGGCGCTGCGCGCCCCGTCGGTGGCGACGACCTTGATCGTCGGGGCGATGTCCTCCGCGTCAACGGGCACCTCGAGGGTCGCGTCCGTCTGTTCGAACGCCTGCTCGAACCACGTCTCGCCGCCGTCCGGCGAGTAGAAGACGCTGTACAAAAGGCTGTCGCCGTCCGCGTCCGTCCCCGTCCACCCGACATGCACCGTTCCCCGATCCGAGAGCGGCGCCGTGCCGCCGTTTGCGGGCGACGTGATGGCGACGGCGGGCGCGTTGGCGCTGTATTGCAGCGTGTCCAGCACCTTGCCCCCCGGTCCGGTCAGCTCGATCCGGTCCATGCCGGCGACGGCGGGCACCCGGTAGGCGAAGGAAACCAGATTCTGGGCCACGTCCGCCAGGCCGGGATCCGCCCCCTGCATGCGTTCAACCGAGAGGTTCCATGGCGGGGCGAAGGGATAGCTCGCCAGCGCCGAACCGTCCCTGCCGCGCAGTACGATGGCGTAGTCGCCGCCGGTCCCGGACTCGAGGTCGGCAACGCCGGTCAATTGATAGGCGGGCAGCAGCGCGCCGCGCGTCTCCGCCCCGTCGCGGCCGAGGAGCCCCCGCACCAGCACGAGATCCGGATCGGGCGGGCTCTGAAGCGCGTTCACCATGTGCCAGTACGTGCATTGGTCGATCCATTTGTCGGTCGAAGTCGGCCCCATGAGGGACAGCTTGTCGGCCTGGCGGGCGCGGTTCTCGACGCCGCCCGACGTGATCCGGTGGCCGTGGGCCACGGTGATGTTGCCGATGTTGTGGTAGTCCAGACCGCAGGCGGCCGCCATCTGGTCGCTGGACCACAGGAACGGCGTGCTGTGAACCAGTTCGTGGGCCACCGTCGTGTAGGTCCGGTCGGGCAGGATGAAAATCAGCTTCTGCGACGAGGTGAAGGCCGACGCGCCGGTGAATCCGGCCGCTTGCATGCCGGCGTCGGTGATCAGGGCGACGACCCGCTCGGCCCGTCCGAGCACCGCGCCCGAGGTCATCAGATCGTTCATCGCCGCCCGGAACGCCTCTTCCGGATCCGGCTCGAAGCCGAACCACCCGAGGAAGGTGTTGACGACGCCGCCCCGCTTCGCCTCGATGGCCTTGCGCATGTCCCGCGTCCCCCGCGGATAGACGGGCAGCCCGCCGGGTTTGAGGGGCAGCATGTCCGGCACGTACTTCGCCGATTCCGCGGCCAGATCGGCGGCGCGCCCGGACATGTAATCGGCCAGGGCCGAGTCGGGCCCCGGATCGCCCGGAACAAGGATCGGCTGGAAATAGACCTTCGGCCCGCGGGTCTCCACGACCTCGCCCTCGAGGGTGATCACGATCCCCGTGGGCGTGCCGTCCTCTCGGATCAGTTCCATTTCAATCGTATAAGGACCGGTCATCAGGAAGATGAAGGACTTGTCCGGCGGGATGCCTTTTGACACGTCGAGCGAGACGCTGAACGGCTTGACCGGGCCCGGCTGGCCGTCCAGATCAATCTGTCCCGCCGTCGGGCTGATGTAGATGAGATTCTCGATGCCGTGCTGCTTCACCGTGAACTTGAACTTGACCGGAACGGCCACCGTCCCGTCGGCCGCGCCGGTGATTGTAATCGTGTTGCGCCCGGGATCGTTCGCCGCAGTGGCGGAGCCCCGGGTGCCGAACAGCAGCGTGGGCCGGTGGAGGACCATGGGCAGCTCCGCCGTGATGGTGTGCTGATCGTCATCGATGACCAGCCGCTTCCCCGGCTTGTCAGCGAAGGAATAGTCGTCCTGCCAGACGCCCTGGGAAGCTTCGAACGTCCCGTTGTAGTAGATCACCCGGGGCTTGGGCTCGGGCGCGGACGCGGGCGTCCCGTCGTCGTCGGTCCCGTCGTCGTCGGTCCCGCCGCCGTCCTTCGTTACGCCGCCGGCCGTGACGTACACGTCCGCCTTGCCGTTGGTGTCCCCGTCCGCCAGCGCGGCTTGCGAGGTGACGCCCACATGCATTCGGCCGCTGCCGGGGTCGATCTGCACCTGCGGATCGTCGGTGTTCCCGTCCGTCCCGCCCAGCCGGATGATGGACTCGGGCTCCAGCGGGCCGCCTTCCGGGGTGGCGCCCAGGAACCTGGCGAGAAATGCGTCCCAGAACGTGAGGTCGTCGTCATCCGCCAGATTGGCGGACTGTGACGTGAACGCCACCGCCACGCTGCCGTCCGGACCGGCGGCGACGACGGGCCCCCAACTCGGACCGTCGCCCGGTTCGCCAGACGCAAGCGAAAGGCTCGCCAGATACGTGACGCCGGTCAGCCGGTCGCGGAGATACACCTGCGGGGTCGCGGTTATCGTGTAGCCGGGCACGAGATTGGCCGCCGCGGATTCAAAGGCGACGAACCGGCCGTCGGCGCTGATGGACGGCGCGCCGCTCGCCTTGTCGCCCTCCGCCGCGCCGGGACCGGAGACGCTCACCCGCTCCGTCTTGCCGAGCGCGCGGTCGCGCACGAACACGTCGCGGACCCGGTTCGTGTCGCCCGCCGCCAGGTTGAACGCCGTCGACGCGAAGGCGACGAACCGGCCGTCGTAACTGATGGAAGGGCGCTCGCTCATGCCGTTGGCTTCGGCGCCGGACCCGTCGGCCACGCTGACCCGCTCGGTCATGCCGGTCTGGAGGTCGTGGACAAAAATATCCGCCGTCCCGTTCGTGTCCCCGTCCACCAGATCGTTCGACCAGGATTGAAACGCCACATACCGCCCGTTGCCGCTGACGGCCGGCTGCACGGAGAAGCCGAAGCTGTCGTTGCTCTGGGCGCCGCCGCTGCGGACGCTGACCCGCCAGGTGGCGATGGCGCCCGGCTCGTCGAATATGCCGTCCCCGTCCGCATCCCGGTCATGGACGAAAATATCCGCGGTATTGTTGGTATCGCCCGGCACGAGGTCGGAAGCCCAAGACTCGAAGGCGACGAAGCGGCCGTCGGCGCTGATCGAAGGATTGTCGCTGTCGGGCGCGCGCGCCCCGCCGATCGGGGCGGAGGCCTGGCCGCCGTCGCTGCGGACGCTGACCCGGACGATCTTCACGAAGCCCGGTTCGTCGTACACCCCGTCGCCGTCGGTGTCGCGGTCGAGGACGAAAATATCCCGCGCGCCGTTGGTGTCATTCGGCACCAGATTCGTGGCGTCCGACGCAAAGGCCACATACCGGCCGTCGGCGCTCATGGAGGGCGCGAAGCTGTCCCCGTCCGCGGCGTTGCCGTTCAGGCCGACGCTGATCCGCTTGAGCGCGACGGCTTGCGACAGCGTCCCGGCCTGCGCGGACGCCTTCACGGACGCCTTCGCGGAGGCCTGGACATGGCCGGCGCCGGCGCCGGCGGGAATCGCCAATCCCGCAAGAAGCAACAGGATGACGCCCCGGGATAACCATCTGCGCCCGTGACGAAAACGCGTCACGGCGATCACACTCCTTTCGTTCCATCGAGCGGGATTCCCTGTTGCAGATATGTCCCCGGGACATGATAGCAGAGCGCGCTATGCGAATCCTATGCGTTTCTAAGCGTCCTGGCCGGGGAGACGGAAATCGCCGGCGAGGATGGACCGGATCGCGGTTTTGACGGCGCGGGAGGGGGAGAGTCCGAGGGATTCGTCCAGTTCCCGCACGTAGCGCCGATACTGGGCCAGCGCCCGGTTCCGCCTGCCGCTCCGGACCAGCAGCGTCATGAAGTGAACCAGATCCGACTCGTCGGTCGGGTCCTCGCGCACCAGCGTTTCGGCCCAGGCCAGCGCCTCCTCCCGCTCCCCGCGGGCCTGCGCCGCCTCCCGCAGCAGCCGCAGGGCGCGCCGCCGCGCCGCCGCCGTCTCCTGCCGGACGGGCCCGGCCCATTCGGTGTAGCGGTCGTCCGCCAGATACTCGCTCCGCGTCAGGTGCTCCAGACGCCGGGCCGCCTCCGCGTCCCCGCCGCGCACGGCATGATCGAGCCGGCGGACCTCCTCCACATCCCAGAAGTCACCCGGCCCCAGCACCAGCCGATACGCTTCTCCCTGCAAAATGATTCGTCCGGCCCCGTCGGCGCCGGCGGCATCCAGGGCGCGGCGCATCTGGCTCACGGCGTTGTACAGGTTGGAGAGCGCCGCCGGCCATACCGCGTCGGGCCAGAAGGCGTCGATCAGCAGATCCCTCGGGACGGCGTTGGGGCAAGCCGTCAGCAGATATGCGAACACTTGCCGGTCCCGGCGCCGGCGCCAGCGCACCTCCCGGCCGTCCGCCCGCACCTCCAGATGGCCCAGACTTTGGATGTGAAGGTTGGCGCGCGGCGAGACGGTTCGGTGTTCGTCCAGTTTTTTCATCAGACGGTCCTCTCGGCGCAGAAGCGCCTCCGTCTGCCCGCACGAATCCGCCGCCTCCATCGCCTCCGACAAGGCCGCCCGCGCGCCCGCCGCATCCCCGAGGCCCGCCCGCGCCGCCGCCAGCAGCAGCCCGGCCCGCGCACGCAGGAAGGGGACGGGCAGCGCCCGGGTCATCTCCAGCACCCCGACGGCCAGCTCCGCCGCCGGGCCGCAGTCGCCCATGTCCAGATAGGCGGGAGCCAGCTCCAGCAGCGCCTCGCCGCGCAGCCAGACCGAGCCGAGCGGCTCCAGCGCCCGCCGGGCGCGCGCCGCCTCCCGGTCGCGGCCCGGCCGGTCGCCGTTCCGCGCGGCCAGCACGGCCGCCAGCACCGGGCGGAAATAGCCGCGGTACATCCCGGCGTCCTCTTCCGGACAGCTTGCCAGCGCCCGGGCAAGCAGCGGGCCGGCGTCTTCGTCGCCGGCCGCCGCGGCGATGCGGGCCAGCATCAGGCGCATCGACGGCACGAACCCGGGCCAGCCCCGTTCCACGGCCACCCGGATCGCTTCCTTCATGGCGTCCCGCGCCTCCCGCCAACATCCCTGCTCGAACCGGACATGGGCCAGGAAGGCGAGATTCATGGCGAGGCGTCCGTACACGTCCCGCCGCCGCAGGCCGGCGACCACCCGTTCCATCAGGGCCAGGGCCTCGTCCAGTCGTCCCAGCGGAATCAACATGTAGTTGGCGTAAGCGCCGCTCATCGCCAGCTCCAGATCGGAATCCCTGCCGAACGCGTCCCCCGCGGCCGAAGCCCGCCATTCCGCCTCCGCCTCTTCAAAACGGTCGTTCAGGGCCAGACCGATCGGGTAAGTGACGCGCAGCATTCGCCACTCCGCGGCATCCGCCTCCGACCGCATCACTCCGGCCACTTCCAGGACGGCGGACGTCCGATCCAGGAAGATGAGCGTCTCCACAAGGATGAACGCGCAGGCGATGAGCCCGGATCGGTCGCCGCGGGCGCGGTACAGGGACAGGGCGGCCGACAGTTCGGGCAGCGCCTCCCGGTAGCGGCCGCGCCTGTGGTGCAGCAAGCCGGCGAGCAGACGCACCCCCGGCCGGCGGCGCTGGCGCTTGTCCAGCCGTGCCAGCCATTGCTCCATCGTCTCGAGCGCGGGGACGTCCAGCAGGGCCATGCGCATGTCCGCGATCGTCTCGGCCGCGGCCTTCCCGTCGTCCGCCCGCAGGAAATGCTCCACCGCCTCGCGACGGGCGCCCCGCCGGCGCCAGGCTTCGCCGGCCCGCCGGTGGAACTCCCGCAGGCCCGCCGGGCCCAATGCGTCCTCGGCCTCCTCCCGCAAAGGATCGCCGATCAGCGGGTGCAGTCGCTGGTACCCGTCGCCCCAGATGGACCCGACCAGCAGGCCGCCCCGCCGCGACAGGCGCTCCAACGTCCGGGACGCGTCCGTCCGTCCGAGCGCCTGATCCAGAAGCGGCCCGTCGAACCGGTCCAGCAGGGCGGCGCCCCGCAGCAGCTCCCTGTCGCCGGCGGACAGATTGGTCAGGATCTCCTGCCGGACGTACTCGCTCAGCCATTCGGCGCCGCTTTTGCCGTGCCGCTCCAGCTCGGACCATCCCTGGGCCAGGAGGCGCAGGGCGACGGGCCAGCCCCCGGTCCGCGCCAGCAGCGCCTCCAGCCCGGCGGCATCGGCCGAGCGGCCGGCGGCGCGTTCCAGATAAGCGGCCGCCTCTTCGCGGGTGTAGGCCAATACGTCCCAGTGGATCACGTTCAGGCCACCCGCGGCCTTGATCCGCGCGAGGGGCCAGGGCGGCAGCCGCCGGCTGGAAGCCGCCACCCGGACGCCGGACGGCAGCCTGTCCAGAAGCTCCCTTAAGAGCCGCGCCCCGCCGGAACGCCCGGCAAGATGGTGCATGTCGTCGAACGCCAGAATCACCTCGGGGTTGCCCCGTTCCAGCAGGGCGTTGGCCAGTTGGGCGACGACGGCCTCCGGATCGCCGGCGCCGGTGTCGCGCACCCGCCCCGCCAGCCCCGGCAGCGCGCCGTCAAACCCTTCCAGCAGATGAGCGGCCAGAATGGCCGGGTCGTTGTCCGAACCATCCAGACTGTACCAGACCAACGGCAGGCCCAGATGGCGGAGCTGGGCCAGGGCGCACGTCTTCCCCCACCCGGCATCGGCCACGATGAGGGTGCAGCGCTGCCGGACCGCCTCCCGCAGCACCCGCGTGATGCGCGGGCGGTCCAGGCGCCCGCCCGCGGGCTCCGGCGGCAGCAGCTTCGTGCGAATGATGAAGGAAGACATGGCAGTTTTCCCTCCTTCCCCGTGTGATCCGTTCTTCCGTGATCCGCGCGTTCGTCCTGTGCGGGATGTGATCGGGTGACGTCGCTATGAATGGTGGAATCGTTGCGTTGAGGTTGTGCGGCATTATTTATGTTTCGCGCCGTTCCGGACAAATCGTTCCTTATTTCTTCGACGGAAACGCTGTGAATCTTTGTTGGTTATTCCAGTTGTTTTTATGC
>JGI25328J35697_1001620_pt1 | contig 15328 bp, 16 predicted proteins | sample HigsolmetaAR203D_FD_35697 | JGI IMG/M metagenome (IMG submission 35697)
CCTCTGCACTTGTGGACAGACTAGTGCATCATGCACATGTCATAGCATTCACAGGGGAAAGTTACCGATTGAAAAATGCCCTTTCTTCTATAAAAACACAATATGGTAATTAATGTAAAAATCGCTACAAGCCTATGTAAATTTCGCTGCATTTTTCTGCACTTTTTGCTTGCAAAAAACAGCCATTCACGGTATTTTAGAGGCTTTCATCTGGCTTACATCATGCAAAATATCCTTTACACTTGTTTGGCATCCTATTTTTTTTAGCTTATAGGCCAAAAAGGATTCCATGNCAAGCGCAAGGAAACAAACCATGATATGGCCTCGAATACGAGATTCCACTCGATGGTACATCGGGCGAAGTTCTAGATTCGACNTNAGGTTACGANNNGCTAATTTTCCCTTTTTTGGCTGCATCATTGAATTTACTTTTTTTATAGTAATAGGATACTCTTTAAAAAAAGAGGGATTTGAAGTATAAACAATTATCTCATCTTTACTACCTATTAATTTTGACAAATTTTGAATTATATTTATTGTAAATATTCCCAAACCTGTAGGTTTATCATCCAATATTGTCGCATTAATTGCGATTTTCATATCTTTAATACCCTTTCCTAATTTTATATGAATTATGAATGTATTTTTTAGAATTTCTAATTTAACTTTTCTTATTATCTTGCTGATACAATATTTTAGTAACAATTAATCTATCCGTTACTTGTTTCAAATATCCATTACTACCTTATAGTTTAATTCGTATAATAAACTCTTTCAAAGCCTCTCTCCAATACCTCATTTCACTAAACCCATTTAACTTTAATGCCATATGTTCAAACACTGAATAAGTTGGTCTTGGCGCTGGTCTTGGAAAGTCTTTTGTCGTACAAGGATTTACTTTGACCTCAATCCCAGCCTCTTCAAAAATCGCTTTCGCAAACTCATACCAAGAGCAATGTCCAGAATTGGAAACATGGTAAACTCCGTATTTTTCCGTTTGAATCAGTTCCAAAATACAATTCGCTAAATCAACTGTATACGTTGGACATCCAATTTGGTCATGCACGACCATCAATTCATCGCGTTCTTGCGATAGTTTTAACATCGTTTTGACAAAATTGTTCCCATGCTTTCCATATACCCAAGACGTTCTGACAATAAAAAACTTCGAATGTAAATCACGAACAAACTGCTCACCAGCTAATTTGCTTTTTCCATATACGCTGAGTGGGTTTGTCGGCGCAAACTCATGATATGGTAAATTTGCCGTTCCATCAAAGACATAATCGGTACTTACATACACTAGTTTCGCTCCTACTTTTTCCGATACGACTACTACGTTTCTCGTTCCATACGAGTTAATGGCAAACGCTTGATCTGGCTCTGATTCTGCTAAATCCACTTTTGTATAGGCAGCCGCATGAATCACAACATCTGGTTTTACTTTACTAATGACCTGGTGTACTTGATCGAAATTAGTAATATCTAGCTCCTCACGTCCGTATCCGTAAACCTCATAACCTCTATCTGACAACAAATCGACTAAATCTGTGCCAAGCTGACCTTTTGCACCTGTTACAACCACTTTCATAGCTTGTCACCATACTGTTTTTGATAGTAGTTCATGTATTCACCCGATTTAATATTTTTCCACCATTCTTGGTTGTCGATATACCATTGGATTGTTTCAACGATACCCTTTTCAAAGGTATATTGCGGCTTCCAGCCAAGCTCTGTCATAATTTTCGTTGGATCAATTGCATAACGACGATCATGCCCTGGACGATCAGCAACATATTTAATTAAATCTTTGGAAACTCCGAGTTTTTCAACGATTAGATGCACGATTTCATTATTTGTCCGTTCATTATGTCCGCCGATATTGTATACTTCCCCAGGTCTACCTTTATGAATCACTAAATCAATCGCCGCGCAATGGTCTTTGACATGCAACCAGTCACGAATATTTTGACCATCACCATAAATCGGAAGTTCTTTCCCTTCCAACGCATTCGTGATCATTAACGGAATGAGTTTTTCAGGGAAGTGATATGGTCCATAGTTATTGGAACATCTCGTAATATTCACATTTAGTCCATACGTTTCATGATACGCTCTAACAAGCAAGTCTCCACCAGCTTTACTTGCCGAATAAGGGCTATTCGGTGCTAATGGTGTTTCTTCTGTAAAATATCCCGTTTCTCCAAGTGTACCGTACACTTCATCCGTTGAAATTTGCACATATTTCTTAATATTGTTGTCTTTCGCCACATCTAATAACGCTTGCGTACCTAATACATTTGTTTTTACAAAAATATCAGGATCTGTAATACTACGGTCTACATGCGACTCAGCCGCAAAATTGACAATTACATCAATTTCGTGTGTTTTTACAAGATAATCGACTAACTCACGGTTATTAATATCACCTTTTACAAATGTGTAGTTAGGATGATTCTCCACATCTTTTAAGTTTTCTAAGTTACCAGCATAAGTAAGTAAATCGTAATTGACTACTTTATAAGTTGGATATTTCTCAAGCATATAACGGACAAAGTTGCTGCCAATAAAGCCTGCTCCGCCTGTAACTAAAAGATTCATTATTATCTCTCCCACTCAAAGTTGATTTCGGCATCTGCTAATAGTGGATGTTTCGTATCTTTATCAGAAAGAATTGGATTCGCTGTCGGCCAGTCAATTCCTAACGCTGGATCATTCCAAAGAATACCACGATCATGTTCTGGAGAATAGTATTCGTCCACTTTATATTGTACTTCCGTATTTTCCACTAACGTACAGAAACCATGGGCAAATCCCTTTGGTACAAGCAATTGCCGCTTATTATCCGCGCTCAAAATAAAACCTTGCCATTTTCCAAACGTCGGTGAACCTTTGCGAATATCAACAACTACATCATAGATAGCCCCTCGAGTAACGCGAACTAACTTCGTTTGCGCCTTTGGATTTAACTGATAATGAAGCCCGCGGATCGTTCCCGCTTGCTGGGATAACGAGTGATTATCTTGAATAAAGTCGAAATCAAGCCCATATTCCGCAAAAAGCTTTTTATTGTAGCTTTCCATAAAAAAGCCCCGGTGGTCACCAAACACTTTTGGCTCAATCAACAATACACCAGGTAACAGCGTCTTACTCACTTTCATTCTAAAGCACCTCATCTTTACAAATAAATCGGTCGTTTTTTCTGGTTGGCAATATCAATTAAATATTGACCGTACTGATTTTTCTTTAACGGCTCCGCTAGTTTTAATAGCTGCTCTCGATCAATGTATCCTTTCAAATAGGCAATTTCTTCAAGACACGCGATTTTTAAACTTTGCCGCTTTTCAATCGTCTCGATAAATTGCGAAGCCTCAAGCAAAGATTCATGCGTACCGGAATCTAACCATGAAAAACCTCTTCCTAAAATCTCCACGTGTAATTCGCCAAGCTCTAAATATTTTTTGTTCACATCTGTAATTTCTAACTCGCCACGAGCGGAAGGCTTAATACTTTTCGCGAATTCTATAACGCGGTTGTCATAAAAATACAACCCTGTCACCGCATAATTAGACTTCGGATGTTTAGGTTTTTCTTCAATGGAAATGACTTTTCCATTTTCATCAAACTCTACAACGCCAAAACGTTCTGGATCGTTTACGTAATACCCAAACACCGTCGCTCCTGTTTTTCGTTCCACGGCTTTTTGTAATAACTTTGTCAACCCATGGCCATAGAACAGATTGTCTCCTAAAATCAGGGCAACATTGTCATCACCGATGAACTCCTCTCCAATAATAAACGCCTGCGCAAGACCATCTGGCGAAGGCTGCACGGCGTAAGACAACGAGATTCCTAGCCGTGACCCATCTCCTAATAGCTCCGCAAACCGCGGTGTATCATTATGAGTGGAAATAATCAAAATATCACGAATGCCAGCTAACATTAACACCGATAATGGATAATAAATCATAGGTTTGTCATAAATAGGCAACAGTTGTTTAGATACTGCCTTTGTTAAAGGATAAAGGCGGGTACCACTCCCGCCTGCTAAGATGATGCCTTTCATTCATTGTCCCTCCATTACTGGTCCCAAAATTGTTTATGCATACTAATCTTTTTCTTCATGGAAAGAGGGATTATCTTTTCATAGATTCCTAATCGATATCCCAAAAATTTCATTGCATTTCTTACAAAAAAAGAAGGAATTAAGTAGTATTTCTTTTCTTTTATAATAGTTCGAAGTTGTTCTACTGCAAATTTTGCCCCTTCCCCCTCTGCTTGTGCAAACTCTTTTAATATCCATTTTTCTCTCCCATAAAAAACACCTATATCAAAATATCTTTTAAACTCTTCTATGATAGTGTAATTATGGGAGTGATAAACTTGTGCTTCCGCAACATATGCAATTGCCCATCCTTTTTTGAGCATCCGTGCAGCAACATAAGTATCTTCACTCAAAATGGTGTTAGTAGGAAATCCTCCTACTTTCATTAAATATTCTTTCCTATAAGCCGCAAAGGAATTAGAAACAAATACCGTTTTAATTCCCAATTTATTAACATCTTTTAGTGTCTTAATTTGACTTTTTGCAGGATAATTAAATTTTCTTGCGAAAGCACCAAAAAAATCAGCATTTAAATGTGGTAATTGTCTACCATATGCCATGCCGATCATCGAATCCTCTACTAATGGTGTAATTAATTTTTCAATGGAGCTAGAATCAACAGGGATTGCATCTTGTGTTAAATATACTAGTATATCCCCCTTAGCCAAATGAGCTGCTTTATTACGAGTCCCTCCATGATTAAACTCTGATTTCGATATTTTAATTACCTTCACATTCTCTTTTTCTAAAAAATCTAACGATCCATCTGTAGAAGAAGAATCTATTATGATGATTTCACTATCTAATTTTTGAGAATAAGGTCTAATAGTTTCAAATATATTTTTAATTAAAGACCCTGGATTATAGGTAGGAATAATTATACTAAGTTTCATTTTTAATCTCCTTCATCTAATATTTCTTCTAATTGAAGAAGCGAATCAATATAAAACTGATTTAACTTTTCAACATGGAATTAGACTATACCAAGACGGTGCAATACATTATTCAGGCTTTTGGAAATCTCGGTCAAAAAGCGAGTACATGGCTTCTTCAATCGAAGAACGTGTCGAATGAAATCGATAGAAATCACTATTTCTTTTAGCCATCACTAAGTCATTCAATTGGGTTTAAATTAGGGGGAATATAGCAGTAAATAAATCAACAGAGCCATCCGCTTTTGACAAGAAAATCCTGAATGAGCTGGAAACAATGAATTTTGCATATCGACCAACGTGGCTAGAACTTATCCTTTATATTCGCCACAAACTGAAAAAATGATAAAAAATCCTCCCTATTATAAATATTGATATATCAACAGTTCTAGTCGTTTCAGGGAGGAATATTTTCGACAAGATTTATAACATTATTTAATATGTGTATATCTTATATTAACTGGGTACGCTTCGCGGGCGCTACTGGTTAAATTTCGTTGAAGTGGAGAAAGCATATGGGATGCATCATGGATCTCTGCGTAACTTATGATGACGAACCCTCCCATGTCTCTTAGCATCAGCATGCCTACATTCGTTCGGTCTAGTCATAAGGCAGAGGCCGGCAAAGCTCCTTTAAGGACTCGAGGTAGAATGGATGATATCGCACCAGCTTCTCCGTTTCATCCTTGTTGTCTAAAGAATCGAGGCGATAGGCATTACGCTGCCGGTTCGAGACTGAAAACGTCCTGGATCATCGCTACACGTCAAACTCCTGGTGCTTCGTACACACCACATGTAGCACCTTCAGTAATTTTCCGCATAGCACGACGATCGATTGTTTCTTCCGCAACGGATTATCGGACCTTGTCGTGTAATATTCGTGCAACTGCAGAAACGCTTCGTTGTAGCGGATCATCGGCATCATCACCCAGAAGAGGAGGGCGTGCAGCCGCCTTCTTCCTCGCTTCGAGATTCGTTTTTGACCTTTGTGTTGGCCAGAGGAATGTTCCCACAGTGTCAGGCCCGCAAGTTTCAATAATTGGCGTGGATCCTGATAGTGAGGGGAACTCCCGATTCCCGATAAAAGTTCCACAATAGTCGCATCCCCCAGCCCGAAACGGTTTTTAGCCACTCGTATTCCACGGATGTTTGCATAAGTTCAGTCAGCTGTTGGATCAGTGCCTCGATTTCTTCTTCCAATTGGCGATACCGGCAGACAAGCGTGGCGATTTCAATACAGGCCATCTGGTGTCCTTCCGTTACGCCAATCGAGTGACGGGCTAGTTCCATCAGCTTCTTCGCTTTCGGTTTTTGAAGCGATTGTACGCCCTCGCTTTCCTAGTAAAGGGCGGGTACTTCCTCGATCTCTTTCCCTGCTAGATCTGACGGGAACGGCGCCTGTTCCAGTGCAACAAGCGCCATTTTTCTGAAAGACCGAAAAACTTGCGTAAATTCCCGAAAATATCGATCGAGCCAGCCAATCATTTGATTCCAAACCGCCCCCTTCTCTTCCACGAGTTTAGATCGAAACGTCGCCCCTACGCGCACAGCTCGACCTCCATTCCTTTGAGAATGCGCGGATAGCTGAACCGGCCGCCTTTTACTAACCGGGCAATGACGAGCTCATCCTTGGCGTCATGCTTGGCCGGAAGATTATCGTCTAGCTCTTTGGAGCGCTTCACGTGCATCGGGTTCCTCATCACAAGAAAAATCCCCTTCTTTTCAAGGAAATAGGCGAAGTTCAGCCAATAGTGCCCCGTTGGCTCGATGCCAAAGATGACTTCGGTTTTTCCGAATTCCTTCATGGCGTCCACGATACGCTGATACAACCGTTCCAATCCCTCTTTGGTTTGGAAAACAGGAAACGACTTTTTCAGTTCCCTTCCTCAGCTCATCCACAAAGCAAGCATAATGATATCCATGCCAACAACCAGTGTTTGATCGGTAACTTGATTAATCTTCTTGTTTGAGATAGAATTCATGTATAGTCTTCCTTGATATCCAAATTAGGGATCAATTTATCGGACTGACACCCCCGAATCATACCAAGAGGACTTTTTTATGCAAGCCCCCGAAAAAGCTTCTAATAGGAATGCTCCTTAATGTTTGTTTCATCGCTAACATTATTGCCATAATTTCATCAGCTCTTTCTCTTTTTTTGCCACTAAATCACAAAATTGGTGATGGACCATTTTGTATATATTGCACATGAAATGATTGATTAACGATAAATCTTTTTTCCATAATTGCAATATAAGATAAGTAAACTCGCACCTATTATAGTCGACTCTAAATATAGGTTGAAAATTTCAGATAACAAAATTAATAAAAATACAGTAATGCTAGTAATGCTCTTAAAAGACTTAAAAGAGACTATGAAATTATTTGTGAAATATATCAATATAATCAAACATATAATAGCAAATATAGGAAGACCAAATTTATATAAAACCGATTTAACTTTTTGACATGGAACTTAGGCGATGCCCATTCGGCGCAGTACATCACCGGGATTTTTGGAAATTTCGGTCAAAAACGAATTCATCGCTTCTTCAATGGAAGAACGTGTCGAATGAAACCGATTGGCAATGACCGTCTCTTTTAGCCATTTCCATAATCGCTCAATGGAATTTAAATCAGGTGAATAGGGCGGTAGATAAATCAACAGAATCCGTCCGTTCTTGGCGATAAAATCTTGAATGAGTTGAGAACGATGAATTTTGGAATTGTCCACCACCATGGCAATCAGCTGATCTTTGTAATGGTTCGCCACCAACTGAAGAAATGATAGAAAATCCTCCTGTTTACAAGAGAAGGAGGTTTGGTGTAGCACGTCTACGGTCATTACGTTCAGAGTACCAAACAATATAATCCTGGCATGATGTCCATACGTCGACACTTGTTTCTGTTTGCCTACTTCTGACCATGTGTCGTGAAGACTCTGATAGGCACGAACATGAGTCTCATCTTGATACAAGAGTACAGTATCGTTATGAGAAGTTTTTTTAATCAGGTCGATTTCCCGTTCAAACGCCTGTTGTTTTTCTGGATCGGCTTTTGTCAGCACATAAGTAGGACGAGTATAGCTCAAGCACAGCCGCCAAAGCATGCGCAGAATTCCTGTGCAGCTCATCTCCACGTGATACGTGTTGCGCACATACTCCCGAATGATCGGTGTGGTCCATGATGCGGGACATCCCAATCCGTGATCAGAAGGCGAGCTTGTTAATTCGTTTTGTTGTTCGGCTGTTAAAAAACATGGGCGTCCCGATCCACATTTTCGTTCTAATAAGGCATCTATCCCACCTTCATTAATTTTTTGACGTAGGTGGCAACGAATTGACGATGAAGATTGAACAAATCAGCGACTTCTTTCTCCATGTAGCCTTCCATCACGAGACGAACCCCGTGATGCGCATACGTAAGCGAATATTATCTTGCTGTTTCTCTAATTTTCGTAAATCAGTTGGGGTGAGGCCATGCGTATGAGTGATGGTGAGACGTGCCATTGTTTTTATCGCTCCTTCGTTCCTGAATTCTAGCTATAGTATGGACAGGACAAGAACGAAGAACGATAATCAAACCAAGTCGAAACAGTTAGTCAGTTATATATTAAAAATTAATAATAGTACTGTACTCGATTAACTCCTCTGCAACATATCTTTTAAGTCCAATACAAAATAGCCCTTAACTTACGAAGTTATGGACCATGAACCACTACCATATGCTCACTTTCATACACTTTATAAGGGTGTTTTTGTTTATGTTTATGTTTTTCGCATATCAAACAACTAGTCAAAATGATCTCCTCTTTTTACTGAACCACTGGTCTTTTACCGTTAATAAAATCGTTAACTAACTCTTCAAAATTGTATTGTTCCTTTAATATAAACTCAATCATTTCTCTAACAGCACCATGTCCTCCACTTCGTTCGGTCACATAGTCAACATTTTCTTTAACTAATGCGGTAGCATTTGCTGGTGCAAAAGATAAACCAACTAGGCTTAAAATAGGCAAATCGTTTAAATCATCCCCCATATAGCAAACTTCCTCAGGGTGTAAATCAAGATTATCTAATAACTCATGTAACACCTGTACCTTATCAGCAATTCCTTGATAAACATAATGGATTTTCAATTCTTTAGCCCTCTTGGTAACAGCCTTAGAATTACGTCCACTAATAATGGCTGTTTTCAAACCGGCATAATGTGCTAAACTGATTCCCATTCCATCTTGGGTATTAAATCTTTTATATTCTTCTTCATTAGATCCTATATAAAGGTTTCCATCCGTCAATACTCCATCAACATCTAAAACAATGAGTTTTATATTTTTCACTTTTTGCATTTTTAAAGCCCCATTCTTATTAAATCTTGAATATGAATCATAGCCACTGGACAATTCTTATCGTTGACCACTGGAAGGACATTGATTTTATTTTTTTCCATTATTTTTAATGCTTCTACAGCTAAGATATCTTTCTTAATTGTAATTGGTTTATCATTATATAATCTTTCTACCCGTTCATCTAGGATATTTTCTTCTTTTGCCAAAGCTCTTCTTATATCTCCATCTGTCAATATACCTTTTAAAACCCCTGAATCGTCTATAATACTAATTGCCCCTAACCCAAATTCAGTCATTTTAAAAAGCACTTCTTTTACAATACTATTAACATGGGCTAAAGGATTTTTGTTGGTAGAAGCGACAACATCTTCAACTGTCAATAATAGTTTTCTACCTAACGATCCTCCTGGATGATATAAAGCAAAGTTTTCTGGCTTGAAATCTCTTGCCGTTAATAGAGCTATAGCCAAAGCATCTCCTATTACCAAGGTAAGAGTAGTACTGGTAGTAGGTGCCAATCCTAAAGGACAAGCTTCTTCAACAATTCCGTAACTAATTACTAAGTCCGCCCTTTCTGCGAGCGTTGAGCATCGGTTTCCTAATATCGCAATAAGTTTTGCACCAATTCTTTTAATGGATGGAATCATTTTTAGTACTTCATCTGTTTCTCCACTATTAGATATCGCAATAACAATATCCTTTTCAGTAACCATCCCTAAATCTCCATGCAATCCCTCTGCAGGGTGTAGGAAAAAAGATGGAGTACCTGTACTCGCTAAAGTTGCCGCAATTTTTTTACCAACCAATCCCGATTTACCAATACCAGTAATAATTACTCTTCCTTCGCATCTTAGAATGTATTTCACACATTCACTTAGTTGAGAGCTTATATCTGCTTTTTTGTTTAAAATAGCTTGCGCCTCAGTGTCAAAAACCCTAGAGATAATACGTTCAAAGTCTACTTCCGTTTCTAGATGTGAAAACATTGAACATCCCCTCCCCTTATCTTAAATTTTTCATAATATCATCGATCTCTTTTACAGACTTTAAAATTCCTTCTAGTTCATCTAACTTAATCATATTCGGTCCATCTGACAGTGCATGATCTGGATCAGGGTGAACCTCTGTAAATAAAGCATCAATTCCTACAGCAACTGCTGCTCTTGATAAATATGGTACAAATTCTCTTTTTCCACCTGTACTTGTACCGTTTCCACCTGGAATTTGTACACTGTGAGTAGCATCAAATACAACCGGTACTCCTAACTCTCGCATAATAGGCAACGCCCTCATGTCAACAACTAGATTGTTATATCCAAAAGTACTTCCACGTTCTGTTAATAATATTTTTTCACAGCCCGATTCTTTTAGTTTAACTACTACGTTCTTCATATCCCATGGTGCTAAAAACTGTCCTTTTTTCACATTAACTATTTTTCCTGTTTTAGCAGCTGCAACAAGTAAATCCGTTTGACGACACAAAAACGCAGGAATTTGAATAATATCTAATACTTCTGCAGCCATTTCTGCTTGATAAGGCTCATGAATGTCGGATGTAACCGGTATATCAAATCTTTCTTTAACTTTCGCTAAAATTTCTAATCCTTTTTCAATTCCAGGACCTCTGTGAGAGTAAATAGAAGAGCGATTCGCTTTATCAAATGAAGATTTAAATACAAATGGAATATTTAATCTGTCAGTAATCTCTTTTATCGCATGCGCCGTTTCTAAAACTAATTCCTCGCTTTCAATTACACAAGGACCTGCTATTAAAACAAATGGATTATTCCCACCAAATACAACTTTCTCATTTAATTTAACAATATTAGTCATTTATACATAACCTCCAATATTTTTTCTACTTTCTTGATGTCTTCTATCGTATCTACACCAATAGAATCATAATTAGTCTCAATTACCTTAATATTAAAACCATTTTCAAGTAATCTTAGTTGCTCTAGCATTTCACACATTTCATAATTTGATTTAGGTAATTGAACATATTTCTGAAGGATCTCTTTAGGATAACAATAGATTCCTATATGTTTATAATAAACAATCTCCTTTCCAGAACGATTATACGGAATAGGAGATCTTGAAAAATAAAGTGCATTATTATCCTTATCAGTAACAACTTTTACTACATTTGGATTACTAACATCTTCACGATTATCAATTTGTTTTTTAGCAGTTATTACACTGTTAGGATATTTTTTAGATTCTCGAACAATTTCATCAATTAGATTCGGCTCTATTAAAGGCTCGTCTCCTTGTATATTTAAGAAGATATCACCTTCCACTTTTTCTGCAACTTCAGCCATACGGTCTGAACCTGATTCATGACTAGTCTTGGTCATTAAAACTTTCCCACCAAAAGAACTGACAACATTAAAAATTTCTTGGTGATCTGTAGCTACAATCACCTCATCCAATTCTTTAGCTTCCTTAGCTCTCTCATACACACGTTGAATCATAGGTTTATCTAAAATCTTAATTAAAGGTTTGCCAGGAAAACGGGTAGAGCCAAACCTAGCAGGGATTACGGCAATAACTTTCACTCATGATTCTCCTTTTCACTTTATTTTAAATAAATGTTTGGAGAAATTATTTATTTTTAACACCTTACTTAATAGACTTTACAATTGAAAAAGGCGATCATATTGAGCATAAACCGCGTTTTTTGAGTAATAACTGTTGAAAAACTCGAAAGATAATTTAGACATTTTCTCGTTAACTGTCTTATCAGTTAGCATCTTCATATGATGTACATAATTTTCAATTTTATTTTCAACAATACATTCGCCCTTTAATGGAAAATCGATTCCCTCGATTCCATAGTCTGTCGCAATAACAGGAAGCCCTCTCGAAAAGGCGTCTAAAGTCTTTAATTTTACTCCATTTCCAAATAATAAAGGAACAATCATCGCACAGGCTTTCTAAACAATAAGTCAAGATTATCGACAAAGCCTAATAGCTCTATACTAATTGGGTAATTTTCAGCGAGTTCTATTTATATAGATACCTAAGAATGTAAACACAATGACTAAATAACTGCTTTTTTACTATTTAGAAGCAAATAAATACCTAAACATAAAAACAAAATAATATAATTAGTATAAGCAATAGGTTCATTAGCCATCGATGCAAATATATAAATTACAAATAGTATCACTCCCTTTAATGAATATTGTTTTAGTATTCTTTTTGAAACGACTAAAATCAAGAAGATGTAAAAGGAAAAGCCTACTACTCCTAATTGAAATAATAAAAATATAAAACCGTTACTATTATTAATAGTTCCTGTAAATTGCTCATAACCGCTAAAATTCCAATATCCCCAACCTAAAATTGGCTTTTCTAGAAAAGCGTAAAATCCGTATAACAAATCATCTGTTCTTAAACTGAATGAAGTAACACCATATTCCAATTTCTGTTTTATTACATTTGTTAAAACATTAACTACTATCGCTAAAGTTGCTGGAAACATCATAAACTTTATCATAGTACTGTAATAACTCTTCGATTTCCCCATAAATTTAAAAAATAAAATAACACATGCAACAGTTATACCAGTTGTGGATAGTGTTGTTGCAATACTTAATAAAAGAACTATATTGGTTAGAGTAAACAAATTCTTATTCTCGCTAAAAAATAAATTATATAATAACGCAAAGTTCAAAAAAATTTGATAGACACCTGGTTCCCAAAAGATTGAATTATTTCTTGCTATTAGAGTCCCGTACCAATTTGCATATTGCCAATGGTAATGAAATCCCAAATAAACATGATAAGGCTTGGTATTTACTACTTCAACCCTTGATGGCTCAATAATAGAAAATGTATCAAATATCACATAAGTTATAAGAGAATAACATGCAATAACAAAAACAGTTCTACTTAAAAATTTAAAAATAGGAATATTTTTGTCATAACAATATGTAACAAAGCTTAACACCAAAATAAACCTAACGATGAAGCCAAATAAATCGGTAACAGTTTCAGGATAATTTAAATAATTTATTAAAAAGAATAAAGATAGAATTATTCCTATAAATGCAATAAATTTACGCTTTAATAAGGAAGGAATTGTTGGTATAGTTAGGATAATAAGTATTATATTTACAATAAAAGGATATTTTTGGGTAAAAATTCCCGCCGTTGAATACAATATCCAAAATAAGTAAATATAAAAATAGCTTGCTTTCAATTTATCTACGATTTGCATTTGATCATACCTTCCTAATTTTTTGAGCCACAGACCTCTTCTTTTTACATAAATTATAATTTCAGAAAAGAAAAAGGAATGAACTTATAACCTTTCTCTATATCTTTATTAGGTGAATAAAATGTAGAAAGTATAAAAACGAGTTAAAGCTTTCAACTAAATATCTGCTTTATGCTCTCGTTTAAACACGTGTCTAAAATTCACAAAATCAAATGTATTACAAATGATAGATAATAGTAGATACAGTATTACGCAAATGATAATGTTTAGAATTATAAATACTTTTTTGTTTAGTAATAAGGCTACTATGCCCACACATAAAGAGATTAACAATACTTTGGCTAACCCAAATCTGAAATCCGGATTACATGTTTTTTTGTAAATAAAGAATCCAATCCCACTTACAATTAACTGAGCTGCTACTGTAGTAATACTAGCTCCTACATAGCTATATTTAGGAATCAACCAAAAGTTCCCTATCATATTGACAATTGCACCACACGTAATAGCCAAAGTATAATATTTCACCTTTCCAATAGATAATAGAAATGTACCAAAAATTGAACCGATACCCACAATAACCACGTTTAATATTAGAATTTGAAAAGCAACTATAGCCCCTCTATATTCATCGCTAAAGAAAAAATCAATTAATTGAGGTGCTGTAACAATTCCACCTATAGTAATAGGTATAGTTATTAACCCTATATATTTTACTGCATTGCTAATATATATATTTCTTTCCTGTATATCATCTACTTTAGATAGTGATGGTAAAATTACACGATATGCTGCTCCCACAACTAGAATAATTGCAGCAACTAATCTGGTAGCAACACTATAAATCCCTACTTCCTCATCACCTTTCATTGTAGACAGCATTATAATATCAGCTTTATCATAAATGTTTACCATTACCTCAGCCCAAAATAATGGAAAGGCACCGAATAAAACTGCTTTGATATTTTCCTTTCTGAAACACAACTTAATACTTGATAAATACCTCTTTATAAAGCCATATTGAAGCAACACATAAAGAAACGTAGTTGCCAAAAATACCAAACTGACACTTATAACGTTGGCTTTATTTACAAGTACTAAAAATAGAGTTACACCAAAGTAAAGTAAATTCCTTAAGATTAGTAAAAATGAATCGACTTTTGATTTTTCATATGAGTCATAAAAAGCTTGCAAATCAAATACCAAAAAAAATGATGCAATAAAAAATATTAGAATAGAGACCTTTTTTGGGGTCTCCATATCTAAGTTTAACAATAGAAACAGTAAAATAATACCTGTGATTATTGACAATAATAACTTAATCAACAGTGAACTAGAATATAGTTCATGAAATGCTTTTTGATTTGATGATAAATTAGTAATGATATATTTTTTCAAACCGTAATTATTCAAGATAATTAAGTAGTTAAAAATGGTATAAGCAAACATAAAAGTTCCGAAAGCATTGGCGCCTAAATGGTTTGCAAGCAGAACACTAACCCCAAAGTTAGCCAATAATAATACTAAATTGCTAATTGCTACCCATAAAATATTAGAAATACGGCTAGTTTGCATTATATTTCAATCCTCACAGAAATTTATAATGATTTAAGTAACTATCTCAACTTTCTCACAGTAAATTGGATTTCTAAGCCTTACGGTTAATGGGTTTGTTGGTTGTTTCGAATACTTCTTGACATAAAAATTTGCAAAAAAAA
>JGI25328J35697_1001624_pt1 | contig 15293 bp, 11 predicted proteins | sample HigsolmetaAR203D_FD_35697 | JGI IMG/M metagenome (IMG submission 35697)
CCGAGGCAGTGAAATAGTAGTCTATCGCACGATTTCCAACCCAATCGGCAAGGGGGATCGCATATCGATACAAGCCGTCAGCGCCAAACCGCAAAGACACCGACTTATAAGAGGAAGCCTCACTTCCTTTATAATGCAGCATCAGTGTGCGAACCAGTCGGTCGTCCTCCGCCTGGACTTCGATCTCAATCGGCTTCGTTAAATCGGTATGGATGCCGGCGGTGCGATCCGTAATGATCGGCGGTATGGAATCCCTCTCTACAACAAGAGGCTCATCCGGCACTTGACCCGCTTCCACCGTACCGGGAGTGGCCGGCTCGATTCCTCCATTGATCTTGATCATCTCCGTAGAGCCCGGCTCCGGATACCGATACTTAATCCCCATATTCGGATTCGTATCGTCCACCCCATTGTTGTATCCGGCCGTCACCAGTTCATGCCCTGTATTCGTGGCTATGACGACCATCCGGTCCCGAGAGTTATGCAGTCCGCCGGGAATCCGGACAATATCCACATTTTCCGTAAGATTCGTCCCGTAATTGGCGTTGAAATCAGCCACCGGCGTATTCTCGTTCGGACCGGTCATTCCCCAAAAAACCATCGTGCCTTGCGGGGGAATGACCACATCGACATAAGGTTTCCAGTACAAATCCTCGTCCTTTTTTCCGGGATACCGGTAAATCAGCATATAGTCCTTAAAATCGATCGGTTGGTTCGTGTTGTTGTACACTTCTATAAATTCATATCCGTCAGCCGACCCAATGTTCGTAGAATCCGGCACCATTTCGGTAATGAGCAGCGGAGGCGTCGCATATGCGCTTTCCGCACGAGCGGATGAAGCCGTGCCGGCGGTTGCGACACTTGCGGCAATCAGTCCGGCGATCGCCAACTTGATCAAGAAACGTTTCATTTTCAATTTCATCAATCATCCTCCTCTTATAAGTTCTTGTGTTTGATAAATGGGGTGATCAACAAAAATCACCGATAGGTATGTGAATGAACCGCATCACCTCCTTTCCGTTTCATCTAACCCATCATGTCATTCATCCATTTCGAAGAATCACAAATGACCAAGCTGCCGGCGGAACCGAAGGGTTGCCGGCCTTGTCTTGAGCCCGGACCTCAACTTCACAGATCCCTTCTCTCAACGGCTTCTCCGGCTGCCACACCAGAAGGCCGGTCTCCGCATGATAATCCGCTCCGACAGGCGTACCATTCACCTTCATGCGAATGGACGCCGGATCGACGCCGCTTTCCGAATCCAGGATCCTCACACCGATGACCGGTCTCGCGTCCGCCACCTGCGCGTTTGGCGGCGGAAACAGGTCCGCAAACTCCGGCCCCGTAACATCTTCGTTCAGATCCGTATACTCGGCGCGAAACTGATCCAGGTAGATGGCTCCCGCGTTTTTGTTACGGTCATTCGTCTCCACCAAAGAGATATGCGTTACGGTAACGGGGCCGGCGATATTGTCGGGCACATCCGCACCCACATATTTCCAGTCGTGCCAAGTAAGCCCTCCGTTCTCCGTCAAGCTGAGCGAAATCGGATGCCCGTTTCCATCCCGAATGCCGAGCCGCAGCCAATGTCCGTTTCCATCTCCGTAAACCCATAAGCCGAATCGGATCGGCTTGCCTTCAATGGTCTTGCCAAGGCTTCCGTTCGGCCCCGCGAAATGAATGCAAGCCCGGGATAAGCCGCTTTGTCCCCTGAAATCATAGGTCAGCTTTGCGGCGAACGTGCCGAAACGAACCGGCTGAGGCCTGGCGACCTTTTGCAGTGTCACGCTGCCGGGGACAGCCGCTGCAAACGAAACGGTCAAATCGTTCAGATCTTCAAATCCGGTGATCAAAGCGTGCGGCTTGCCGACTTGCACCTGCAATTTCCCGCACACGGATCCGTATTCCGCGATGATTTCCCCTCTGCCGCCAGCTGCGGAAGCTTCGAACACGCCGTTTTCCCGCACAATCCCGATCCCGCCCGTTGTCTTCCAGCGGAAGACGTCATTGGAGCACAACACCTCTTTCCCTTCATCGTCCAAAGCCTTTACTCTCACCTTTAGACACCCGCCTTCTTCAATGACGACGGAAGGCGGATCCAATTCCAACCGGGCGATGCGGTCGACGATATGAATGTCGCCGCGCGTACGAATCCGCCCGATCCGCGCTTCCAACCAACCCTTAGCCTTCCGTTTCCCCGCCGTGAATCTCCCGTTCCCGTCGATCCGTCCGGCTTCACCATGGAGTTTCCAAACGACGCTCTCCTGCTGCAGCGAAACCGGATGAAGGTAAGGATCAACCCCTTTCACTTGAAAGACAATGTGACTGCGCGCAAGCACTGCGGCCGGCAACGAAGGAAAGAGATACAACCGCTCCAGTTCCCCCATGGGCGCCGTATTGACAATGACGATTCCATTCCCGACCGCTCGCTCAAATCCGTCCGATGGGGAATTCACCAATATCGGTTTCTCTTCTCCGGGCAGTCTCGCATAACATGTGGAGGAACCGCCGCCGTCAAGATTGATGGCCTGCTCCATCCCCAACATTTGCAAATACGCGGCGCTTTCGGCCATGGTCATGCCGTCGGAATGCCCGGGCTGCCGCCCGTCAATCACAAACAAATTCAATTTCCCCGACTTTGTTGCCGCAATCGTGCGCGGATGCCGATCCGTATGGATCGGCAGCGACGCGTCCAGCAAGCGGCTGTCCATCTTTCCATCGCGAAGCAATACCGCCGCCAAGGTCGAGTTCCCGGAAATCGCCTGTTCCGCCGAATCGATGTCCTGACTGAAGCCGAGATGCAAAGTAACGCGCACTCCCGGCCTTAGGTGCTCCATCATCCATTGCGCCTTCGCGCCGGAAGCAGAGAGGACAATGATCCCATTTTCCAACGGCGAATCGGAGCGGTCCGGATACACATTCTCCACCGTGCCCGCCAGCTGTCCGCCTGCCAAAAGCACCGCATGGCCGTCCATGCGGATGACCGCTTCACACCCGCCTTCCGGGGTACGGGTGGACCGTCCGAAACGAAAGTTGTAAACAACAGCATGGTTCTCATGTTTTAACAATCGCGGTCGGTTCACCATGTCCACTTGGAGAACGGAACCGCGCTCCGTTTCCATGAAGCAATTCAATTCGATGTTTTCGCGCAATTGGAAGGAACGATCCCGCATTCCGGCCAGCACCACTTTACTTTTTGGCGGAGAAGTATAAACTTCGCGGTTCTTGATCTGCAATCCGGACGGAACCCCCGTATAGCTGAAAAAATCTCCGTTGATTCCGGCGACCACATCCAATTTCCGCTGCATCACTTCCTGAATCATATTGCCCACAGTTTCCAACCTTACAATTCGGTCCCCGGACGAAACAGGAAACCAATCGACATAAGGTGCTCCGTCTTCCAACTCCAATCGATAAACCGTCTCCTTCAGATGCGTCGATCTCAATTGTGCGCGCACGAGCCGCAATCCCGGCGCAAGTTCCCAGGTTTGCTCCGATGTCGTTTTCCACTCCACGGCTTCTCGACTCCTGTTGAAATGTAAGAAAGAGACGCAGGTTGGCCGCCTACGTCCTTTAAAGATGCTCAAAGATTTTGTTGGTAACGTTTGTAAGCCGCATTGTAAATTTCCATGTATTTGGCGAGGCCCATTTTCTCCAGCGTGCTTACATAATTGTCCCATTGGTCAAACGAAGTCCTGCCGGTAATAAACTGCGCTTCCATCTCTTCCACATAATTTTGAATATCCGCGCCGGTCGTCGACATAAATTCGTTTTCTTCCAGCGTGAAGCTGAACGGCGCCCACACTTCTTCCGGGAAATACGGCTCCAGCTTCTTTGCCGCCTCGATGGAGTCCGGCTGACCTTCGGAACCGTTGAAATATTTTTCATTCACGATCGACGGGTACGCTCCATTTCGCCATGTCATGTATTTGGAAATCGCATCGTTGCGGGTCAATCCGTTCGGATCGTTTTCAATCAAATCCGTGTACACGAGCGTGCCGTCCGGCTTCTCTTCATACGTGACGCCCTCTACTCCCATGAAGAACAGCTTCATGCCTTCCTCTCCATAGAAATAATCGATCCAGCGAACCGTCGCTTCCGGATACGGATTTTTGTCGGTAATGACGAACGTTCCCGGGTTGGCGAGCGACGATTTCACGTCGGCATAGAGCCGGTCACCGTACGGCCCTGCCATCACTTGCGCTCCGATGAAGTTTTCTTGATTGGTAAGAAGTTCTCGGATTCGTAACGATCACGGCACCGAACAGCCCTTCCGTCGCCCTCGCATAGGTTTGCTCCGACGTGACGGTGTATAGATCTTCGTTGATCAAACCTTCCGCATACAGCTTGTGAATGTACTGCAGCAATTCTTTGTACCGCGGATCCGTCGGAATGAAGCGAAGCTCGTTCTTCTCGGGATGCATATCGACGAAGTAATGCATCACCCCCCTGTTGCCCAATCCGAAGGCGCCTCTCAAGATGATATTGATTCTGTAATCGTCGGAAACCGCGAGAGGAACCTCGTTCAGCTGCCCGTCGCCGTTCAAGTCCGTCGATTTCACGGCTTTCAAATAGTTATAGAATTTATCCAGCGTATCCGGCTCTTCCATATTCAGCGCCTTTAAGAAATCGTTATTGATCCAAAGCTTCCAGCCGGCCAATACCGATGTGAAGTTCGGATCGAACACCCTCGGGAAAGAGTAAATGTTTCCGTCAGGCATCGTCAGTCCGCGTTTCAAATCCGGGTTTTCATCCAACAGTTTCTTGAAATTGGGTGCATATTTGTCGATCAAATCATTCAAAGGAATGAAAATCCCCTGCATTTGACCGTAATTGATCAAATCGCTGACAGAAAAGCCGGCAGAGTGGAAGGCGTCGGGATAGTTCCCGGAGGAAAGAATGAGGTTCCGCCGTTCCGCCAACGCGTCGCCCGCGACCATTTCCCACTGAATGTCCATGTTCGTCATTTTCTCGTATTCATTGAACACCAAGACATCATTCCAATCCGGCGTCGGCGTGCCCGGCGCCAGGAACTTTAACTGGATCGTTTCGTTTACAATCGGAAATCCTTCCATATTAACGTAGGACGTTTTTTCCGTATTTGTATTCGTTTTCGAATTTTTCGAATTTTCATCCCCCAGTTCCGTCCCCTGACCGGCCGAACCGCCGTTGTTCGAGGATGACGGCGAGCCGCCTTTCGAACAAGCCGCTACTACCGTCACCATTATCAAAGCCAACAGGATCATCGCTAACTTATTGGCCCTCAATGACACATACCTCCCTTGAAAATTTTAAATTTATATGCTAAAAGGCTCAGCCTTTTAGTGCACCGATCATCACGCCTTTGACAAAATATTTCTGCAAGAAAGGATAGAGAATGAATACGGGAATATTCGCTACGATCACGACAGCATATTTCAGCGCCTCCACGTTCATCATGTATTGAATCTTGTCCTCATCCAGGACGGAAGCCATTTCGTCCATCCGATTCTGGATCAAAATTTCTCTCAAAATGACCTGCAGCGGGAACTTGCTTCGATCGGACAAATACATCAATGCATTGTAAAATGCGTTCCAGTGTCCGACGGCATAAAATAAAATCATGACGGCCAAAATCGGAGCGGACAACGGCAGGACGATTCTCGACAAGATCCCGATGTTGCTGCATCCGTCCATCGCTGCGGCTTCTTGAATTTCAAACGAAATGTTCGATTGAAAATAGGTGCGCATGATCATCATATTCCATACCGAAATCGCACCGGGCAGCACCACCGCCCAAATCGTATTCAACAAGTTCAAATTCGAAACCAATATATACATGGGCACCATGCCGCCGCTGAAAAACATCGTAAAGACGATGAGCACATTAAACACATTGCGCCCGTAAAAATCTTTCCGCGACAACGGATAGGCCGCCAACGTCGTCATAACGACATTGATGGCGGTGCCTGTAAGCGTATAGATAAACGTGTTCAAATACCCTCTTATAATGTTCTGGTTTTGAAACACTTTCTTATAGGCATCCAAATTGAAACCTTTCGGAAGCAGCCTGACTTCCCCTTTCAAGATCGCCAGCGGATCGCTGAGCGATGCGCTGAACACATAAATCAACGGATACATGACAATGACGAGCACCAAGCCCAGGAGACACACAATCGTCCATTCCACGATGCGGTCGCTTCTGCTTTGGTTGATCACGGAAGTTCCTCCTTACCACAAACTCGTCTCGTTCACTCTGCGGGCAATCCAGTTGACGACCACCAGCATGATGAACACAACCACAGAGTTGAACAAACCAATAGCTGCCGAGTAACTGTACTGGGCTCCCAAAATCCCGGTGCGGTACACATATGTGGAAATGACGTCCGAGGCTTGCATGTTGAGCTCGTTCTGCATCAGGAACACTTTCTCGAACCCGACGCTTAAAATTCTCCCGACTTCCAAAATCAGCAAAATCACAATGGTCGGCATAATGCCGGGAATGTTGATATGCCAAATCCGCCTCAGCCGGCTCGCTCCGTCCACTTTTGCGGCTTCGTGCAACTGCGGATCGATGGAGGCCAAAGCGGCCAAATAAACAATGGAACTCCAGCCCATATGCTGCCAAACGCCCGACCATACATAAATCGTCTTGAACCATGCCGGCTCGGTCATAAAATGGATCGGGCCGATGCCGAAAAATCCGATGAGTTTATTGATGATTCCATCGGGGGAAAGAAACAGAAACAGCATCCCGACAAGAACCACGTTCGATAAAAAGTGCGGAGCATAGGTGACCGTTTGCACGAATCTTTTGTACATGCTGGAGCGAACTTCATTGATCATCAGCGCCAACAGGATCGGGATCGGAAAACCGACCAAAAGTTCGTAAACCCCGATGCCCAAAGTGTTCAAAAGTAACCGCTCGAAATAGTAACTGTCAAAAAACCGTTCGAAATGCTTGAATCCCACCCAAGGACTGCCTAAGATGCCGAACCTGGCCATATAATCTTTGAAGGCGATTTGGACGCCGTACATCGGCCCGTATTCAAAGATCGCAAAATACAACACGACCGGAATAAACAACAAATACAAGTCCCAGTTTTTCTTGATCCGTTTCAAGGTTTTGACACGCACTTGCTTGGTTGCGGCGGAAGCCTCTGTCGAGATGGCGGATCCTTTCATATACACCCTGCCTTTCAGGTTGAATCTCCCGGGACAGATCCAAAAGACCACGATTTTCATTTCATGGGGAATCACACGGTATGCATATCAAAATCAATTTGATTTATTAATGTTATATTGTAAGCGCTGTATTTTCATTCTTAAGAAATAACCGGTTATGATACGTTCAGCAGTCGTTGAATCAATTTCGCCACCCCCTCGTTTTCATTGGAGTCCGTCGTCATATCCGCGATCGACTTCACTTTATCATCCGCATTTCCCATGGCAACGCCCAAGCCCGCCGCTTGCAGCAGGGGCACGTCATTCATGCTGTCGCCCGCCGCCGCCACCTCGTCCATGCCAACCCCGAGAAGCTGACAGACGCGCCGTACGCCGGTTTCCTTCGTCACGCCTTTCACCGAAATTTCCATATTGACGGGGGCCGACTGGGTCACTTCCAGCGTGCCCCAGCTTTCAATGATATCCCACATCGCCCGCAGCGTCTTGGGATCATCCTGCCGAATGCCGAATTTGAACCAGTGCTGCTCAAACAAATCGTCCGTCCATTCCCGGTCATGGGTAAAGCTTTCCATGCTGTAGCCCCAAAACCGCGCTTGATGATGCACAGCGAGTTCATAGAGCCGCCGGATCTCTTCTTTGGGAATCACATGTTGGATCCACGGCTCATCCGGCGTCTTTCGCAGGTCTGCGCCGTTGACCAGCACCATGGGGCCGCTCAAGCCGAGTTCCTCCCAATACGGCTTAGCGGTTTGCCAGCCTCGCCCTGTCGCAAAGATAACGGTAATTCCCTCCTCCTGCGCTTTTCTGATCCAATATTTGGTGTTTTCCGTAATTTTCTTCTCTTCCGTAAGCAATGTTCCGTCCAAATCCAACGCAAGCAAACGAATTCGACACATATGACCCTCCTGGCATTTGTCGTTATAAAGACAAACTTTCCAGCGGAATTTCGAAAAAATGATATTTTACCAATGCAGCCGACAGCGCCGGTTCGTCCACCAGTTCCGGCACATGCAGAAATTTCAGCCCCTTGCACGATTCCGGTATGGTGGAAAACAACCGCCGTTGGATGGCCGGAACGAGCAAGTCACCCAACACGGCAATCATCTTGCCCGTCAACAGCACATGGTCGGGATTCAAGAACGTAACGATATTGCTAAGCGACAATCCGACGGCTTCCTGAATTTCATTAAACAGCCGGTTGGCGCTCTCTTCCCCGCTCCGCAATCGGTCATTGAATTCCTCCAGAGACAGTTTCATATTGTTGCGCAAACCGCTGACCGAAGCCAACGTCGTCAGACATCCGTACGAACCGCAATGGCACGGATGGGCGTATTCGCCGCGAAACGCCTTGTAATGCCCGAACTCCCCGGCTACGTGCGAGGACCCGTCGTACAGCTGCTTGCCGATCACGATGGCCCCCCCGACTCCGTAGTCCAACTTGAGAGTAATGCTGTTTGTCGAATCGGCGAGCCGTCCTTCCAGCACCTCGATGATCGCCAGCAGATTGACGTCGTTCTCCACGTAAACCGGGACCGGATACTTTTTCTCCAGCTCTTTCTTAATCCCGATCCTTGAGAAACGTTTCAACCATGATGCGCTGATCAGCACACCCTCCTTCGAATCGACCAGCCCCTGGATGCTGATGCCGATCCCTTTCAATTTTTCAAGATTCGGCACCCGGCGCATCAAGCCATCGATGACCCGGCATATGCACCCCAGAAAATCATCTTCGTTTTCGAACACAAACTCCTGCAGCTCGCTCTTGGCCAGCGGCTCGTTCTTAAAATTGACGAGGATGCCGCGCACATATTTCACCGCCACTTCGATGCCGATGGCATACAGCGAGCCTTCATTCACCGTCAGCGGCACCGGTTTTCGCCCGCCCCTTCCCGAAATCGGCTCGCCTTCGACAACGATTTCCTCCTCGAGAAGGCGGTTGACAATGTTGGTGACCGTCTGTTGCGTCAAACCGGATTGTTTGGCCAATTCCGCACGGAAAATGGGACCTTTCTTGAAAATAAGCTGCAAGATTTTTTGCTGATTGATCGATTTCAGCAATTGCTGGCTATGTACCCGTTCCATAATGATCCCTCTCCTTCCTCCGCAGATCACCTTCACTTCCCCATCATTTGCAGCGAATCGCTCGCCTTCACTTTCTCGATCCACGGTAAAGTCAACTTGTACAACTTGATTTCTTGAAACGTCATGTTCCATTGTTTGATTATATTGGACAAGCGGCGGTTTGCATAATAGGAAGCCGGGATGTGCAGCTGTTTCATCACAAATCGGATTCTGCGGATGTGAAAGGAATTCGATACGAGCACACAGCTCGTTAACCCATGCTCTTGCATCAAAAGGAAACTGTTGACCGTATTGTGAACCGTATTGCGTGAAAGCCCTTCCACAATGATTTTTTCTTCGGGAACCCCGCGGCTGACCAAGTATCGCTTCATGATTTCGGCTTCGGTTAACTTCGATGCGACGGCTCCCCCGGAAACAATGATTCGACGGTACTCATACTTTGCCCATAATTCCAGCGCCGTGTCCAACCGATCCTTCAGCAACGGATGGATTTGGTCATTGTCACAGCGGTAACCGAGCACAATCAGCGCATCCGCTGGAACCGCTCGGAGCGGAGCGGCATGCATCCATATGAAAAAACAAACCGGCGCAAGCAAAATCAAAACAAGGATAACCCAAAGCAGCGTAATCAATGGAAAATGTCCTTTCGAATAATTAATCAAATTGATTTATTATCATCATACATGGGTTTCTTTTGAAATGCAATCCTTTATTTACCACTAATTCTTTAAAATAGTTTAATAAAAAAAGAAGCGAAGGTCGCGCAGCCTTCAATGTTTACCGGCCACGAATCTTCGCCGTTCACCTATAGTTTCGTTTCCATGATCCCCAAACCGTTCGCCTTCCAGGCGGCACCGGAATCGGACATGCCCTTGCCGCGTTAAGCAGTAGGCATTGTTCACCGTCTCCAAGACCATCATGCCGAAGGTTACGTTCATGCCACGCGGCATTGCGCGGCCATCCATGCAGGTCCCGCGCCACTCGGTGGCGATTCGTGCGATGAACGCCGCGCCCTCCGCCGGGCCGGCCGGCGCCGCCGATTGCGGTGCGCGGCCGTCAACCGCGCGCCGCGGCCGGTTCCTGGTGAAACTTTTCCAGGCTGACGAACTTGTTGAAGTTTTTCAGGAACACGAGCTCCACCGTGCCGACCGGTCCGTTGCGCTGCTTGGCGATAATGATCTCGATGATGTTCTTTTTCTCCGACTCTTTGTTGTAGTAATCGTCCCGATACAAAAACGCGACGATGTCCGCATCCTGTTCGATCGACCCGGATTCCCGCAAATCCGACATCATCGGCCGCTTGTCCTGGCGCTGCTCCACGCCGCGGCTCAGCTGGGACAGGGCGATGACCGGCACTTCCAGCTCGCGCGCGATCTGTTTCAGCGTCCGCGAAATTTCGGACACTTCCTGCTGGCGGTTGTCGCCCGGACGCCCCCGTCCCTGGATCAGCTGCAAATAGTCGATGACGATCATGCCGAGCCCTTTTTCCCGCTTCAGCCTCCGGCACTTGGCGCGGATGTCGGCGACGGTGATGCCCGGAGAATCGTCGATGTAAATGTTCGCTTCCGACAGCGCGCCGATGGCCATCGTCAGCTTCGTCCAATCGTCCGGCTCCAAATATCCGGTGCGCATCCTCCCCGCGTCCACGTTCGCCTCGGCGCACAGCATCCGCTGCACGAGCTGCGCCGCCGACATTTCCAGGCTGAAGATGGCGACGGTCTGTTTGGCGCGCACGCCGACGTTTTGCGCAATGTTCAGCGCGAACGCCGTCTTCCCCACCGAGGGACGGGCGGCGACAATAATCAGGTCGCTCTTCTGAAAACCGGACGTCATCTTGTCCAAATCGGCGAAGCCCGAAGGAATGCCTGTGATGGCGCCCTTCTGCTGATACAACGTCTCGACCCGCTCGAACACTTCCATCAGCGCTTCGCGGATCGGCTTGAATCCGCTCACGGAACGCCGGTTGGCGACTTCCATGATGCGCTGTTCCGCGTCGCTGAGCAGCAGGCCGACGTCCTCGCCGCCGGCGTAGCCGTCGCTGACAATCTGCGTGGCGGCGCGTATCAGCCGCCGCAAAATCGCCTTTTCTTCCACAATGGAGGCGTAATAGTCCACGTTGGCCGCCGTCGGCACGGCGTTGGCGAGCTCGGTCAAGTAGCGGACGCCGCCCGCCTCCTCCAGCTGCTGCTTGTCCTTCAGCTTCGCGGTCAGCGTGACCAGATCGACCGGTTCGCCTTCCTCCGACAACTCCACCATCGCTTCAAAAATGAGGCGGTGCGACGTGCGGTAAAAATCGTCCTGGCTGATGCGCTCCTGCACGGAGACCAGCGCCTCTCCGTCCAGCAAAATCGCGCCGAGCACCGCCTGTTCCGCTTCGACGTTCTGCGGAGGAAGACGGTCAAACTCCCTTTCGCTCGTCATATGGCCCCGGTTCCTCCATTCTCCCGTTCCCGATCCGTTGCGTTTGTCCGTTTTCGTGTTTCGATGGTCCGGTGATGGTCCCGTTACGATTGTTCCGTCACATGCACTTTCAACGTCGCCGTCACTTCAGGATGCAGCTTCACCGGAACCTGAACGACGCCCAGCGTACGAATCGGCTCGGGAAGATCGATTTTTCGCTTGTCGATCTTGATGCCTTCCGCCTCCAGCGCCTCGGCGATCTGCTTGCTCGTCACCGATCCGAACAGCCGTCCGCCTTCGCCGGACTTCGCCTGCAGCGTGACCGTCATCGCTTCCAGCCGTTTCGCCAGCGCCTGCGCGTTCTCCCGCTCCTGGTCCTTGCGTTTCGCTTCCGCCTTTTTCTGGTGTTCCAAATGACGGATCGCCCCTTCATTGGCCGGTTTGGCCAATCCTCGCGGAAACAGGAAATTGTTGGCGTATCCTTCGGCGACATCCTTGATTTCGCCTTTTTTCCCCTGGCCCTTCACATCCTGCAAAAACACGACCTTCATTCGAACAACCTCTCCTCTTCGTGCATTTTCTCCAGTATGGAACGCAGCTTGGCGGCCGCCTCCTCCAGCGAACCCGACCATTGCGCCGCCGCGTTGGCGAAATGTCCGCCGCCGCCGAACGCCTCCATGATGACCTGAACGTTGATTTGGCCGAGCGAACGGGCGCTGATGCCGACGCCGCCGTCCTTCCTTTCGGCGATGACAAACGAAGCCGCGATGTCGGACATGTTGAGCAGCGTGTCGGCCGCTTTCGCAATCGTCAGCTGGGAAAACTTCCGGCCGGGTTCGGCGACGGCAACGGCGATTTGGCCGTAAAGAACGACCGCGCTGCGGATCAATTCCGCCTTTTGATTGAAAAGTTCGAGATCTTCCTTGAGCATATCCTGTACGGCGGCCGTGTCCGCGCCGCAGCGGCGCAAATAGGACGCCGCCTCGAACGTGCGGGCGCCGGTGCGCAGCGAGAAGCTTTTCGTGTCGACTGCGATGCCGGCCAATAGCGCCGTCGCGACAAAGGGCTCGATCGAAGCCCGTTCGTGGAAATACTGCAGCAGCTCCGTCACCAGCTCGCAGGTCGAGGACGCGTACGGTTCCATATACATCATCGTCGCGTCGCGTATCAGTTCTTCGCCGCGTCGGTGATGGTCGATCACCATGATCCGGCTGCTGATTTGCAAAAGTCTGGGCTCGGGCAGCAAGGACGGACGGTGGGTGTCGACGACGACGATCAGCGTGCGCGCCGTGGCGATATGCATCGCCTGCTCCGGCGTCACGATCCATTTGTGGATGCGCTCGTGCTTGCGCATTTCCTCCATCAGCCGCTCGATGCCGGGATGCTCCTCTTCGATGACAATGTATCCGTCCTTGTTGGCGAGCTGCGCCGCCTTGAGCATGCCGATGCAGGCGCCGAGCGAATCCATGTCCGGCATCCGGTGACCCATCACGATCACCTTGTCGCTGTCGCGCATCAAATCGCGCAGCGCGTGGGAGATCACCCGCGCGCGCACCCGTGTTCGCTTCTCCAGCGCATTGGTGCGACCGCCGTAGAACGACAGCTGCTGACCGTTCCGCACCGCCGCCTGGTCGCCGCCCCGCCCGAGCGCCACGTCCAGGCTCGCCTGCGCCAGCCGGCCGAGCTCCGTCAGGCTGTCCGCGCCCGAGGACACGCCGATGCTCAGCGTCAGCGGCAGCTTGTATTCCGACGTCAGGTCGCGCACATCGTCGAGAATGTCGAATCGGTTCTGTTCGACCTGTTTTAACGTTTTTTGGTCCATGATGAGCAGGAACCGGTCGGCGGCCAGCCTCCGCAAGAAGATCTGGTATTTGTTCGCCCAGTCCGTGATCTCCGACACCACTTTGGCCATCAGGAGGCTGCGCGCCTGTTCGTCCATGTCCTGCGTCACTTCGTCGAGGTTGTCGAGCATGAGGATGCCGAGCGACAGTTTTTCTTCCTCGTAACGCTTTTTGAGCTGGACGTATTCCGTGATGTTCAGAATGAACACGAGCCTCTCGTCCGCCTTGACCAAAAAACGGTAATGCTGCCCGCCCATCTCGCCGTCGAATTCCTCGCCCTGCTCCCTGATATTGGCGAGCGGAGGGAACGATTCTTCCAGCCGGCTGCCCACCAGCGAATCGCGCCCCGTCATCAGCGCGGCGAACGGATTGTGCCATTCGATTTCCTTTTGTTCGTTGTACAGCACGATGCCGATAGGAAGCTCCTGGACGACGTCCCGCGAACTCTTTTTGATTCGGTGGGTCAAGGTCAGCACATAATCGCGAAACTCCCGCCGAAACGCGCGCTCCGACCGCACTCCCAGCCAGAACAGCGCCGCCGCTCCGATGAACGCCACCAGGCCGAGAAACCATTCGTACGCGGCCAAAACGATGGCCAAAAGCAGCACGAAGGCAAAACCGAGATGCATATGTAATCCGTGCCATCGTTTGAGAAAAAATTTCGGCATCGTCTACGCTCCCAATGATTACCGTTTTTGGATTCCCTGCCGCAGGGGAAACGCGGCGTCCAGTACGCCGACCAAACTGACCACGTTCGGCAAGAACAGGCTGAACACCACGCCGACCAGCGGGAGGAGAATCCCCCATCCTTTATGATGTGAAACAAACGCCAGAAAAGAAACCGCCTGCGCGCAAAACGCGATCATCAACAGCGGAATGCCGTTGATCAAAATCATCGTCAACAACGAGTCGACATCCTTGCGCACAAACAAGTCGAGCAGCATCGCAACAAGATAATACCATATCAGCGATTTGGGCAGCATCCAGTCGCGAATGCGGGGAAACGACGGGACGGAAACGCCCATCATCCGCAGCATTCGTCCGCCCAGCGCGTGGGTGACCGTGACGTAAAACATCGCGGTGACGATCATCAAGAGCGGAATCATGCGCACCGCATACTCGATCGTCCGGCTCATCGCTTCTTCCGTGGCGTCCGTGCGCATCATGTCGGGAAGCGCATAATAGTTTTCCCAAAGCGCGCGCTCCACATCGCGGATAAATTGTACATCAAGCGCATAGGCGGCGGCCAGGGCGATGACGAGCTCGGCGATGATCGCCGCCGCGCCGGAAAATACCGCTATCCTGGCAGGCTGTTGACGGCGGTACATTTCTCCCATCAGCAGTGCCGGCGGCAGAAAAAACAGCGAGATGACGGCAACAGGCAGCCCCCACCCCTGCAGAAGCAGCAGCATCGCCGCCAGAGGTATGGCGAGATAAATCCAGAACCATCGGGGCCCGCGAATCATGTACAAAATGAGGGGGGGAATCAAAAGGAAACTTACGGTCAAAATGCTGAACGGCGTCACCAGCGTCATCAACAGCAAAAAGTAGGCGACGCTCCACACGACCGGCTGCCAGCGAGGAATTTGCACCATGCCACCTCTTCCTTGTTCAGCCAACTTCAGTCCCATTATAACACAAAATCCCGCTTGGACATTGTCCAGGATGTCGCCTTCGCGGCGATCATCCTGCGCGGGATTGAGCGGGATCGCCCCCTATGACCGGCGGCCTGCCGCCGCCGGGGTCATTTCGCTTGGTCGGAAGCGGTTGCCTATCGCGAAATCATCCGCCGTACCGCCCCCCCCC
>JGI25328J35697_1001636_pt1 | contig 15228 bp, 15 predicted proteins | sample HigsolmetaAR203D_FD_35697 | JGI IMG/M metagenome (IMG submission 35697)
CCCGGCCGCCCCGGCGGCGCGGACGAAGGCACTGCGACCGGGCACCGGCAGGACCGCGTCGACGGCCGGTCCGGGCCCGTCGGCGCCGGCCAGCCGCACCGCGGTCCGTCCCCCGTCGGGCAGCGAATCGAATTCCGAAACAACGACTTTCGGCTCACCCACCCAGCGCCAGTGCACGCACAGCACCGGCCGGTCGGTGAGGTTCCCGCGGTCCGGGAAACCCGACACCGGGAGGTCGGAGACCGACGGCACCGGTCCCAGCGCCTGCGCCGACACGGATTCGACACGACCACCGGTGAACCGGATCAGGTCGGCGGCGACCGCGCCGATGCGCTGCACGCCGCGCCGCAGCGCGACGTGGAACTCCACCCCGTCGGCGCGCGCCAACCGCACCACGGTGCCCACCGGAATCCCCGGGAGCGCCGACGGCTCGCCGAGGCCCGGGATGTGGGGTGGCGCGATCGCCGGAACCTCCGGCAGCAGCTCCAGCAGCGCAGGCGAAACAGGCCGCGGTGCAACGTTCTCCAGCCTCAGGGCGCGAACCACCGCCGGGTTTCGCAGATCCACCCGGGCCCGGCGCCCGTCGTAGACGTAGTACGTCACCGCGGCGGACTCACCGGCCGGGGTGACCAGCGCGCCGCGTCCGGACGCGGGGTGCTCCGGGAACCCGATCAGCACCGTGGTCTCGTCCGCATCGCAGACGGTCCAGCCGGATTCGGTCGCGTCGAGGGCGGGGGCGACGGTGTCCGGCGCGCCGACGATCCCCACGGTCGGGCCGCGCCGGCTGCGGTCGATCGCGGCCGCGCTGACGAGCTTCGGTTCGGCCGGCGTGCCCGCGATCAGCCGCGCCGACGCGAGGTTCAGCGCGGGGTGCATGGTGTCGCCGACGCGCACGTACACCGCTCCCGACTCGCGGACCACGACGATCGGGGCGTCGCCGACGTCCGCGGCCGGCCGCAGCATCGCCACCGCGGCCGCGCCCACCAGCCCGAGCGCCGCCAGCACACAGCCGACCGCAAGTGAGACCGATTGGCCGCGAAGGGGATCGTCGAGCATGCGGACGTCACCGCGGACCAGGGCGTGCGTCATGCGGCGCACCAGGAAGCGGTGTCCGCTCGCCTGCAGCCTGGTCGTGGGTTCCCGTGTCATGGCCTCCCCCGCAGCCAGCCTAACGGCCCGGCGCGGGGTGCCCGATCACTGTTTTGCGTGTGCGCGGCGTTCGCGGTAGGCCGCCACGTGCTGGCGGTTGGCGCAGTTGCCGGTGTCGCAGAACTTGCCGGACCGGTTGCGGGAGAAGTCGATGAGCACCGCGTCGCAGTCGGCGGCCGCGCAGGTCTTCAGGCGCCGCAGCTCGCCGGCGCGGATCAGGTCGGCCAGCGCCATCGCCATCTCCGCCCCCATTCGCTGCCACAGCGGGTCGTCGACGGAGGCCAGGTGCAGATGCCACTCGGGCATCTCGGGGTGGCGGGTCAGCCAGGGCGCCGCACGGGTGTCGCTGAGCAGGGCGTTGACCTTCGCCACCACCTGTTCCTCGTCCGCGGCGACGGCCCAGATCTCGGCCAGCCGGTCGCGCAGCCGGTGCACCGATTCGAGTTCGGCGGCATCCCGGTCGCGCCGGCCGGTCCAGCCGAAGCCGTCGAGATAGGCGTCCAGCGCCGCGAGGTCGCCGAGCCGTTCACCGTCCACCCGGTTGCTGTTGACCAGCACACAGGCGGCTCGCAGAGTGAGCTCGGTGTCATGACTGAAACGCATTTGACTCCTTACTCTCCTCGCGGCTAATGTCATGACTGAAAATCATTTTACCCCTGACAACGCTGCGCAAGAGGTGGCCCCGTGGCTCGGCATGACTCCGTCGATCAGTTCCGGTCGGGCCTGTTGCTGGCCCTCGGCTCGGCGATCGCGTTCGGCTCCTCGGGCCCGTTCGCCAAGGCGCTGATGACCGCGGGGTGGAGTCCCACCGCGGCGGTGCTGGCCCGGCTCGCCGGCGGCGCCCTGGTGATGGCGGTATTCGCCACCCTGGTCCGGCCGACCTGGATCCGCGACGCGTTGCGGCACACCCCCACTGTCCTCGCCTACGGCGTCATCCCGATCGCCGGCGCGCAGCTGTGCTACTACAACGCGGTCGCGCACCTGTCGGTCGGCGTCGCACTGCTGTTGGAGTACACCGCGCCGATCCTGGTCGTCGGCTGGGTGTGGGCCACCACCCGGCGCCGGCCGAACGCGATGACCCTCGCCGGGGTCGCGCTCGCGATCGGGGGCATGACGCTGGTGCTCGACGTGTTCACCGGGGCGCGGATCAACCTGATCGGCGTCGGCTGGGGCCTGACGGCGGCCCTCTGCGCGGCCTGCTACTTCCTGTTGTCGGCCCGGGCCAACGGCGGCGGCACCGACGATGCCGGCGTGGACCCGGTCACGCTGTCCGCCGCCGGGCTGGTCTGCGGCGCCGTCGCGGTGGCGCTGCTCGGCGCGGTCGGGGTGATGCCGCTGACCTTCACCGCCAACGACACCGTCATCGCGGGGATGACGACCTCCTGGCTGGTGCCGGTCGCGGCGCTGGGGGTGCTGGCCACCGCGATCGCCTACACCCTGGGCATCATGGGCATCGCCCGGCTGCGGCCCCGGTTCGCCTCGCTGGTGGGCCTGTCCGAGGTGCTGTTCGCGGTGCTGGCGGCCTGGCTGCTGGTGGGCGAGGCGGTCTCGGCGACCCAAGCGGTGGGCGGTCTGATCGTGCTGGCCGGGCTGGCGCTGGCACGTCTCGGGGACCGTTCCGAGGCGGTCGCGCAGGCCGCCTGGCCGGACGGACCGCACCCGGACGAACCACACCGGCGGTCCGCACCGGCCGAAGCCGTCCGATAGCCGCCACGCCGCCCGGTATGTGAGGATGTGCCGGTGAACCTGCTGCGCGGACTGCTCGCGGGCGCGGTCGCCGTCACCGCACTCGTCGGCGGGCCGGCCTGGACGGCCGCCGGCCAGCCCGGCCCCCTCGACACCGACCACGATCCGGGCGCCCCGCCGGGCCCGGTCGCGGCTCCGGGCCCCACCTCGGTGAACGGGGACGCCTCAGCCGCTGGAGGGCCCGCTGGAGGGCCCGCCGGAACCCCGACCGGAACAACCGATCGACCCGGAACCGGGTCGGACACCGGGCACGGCGTCGGCGACCCCGGCACCCCCGGCCCGGGCGGCACACCGACGGCCGGGCCCGCGGCGAGCCCGTCGGGCACCGCCACCGCACCGCGACGGGCCAACTGCCCCGACATCGAGGTGATCTTCGCCCGCGGCACCGACGACTCCCCCGGCCTCGGCACCCCCGGCACCGCCTTCGTCAACGCACTGCGCAGCCGGGTCGGCGGCCGCACCGTGCACGCCTACCCGGTGAACTACCCGGCCTCCTACGACTTCCTGGCCGCCGCCGACGGCGCCACCGACGCCACCAACCGGGTGGCGGAGACGGCCGCGCAGTGCCCGGACACCAAACTGGTGCTCGGCGGCTACTCCCAGGGCGCGGCGGTGATCGACATGCTCGCCGGCGTGCCGCCGCTGGGCAACAAGATCGGCTTCGTCGGCTCCGCCCCGCCGCTGCCCGCCAGCCTGGTGCCGCACGTCGCGGCGGTCGCGGTGTTCGGCAACCCGGCCGCCAAGTTCGGCAACCCGATCACCAACTCGGTGTTCGGCGGGCGCGCCATCGACCTGTGCAAGGACGGCGACCCGATCTGCTCCCGCGGGCGCAACCCGTTCGCTCACGACGACTATGTGAGCGCCGGGTTGGTCGAGCAGGCCGCTGATTTCGTCGCCGGTCGGGTGTGACCCGGGACGGATATGATCTTGGCCCGTGATGGGTCGACTTCGCCGGGGCGTCGCGGCGGCCGCCGCCGCCCTGTCCGGCGCCCTGGCGGTGGCGCTGGCACCGACGGCCGATGTGGCCGCCCAGGATTGCTCGGACGTGATGGTGGTGTTCGCTCGCGGCACCGGCGAGCCGCCGGGCGTCGGCCGGGTGGGCCAGGCCCTCGTCGACGCGCTGCGACCCCAACTCGGTGGGCGCACGCTCGGCGTCTACGGCGTGAACTACCCGGCGAGCTACGACTTCGTGCTGGCCACCGACGGCGCGGCCGACGCCGTCAACTTCATCACCAACACCGCGCGCAGCTGCCCGGACACCCGCATCGTGCTCGGCGGGTTCTCCCAGGGGGCGGCCGTGGTGGACATGCTCGCCGGGGTGCCGCCGCTGGGCAACCGCATCGGCGCGATCGGCCCCCGGCTGCCCTCCGACGTGGCCGGCAACGTCGCGGCCGTCGCGGTGTTCGGCAATCCGGCCACCAAGTTCGGCAACCCGATCACCTCGGCGCCGCTGTTCGCCGGGCGAGCCATCGACCTTTGCCGGGACGGCGATCCGATCTGTTCACCGGGCCGCAATCCGTTCGCTCACAGCGACTATGTGCAGGCCGGAATGGCCGCTGAGGCAGCGAACTTCGTGGCTGGGCTGCTCTAGCGCTCAGTATCATCGGCTGGGTGAAATTTGATCTTGGCCCCCGCGAGTGGAGAGTACGTGCGTCCACGTTGATCACCGCGGTCGTGCTGGTCCCGGTGGCGGTCATCGCGGCGATCGTCGCGCCGGCCGCGGTCGGTACCACTGCGGGGACGCTGCCGTCGGCGTCCGCGCAGTCCTGCCCGGCGGTCGAGGTCATCTTCGCGCGCGGCCGGGTCGAGCCGCCGGGAATCGGCGCGCTGGGCAGTGCGTTCGTCAACGCGCTGCGCGCCCGGACCAACAAGAGCATCGGCGTCTACGCGGTGCAGTATCCGGCCGACACCGAGGTCGACGTCGGCGCCAACGACATGAGCCGCCGGATTCAGTACAACATGGCCAACTGCCCCGACACCCGGCTGGTGTTGGGCGGCTACTCGCTGGGCGCGGCGGTCACCGACGTGGTGCTGGCGCTGCCGTTCAATTTCATGGGCTTCAAGAGCCCGCTGCCGCCCGGCGCCGACCGGCACATCGCGGCGGTGGCGTTGTTCGGCAACGGGATCGCCTGGGTCGGCCCGATCACCAACTTCAACCCGCTCTATGCCGACCGCACCATCGAGCTGTGCCACGGTGCGGACCCGATCTGCAACCCGGCCGACCCGGAGACCTGGCAGAACAACTGGCCCGACCACCTCGCCGCGGCCTACATCAACGCCGGGATGGCCAACCAGGCCGCCGATTTCGTCGCCGCCCGGCTCTAGCCCCCGGTGCGACGTCAGCAGCCGGGCCGCTGCCGCACCGCGCGGGTGACCTCGTTGCGGGCCGCGAGCTGATCGTCGGGCGGGTAGTCGACCCCGACCAGGGTCAGGCCCTGCGGCGGCGCCGCGGCGAACTCGGTGGAGCGGTGCTCACTGTCCAGCAGCCGGGCGATCCAGCCCGGCTCGCGGCGGTGCTCGCCGACCACCAGCAGCGCCCCGATCAGCGACCGCACCATCTGCCAGCAGAACGCGTCGGCGCTGACATGGGCGGTGATCCGGTGGCCGTCCCGGGTGAAGTCCAGCCGCTGCAGATCGCGGATGGTGGTGGCGCCCTCACGGTGCCGGCAGAACGCTGCGAAATCGTGCAGACCGATCAGGTGCCGTGCGCCCGCCGACATCGCCTCGACGTCCAGCGGCCGCGGCCAGGCGGTCACGTACCGCGCCTCCTGTGGCTCCACCCCGTACGGTGCGGTCGACAGCCGGTAGGCGTAGTGCCGGCGCAGCGCCGAGAAGCGCGCGTCGAAACCCGGTGCGGCGCGGGCGATATCGAGCACCCGGACGTCACCGGGCAGAAACCGCGCGAGCCGGCGCACCAGCGGTGTGAACTCGCCGTCGCCCGGCCGCGGGGTGCGCGGATAGGCGTGGTGCAGCGCGTCGGCGGGCACATCGACATGCGCGACCTGACCGGTCGCGTGCACCCCGGTGTCGGTGCGTCCGGCGGCGCGCAGCTGAACCGGGGTGCGAAAGATCGTCGACAACGCGTCGTCGAGTACGCCCGCGACGGTCCGCTGCCCGGCCTGGGTCGCCCAGCCGGCGAAATCGGTTCCGTCGTAAGCGATCAGGAGCCGAAGACGAACGTGCCCGCCACCGGTGTCGATGGCGGGCACGTTCACAGTGGCGTCAGGACTTGTCGTCATCCTTCTCGGCCTCGGCCGCCTCGGCCTTGGCCTCTTCGGTTTTCTCCTCGGCCTCGGTGGCCTTCTTCTCGTCCTCGGCCTCGGTGGCCTTGTTGGCGGCGGCCTTGGCCTGCGCGGCGGCGGCCCGGCGCGCCCGCTCGGCCTCGTCGGTGACGGTCTTCTCCCGGACCAGCTCGATCACCGCCATCGGGGCGTTGTCGCCCTTGCGGTTCTCGACCTTGATGATCCGGGTGTAGCCGCCGTTGCGGTCGGCGTAGAACGGCCCGATCTGGTCGAACAGGATGTGCACCACATCCTTGTCACGGATCTTCTTCATCACCTCACGCCGGTGGTGCAGACCACCCTTCTTGGCGTGCGTGATGAGCTTCTCCGCATAGGGCCGCAACGCCCGCGCCTTGGGCTCGGTCGTCTTGATGCGGCCGTGCTCGAACAGCGACGTCGCCAGGTTGGCCAGAATCGCCTTCTGGTGCGCGGACGACCCGCCGAGGCGAGGGCCCTTGGTGGGCTTGGGCATTGCGAACTCCTATGTGAAACGAGTGGTACTAAAGCTGTTCGGTTTCTGCGTAGTCCTGGTTGTCGTCCGCCTCGTAGCCGGAGTCNCCGGACCAGGTACCGGTCGCGGCGTCGTAACCGGCGACCTGCGACGGGTCGAACGAGGCCGGGCTGTCCTTGAGCGACAGGCCCAGCTGGTGCAGCTTGATCTTGACCTCGTCGATGGACTTCTGGCCGAAGTTGCGGATGTCGAGCAGATCGGACTCGGTCCGCGAGACCAGCTCGCCCACCGTGTGCACGCCCTCGCGCTTGAGGCAGTTGTACGAGCGGACGGTCAGGTCCAGATCGTCGATCGGCATCGAGAACGCGGCGATGTGATCCGCCTCCGCCGGCGACGGCCCGATCTCGATACCCTCGGCCTCCACGTTGAGCTCCCGGGCCAGGCCGAAGAGCTCCACCAGCGTCTTGCCCGCCGAGGCCAGCGCGTCGCGCGGGCTGATCGACGGCTTGGTCTCGACATCGATGATCAGCTTGTCGAAGTCGGTGCGCTGCTCGACGCGGGTGGCCTCCACCTTGTAGGTGACCTTGAGCACCGGGCTGTAGATCGAGTCGACCGGAATCCGGCCGATCTCGGCACCGGAGGCCTTGTTCTGCACGGCCGGCACGTAGCCGCGGCCGCGCTCGACCACCAGCTCGACCTCCAGCTTGCCCTTGTCGTTGAGCGTGGCGATGTGCATCTCGGGGTTGTGCACCGTGACGCCGGCCGGCGGCACGATGTCGCCCGCGGTGACCTCACCCGGCCCCTGCTTGCGCAGGTACATGGTGACCGGCTCGTCCTCCTCGGACGACACCACCAGACCCTTGAGGTTCAAGATGATCTCGGTGACGTCCTCCTTGACGCCCGGCACCGTGGTGAACTCGTGCAGCACACCGTCGATGCGAATGCTGGTCACCGCCGCGCCCGGAATGGACGACAGCAGCGTGCGCCGAAGCGAGTTGCCCATGGTGTAGCCGAATCCCGGCTCCAGCGGCTCGATGATGAACCGCGACCGGTAATCGGAGACAACCTCTTCGGTCAGTGTGGGGCGCTGAGAGATCAGCATGGTGTTTCTTTCCTCCTTCGCGGCAACCGCTATTTGATGCCACGTTGCCCAGCCGCCATCGGGACGGCTGAGAAGTCTTTACTTCGAGTACAGCTCGACGATCAGCTGCTCGGTGAGCGGGACGTCGATCTGGTCGCGCGTGGGCAGCTGGTGCACCAGGATGCGCGGACGCTCGCCGACGACCTGCAGCCACGACGGCACCGGCCGGTCGCCCATGGTCTCCCGGGCGATCTGGAACGGCAGCATGTTCAGTGACTTGTCCCGAATGTCGATGATGTCGTACTGCTCGACCCGGTAGCTCGGGATGTTCACCTTCTTGCCGTTGACCAAAAAGTGGCCGTGGCTGACCAGCTGACGCGCCATCCGGCGGGTGCGGGCCAGACCGGCGCGGTACACGACGTTGTCGAGCCGGCTCTCCAGGATGCGCAGCAGGTTGTCACCGGTCTTGCCGGGCTGACGCACCGCCTCGTCGTAGTAGCGCCGGAACTGCTTCTCCATCACGCCGTAGGTGAAGCGCGCCTTCTGCTTCTCCTGCAGCTGCAGCCGGTATTCGCTCTCCTTGATCCGCGCGCGGCCGTGCTGACCGGGCGGATACGGACGCTTCTCGAAGGACTGATCCCCGCCGACCAGGTCGACGCCGAGGCGGCGCGACTTGCGGGTCGCGGGTCCGGTGTAACGAGCCATGAGTTCTTCTTCCCTCCCTAGACCCGGCGACGCTTCGGTGGACGGCAGCCGTTGTGCGGCTGCGGGGTGACATCGGCGATCGTGCCGACCTCGAGCCCGGCGGCCTGCAGCGACCGGATCGCGGTCTCACGGCCCGAGCCCGGGCCCTTGACGAACACGTCGACCTTGCGCATGCCGTGCTCCTGCGCCTTGCGGGCAGCGTTCTCGGCGGCCAGCTGCGCGGCGAACGGGGTCGACTTGCGCGAGCCCTTGAAGCCGACGTGTCCGGCGGACGCCCACGCGATCACGTTGCCCTGCGGGTCGGTGATCGTCACGATCGTGTTGTTGAAGGTGCTCTTGATGTGAGCGGCGCCGTGCGGGACGTTCTTCTTCTCCCGGCGCCGAGGCTTCTGCCCCTTCTTCGCGGTGGACGGGGCGGCCTTCTTAGCTGGAGGCATGTCTTACCTGGCCTTCTTCTTGCCGGCGATGGTGCGCTTGGGGCCCTTGCGGGTGCGCGCGTTGGTCTTGGTCCGCTGGCCGCGCACCGGCAGCCCGCGACGATGCCGCAGACCCTGGTAGCAGCCGATCTCGATCTTGCGGCGGATGTCGGCCTGCACCTCACGGCGCAGGTCGCCCTCCACCTTGTAGTTCGCTTCGATGTAGTCGCGCAGCTGCGTGAGCTGCTCGTCGGTGAGATCCTTCGTGCGCAGATCCTTCGAGATCCCGGTCGCCTCGAGAATCTCCCTCGAGCGGGTACGGCCGATGCCGTAGATGTAGGTCAATGCGATCTCCATGCGCTTGTCGCGCGGGAGATCGACACCCACGAGTCGTGCCATCAGGCGGTGTTCCTTCTTCTCTGGCGGAGGTCTGGTCCCAACCCGTTCCCGCTGGCGGGGTCCGGCCTCCGTTCCGGACGTGTCCGAGCGGCGTATCCGCTCGGTGGCGTTGGGATTTCAGCATTCAGTTGTGTGTTCGCGTCGACTCTGCTCGGCCGTCCGGTGCGGGCTGCGGCCCGGCGGACGATCGGCCTAGCCCTGGCGCTGCTTGTGCCGCGGATCGGAGCAGATCACCATGACCCGCCCGTGCCGGCGAATCACCCTGCACTTGTCGCAGATGGGCTTGACGCTCGGGTTCACCTTCACGGCTGCTTCGATCCTTCTGTTTCGTTCCGAATGGTTGGCAGGGGGTTGAGGCGCGCGGTATCGGTCACTTGTACCGATAGACGATGCGGCCCCGGGACAGGTCATACGGGGACAACTCCACGATGACGCGGTCCTCGGGCAGGATGCGGATGTAGTGCTGCCGCATCTTGCCGCTGATGTGGGCCAGGACCTTGTGACCGTTGTCCAGCTCAATGCGGAACATCGCATTGGGCAGGGGCTCGATCACCCGGCCCTCGACCTCGATGGCACCGTCTTTCTTGGCCATATCCTCCGTCGTCCCTAAAGTTGGCGCGCCGTCGGCGCAGCTTGTGCCGACTACAAAACGGTGGCCGATGATCGGATAGTTCCGAGAATGGGCACGCACGAGCCGGCGCGCTAGCCGCGCCAACAGGCCATGATACCGCTTCGGCGGGCTCCCCCAAAATCCGCGAAGCACCAGCTCACCGCGCGGCCGCCGACCCGCCGCACCGGTGCCCCCGGCCCGCGGCCCTCACCCGGCAGGGCCCCGCGCAGCCGGTTCGGGATCATCATCCGCTCGGCCGGTGAATCCGCCCCGACCGGCGCATACTGGGCACGATGGCCGCCCCCTCCCCTCAGCCCCGCAAACCCGTCATCCTCACCGTCGACGACGATCCGGCCGTCTCCCGGGCCGTCGCCCGTGACCTGCGCCGCCGCTACGGCGCCGACTTCCGCATCATGCGGGCCGAGAACGGTCCGGACGCGCTCGCCGCGCTCAACGAACTCAAACTGCGCGGGGAGACGGTGGCGGTGTTCATCGCCGACCACCGGATGCCGCAGATGACCGGCATCGAATTCCTGGAAGCGGCGATGGACCTGTTCCCGCTGGCCCGCCGGGTGCTGCTGACCGCCTACGCCGACACCCACGCCGCGATCGACGCGATCAACATCGTCGACCTCGACCACTACCTGCTCAAGCCGTGGGACCCGCCGGAGGAGAAGCTCTACCCGGTCATCGACGCGCTGATCGAGGCCTGGCGCCAGACCGGCGACCGGGCCATTCCGCACACCAAGATCATCGGGCACCCGTGGAACGCCCGCTCCTCCGAGGTGCGCGAGTTTCTGGCTCGGAATCGGCTGTACTACACCTGGTTTCGTGCCGACGAGCCGAAGGGCCGGCAGCTGCTGGAGGCGGCGGGGCTCGACGACTCGACGCTGCCGGTGGTGATCACCGAGCAGGGCACCACGCTGGTGGCCCCCACCGACGCCGAACTGGGCGCCACCCTGGGGTTGTCCACCACGCCCGCCGAGGACTTCTACGACCTGGTGGTCGTCGGCGGCGGCCCGGCGGGGCTGGCGGCCGCGGTCTACGGCGCCTCCGAGGGGCTGANAACGGTGCTCATCGAGCGCACCGCGACCGGCGGGCAGGCCGGGCAGAGCTCCCGCATCGAGAACTACCTGGGCTTCCCGGACGGGGTGGCGGGCAGCCAGCTCGCCGAGCGGGCACGCCGTCAGGCCGAGAAGTTCGACGCCGAGCTCATCACCGCCGCCGAGGTGGTCGGGCTCGACGTCGACGGCGCGGCGCGCACCGTGCACCTGTCCGACGGCCGCTCGATCGGCACCCGCGCGGTGATCCTCGCCATGGGCGTGGCCTACCGGGAGCTGCCGGCCGACGGCTGCTCGGAACTCACCGGCGCCGGCGTGTACTACGGGGCGACCACCTCGGTGGCCGCCGACTGCGACGGCGAGGAGGTGTTCGTCATCGGCGGGGCGAACTCCGCCGGGCAGGCCGCCATGCACCTGTCGCGGACCGCCGAGAAGGTGCACATCGTGTGCCGGCGCACGCTGGAGGACTCCATGTCGCACTACCTGATCCAGCAGATCCGGGACACCGGCAACATCGTCGAACGGCCCTACACCGTGGTGCACGCGGTGCGCGGCAACGGCCACCTGGAGCGGATCTGCCTGCAGGATCTGCGCACCGGCGAGCGAGACGAGCACCGCTGCGGCCGGATGTTCATCTTCATCGGCGCCGAGCCGCGCACCGACTGGGTCGAACAGGCCGGCATCGCCCGCGACGACCACGGGTTCATCCTGGCCGGGCCGGACCTGCGCGACGTGGCGGGCTGGACGCTGGACCGCCCGCCGCACCAGCTGGAAACAAGTGTGCCGGGGGTGTTTGTTGCAGGAGACGTGCGCGCCAATTCCGCCAAACGGGTGGCCGCCGCGGTCGGCGAGGGGTCGATGGCGGTGATGTTGGTGCACCGCTATCTGGCCGAGGCTTAGGGAGGCCGCCATGGCAGACCACAACGCCGACCACCCGGCACCGGACGCCGGGCGGACCGAACACCCGTGCCTGCCCGACGAGCTGCGCACCCTGTTCCTGTTTGAGCAGCTGACCGACGCCCAGCTGCAGAAACTCTGCGACAACGGCCACATCGCGACCTTCGAACCCGGCCCGGTCGTGGTCGAAGGCGAACCCGCGACCTGCTTGTACGTGCTGCTCGACGGCGAGCTGGTGATGACCAAACGTTCCGCCGGGGTGGAGGTGCAGACCACCCGCACCTCCCAGCGCGGCGTCTACTGCGGCGCCTGGTCGGCCTACGTGCCCGGACTCGAGCAGGTCTATCAGGCGTCGGTGCGGGTCACCCGGCCGTCGCGGTTCTTCGTGCTCGACGCCGCGGCGTTCGCCGAGTTCATGCGCACCGAGTTCCCGATGGCGGTGCACCTGCTGGAGGGCCACATGGTCGGTGGGCTGCGCCAGCGCCAGCTGGTCGACCAGCACGACAAACTGCGCGCGCTCGGCACCATCGCCGCCGGGCTGACCCACCAGCTCAACAACCCGGCCGCGGCGATCGCCCGCGACGTGGCCGCCCTGCGCGAGAACGTCGGCAAGATCCGCCACAAACTGGCGATGCTCGCCGGGGGCAAGTTCACTCCCGAGGCGCTGCGGGTGCTGGTGCGGATCCAGGACGAGGTGGCCGAGCAGGCGGNCAAGGCCGGCGCCCAGCAGCTGACCGCGATCGAGGCCGCCGACCGGGAGGAGCTGGTCGGCGAATGGCTCGAGGCGCACGGCATCGCCGACGGCTGGGACTACGCCCCCACCTTCGTGGAGGCGGGTCTGGACACCGACTGGCTGGAACGCGTCGCGGCCTCGATCTGCGACACCGACTGCTCGGCGTCGCTGCAGAGCGCGATCGGCTGGCTGAAGTACACCATCGACGCCGAGTTGGCGCTGGGCCGGATCGCCGAGGCCAACAAGCGGATCACGAGCCTGCTCGCCGACACCCGGCAGTACTCGCAGATGGACCGGGCGCCCTACCAGTCCGCGCAGGTGCACGACCTGCTGCACAGCACGCTGATGATGTTCGGCGACCGGATCACCAAGTCCGGGCCGATCCGGCTGGTCAAGGAACTCGATCCGGACCTGCCCGAGATCCTGTGCTACCCAGGCGATCTCAACCAGGTGTGGACCAACCTGATCGACAACGCGGTGCAGGCCATGGGTGAGCGGGGCACGCTGACCATCCGCACCACCCGCATCGACGACGGGGTGCGCGTCGACATCTGCGACGACGGACCGGGCATCCCGCCCGACGACCTCGAGCGCATCTTCACCCCGTTCTTCACCACCAAACCGGTCGGCGAGGGCACCGGCCTCGGGCTGGACCTGGCCCGGCGCATCGTCGTGGACAAACACGGCGGAAACATCGCGGTGAGCTCGCAACCCGGCGACACCCGGTTCAGCGTCACGCTGCCGCTGACCGCCCCCGCCCCGGTGCACGAGACCCCCGCCGGATCCGGCGGCTGACCCTGATGCGGGGCCGGCTCAGCCGCGCCACGGACTGTGGGCGTCGACGGCCTGCTGGGCCCCGTCACCGACCGACTGCCCCCGAGCGAGCTGACCATCTCGTGGAGCCGCCGCGCCGGTCATCGGCCTCGTCCACACCGCCCGACTGCTCGCCGCCAGGATGGCTGGCTGCGCTCCCCGCCGCCCGGTTCACGGCGATCCGGCGGAAATCCGGGTGAGCAAAACGGAATAGGGCGGGTGTCGCCGACAGTTGGCACCGAGCATGACGGATAGCAAGCCCAACCTCGGCAGGTACGGTCTGTTCGGTCACTACTCGGCGTGGCAGCGCCTCTCCCCCGACCAGCTGCGCGCCATCGACGAGCTCGGCTACGGCGCCATCTGGGCGGGCGGCTCCCCGCCCGCCGAGCTGCCCTGGGTGGAGCCGCTGCTGGAGGCCACCACGAACCTGAGTGTGGCGACCGGGATCGTCAACATCTGGACCGCCGACCCCGGCCCGGTCAGCGAGTCGTTCCACCGCATCGACGCCGCCTACCCCGGCCGGTTCCTGTTGGGCATCGGCGTCGGTCACCCCGAGGCGATTCAGCAGTACCGCACACCGCTCGAGGCGTTGCGCGAGTACCTGGACAAGCTCGACGAGTACGGGGTGCCCCGCAACCGCCGGGTGGTCGCCGCGCTGGGCCCGAAGGTGCTGCGGCTGTCGGCCGACCGCGCCGCGGGCGCGCACCCCTACCTGACCACCCCGGAGCACACCAGGCAGGCGCGGGAACTGCTCGGGCCGGACGCGTTCCTGGCACCCGAGCACAAGGTGGTGCTCACCGAGGACGCGGAGCGGGCCCGCAGCGTCGGCCGCAAGGCCCTCGACATGTACCTGAACCTGCGCAATTACCTCAACAACTGGAAACGGCTCGGGTTCAGCGACGAGGATGTGGCCAAGCCGGGAAGCGACCGGCTGGTCGACGCGGTGGTGGCCCACGGTTCCGCCGACGCCATCGCTGCGCGGCTGGGTGAGCATCTGCACGCGGGCGCCGACCACGTGCCGGTACAGATCCTGGCCAAGCCGGACGAGGTGGTCGCCGCGGCCGAAACCCTGGCCGGGCCGCTCGGCCTGCGGTAGACACGGCGCCAGACGAAGGGCCCGATCAGGAAGGAACCGCCATGACTGAGCTGAAACCCGACCTCGGCCGCTACGGCGTCTGGACGTTCGGGACAGTGCGCCCGGAACAGGCCGTCGAGATCGAGAAACTCGGGTACGGCGCGGTCTGGATCGGCGGATCGCCGGCCGGCGACCTGCGCTACGTCGAACCCATCCTGGAGCGCACCGAGCGGCTGCAGGTCGCCACCGGCATCATCAACGTCTGGACGGCCCCGGCCGACGAGGTCGCCGAGGCGTACCACCGGGTGGAATCGGCGTACCCGGGCCGGTTTCTGCTGGGCATCGGCATCGGCCATCCCGAGCACACCGCCGAGTACCGCAATCCCTACCAGGTGCTCGTCGAGTACCTCGACGCGCTCGACGCCGCGAAGGTGCCGACCAGCCGGCGGGTGCTGGCCGCGCTCGGCCCGCGGGTGCTCAAACTCGCCGCGCAGCGCAGCGCCGGCGCGCACCCCTACCTGACCACCCCCCAACACACCGCGCAGGCGCGGGAGCTGGTGGGCTCGTCGGTGTTCCTGGCCCCCGAGCACAAGGTCTTGCTGTCCACCGACGCCGAGGAGGCCCGCCGGGTCGGCCGCGAGGCGGTGGACTTCTACCTCAACCTGAGCAACTACCTCAACAACTGGAAGCGGCTCGGGTTCACCGACGCGGACCTGGCCAAGCCCGGCAGCGACAAGTTCATCGACGCGGTGGTCGCGCACGGCACCGCGGAGGCCGTCGCGGCCCGGTTGAACGAACACCTCGAGGCCGG
>JGI25328J35697_1001650_pt1 | contig 15119 bp, 10 predicted proteins | sample HigsolmetaAR203D_FD_35697 | JGI IMG/M metagenome (IMG submission 35697)
GGACGTACGGCTCGACGGCCGGCGGCGAGAGGACGACGCCGATCGCGACAAGCACGCAGATGGTCGCGTACGCGGCGGCCAGCCGCCGGCCGGAGACGGACGGCAGCAGCCGGTTGCACAGCAGCGGCAGGCAGGCGAGCATGCCGATGTAGACGAAGTAGATCAAGTTCTGTTGCAGGCCGTAATTGATATCCAGCCACTGGAAGAGCAACTTGTCGTCGGACAGCAGCGTGGCGAGCGCGAGCAGGACCATCAGAACGAGATAGTAGAGGATNGCCGGGTTTCTCGCCCCGAGCCNGTACAGGATGAGGGCGTACAGGCAATGGAACAGCGCGATCGCGCACATNAGAAGCTGCAGGCAGACGAGCAGATTGTCCCGCATCCGGACCGCTTCGTGCGTGCCGAACCGGACGGGCTTGTAGATGCCGGCTTCGGGCGCGTCGCTCGAGATGTGGATCACGAGGTCCACGGCGTCGCTTCCCGGCGGAATCGTGACCGTATACGGCAGATCGGCGCCGCGGTGGCGCTTCGCCTCGGTCGACGGAAGGCCCGACGACCCGGCCGGCGCGCCGTCCACGTACACTTCGGACGCGTTCCCCGCGCGGGCCAGCCGCAGCGCCAGCGTCTGGTGCCGGTTGTCGCCGGTCAGGATCGTGAGGCGATAGCTGCCGTAGCGGAACCCGGCGTCCGCCGGAAACTCGCGCGCGTCCCACATCTTTGGCACGCGAATCGCCGTGGCCGACGGGGCGGACGGGCCGTCCGCGGCATGCCCGTTTTCCCGCATGAGAAAAACGCCCGGATAAAACAGCCACTCGCCGTTCAGTTCCAGCGTCTGACGGTCGTTCAGTTCAAAGCCGCGAAGGTCCAGCACGCCGTCCTTCGCCTGCGGCGGATCCGGGTAGTTCCAGGTGGACAGATACTGCATCCACAGCAGGCGGATAACGGTGATGAAGACGATGAATGCGGCCGCGGCCAGCGCAAGTTTGACAAATTTCGTCATAATGCGGGTTCGATCCTCGGGTTTCGTCCAGAAACAAGGGTTCTGGGGAATGGGGGCATTGCGGGTACATTCCAATGGTAACATGGAATGTCATGTTTTGGGGAGTGTCGAATTCGGGTGAAAAGACGGTTCCGGAACCGCGGCGGCAAGGATTTTGGCGGCAAGAGGCGAATCTAATGAAGGTGTGCCGGCTGCAGGAAGACGGAACCGGACGACCTGCCCGCAACGCGACTGGAGGCGGAATCATGAAGAAACTGGCGATGAAGTCGGCGGACCTGACGCAGGCCAACATCGACAAGATCGCGGCGCTGTTCCCGAATGTGATCACCGAGACTCGGGATGGACAAGGGAATCTTATGCGCGTCGTTGATTTTGAACGGCTGAAGCAAGAGTTGTCCGGGCAGTTGATCGAAGGGGAAAAAGAACGGTATCAGATGACGTGGCCGGGGAAGCGGCAGGCCGTCCTGAACGCGAACACGCCGACCGACAAGACCTTGCGCCCCGTCCGGGCAGACAGCGCGGACTGGGACAACACGCGCAATCTGTACATCGAGGGCGACAACCTGGAGGCGCTGAAGCTGCTCCGGGAATCGTATTTGAACAAGATCCGGCTGATCTACATCGATCCGCCCTACAATACCGGGAATGACTTTATTTACCGCGACGATTTCCGGCAGGACGCCGCGGCGTATCTGGAAGCGTCGGGACAGATCGGCGAAGACGGCGCGCGGCTGGTGCCCAATCCGTCTTCGGGCGGCCGCTTCCACAGCGACTGGCTGACCATGATGTACAGCCGGCTCAAGGTGGCGAGGAATTTGCTGCGGGATGACGGGGTCATCTTCATCAGCATCGACGACCACGAGCTGGACAACCTGCTGAAGCTGTTGGAGGAAATCTTCGGGAGGGCCAACCATATCGCCACCTTCAGTTGGGTGAAGAAGAAGAAGGGCAGCCATCTGTCCCGGACCGTCCGGAGCATGACCGAGTATGTCGTCGCGTACGCCAAGAACATCGAAGCCATCGAGTTGTACGGCGAAGACGCCTACAGCGACAAATGGCAGCCGCTCGCCAAGAGAACGAACGCGCACAAGGTGCTGCAGTTCCGGGGCGGCGTCGTCGAGACCCCGCTGGGCGACGGCACCTACGCGAAGGGGAAGTACGGGGAAGGCAGCTCCGCCGTGGCATTTCTGGACGATTTCACGGTGTCGGCGGGCCGGATCGTCAGCGATTTCGCGGTCAGCGGTCCCTTCGTCTGGACACAGGCGAAGCTGGACGCGGAGCTGGCGCTGGGAACGCGGGTGGCCCTGTCAAGCAAGTTCGGGTTCAATGTGCTCCGGTCCGACCAGGAGAGCAAAGTGAAGCGGCCCCCGACCCTGCTGGATCACCGGCTGGAGATCGGCACGAACGAGGACGCGTATGCGGAAGCGATCGAGCTGTTCGGCGAGGAGCGGGTCATGGATTATCCCAAGCCGGTGTCGCTGATCCAGTACCTGATCCGGACGGTGGGCTATTACGACAAGGAGATGACGGTGCTCGATTTCTTCTCGGGGTCGGCCACGACGGCGCACGCCGTGATGGCGCTGAACGCGGAAGACGGGGGCAACCGCCGGTTCATCATGGTGCAGCTCCCCGAGGAGGTCGGTGAAGCTTCCGGCGCTTGGCGCGCCGGTTTCCGGACGATCTGCGACATCGGCAAGGAGCGCATCCGCCGCGCCGCCCGGAAGATCCGGGAGGAAACCGGCGCCGACATCGACTACGGCTTCCGGGTATTCCGCGTCGATTCCTCGAACATGAAGGATGTGTATTATGCGCCGGACAGACTGGGCCAGCGCGATCTGCTCGATCTCGCTTCCAACATCAAGGAGGACCGAACCGGCGAAGATCTGCTCGTTCAGGTCATGCTGGAGCTTGGTCTGGAACTGTCCTTGCCCATGAAGACGAAATTGATCGAGGGAAAGACGGTCCATTATGTCGCCGAGAATTCGCTGATTGCTTGTTTTGACGATGACTTGCCGGAATCCGTTATTCGGGAAATCGCGAAAGAACAACCGCTTCGGGCAGTCTTCCGCGACAGCTCGTTTGCCGACGATTCCGCGCGCATCAACGTGGAAGAACTGTTCAAGATGCTTTCGCCGGGCACTGACGTGCGGGTGCTGTAAGGTGGTGGACCAACATTGAGGATCAAATTCAAACACCAGCAGTTTCAACTGGACGCCGTACAAAGCATCGTGGATTGCTTCGAGGGGCAACCGAATGAATCATCTCAATTCACGCTTGATCGCGGGATAAGACGCAGACCGGAGCAACTCGAACTGGGTGTAAATCTTGAACAAGTCAAAGTATCGGATGTCGGCTTCCGGAACAAGCCCATTCAATTGAATGATCAAGAAGTGCTGGAGAACATCCGGAACGTACAACGCAGGAACGGGCTGATGCTCTCGGATAAAATCGAGCGAAGAAAAGGCGAAAATTTATACAACCTGACGGTTGAGATGGAGACGGGAACCGGCAAGACCTATACCTATATCCGCACGATGTTCGAATTGTACAGAGCGTACGGATGGGGCAAGTATATTGTCGTCGTTCCTTCCATCGCCATTCGGGAAGGCGTGCTCAAAACCTTTCAGATTACGGAAGATCACTTTATGTCTGAATACGGCATGAAGGCGCGGTACTTTGTGTATAACTCGAAGCAATTGCATCAGATTGAGAGCTTCGCAAGCGATTCCGGCATCAATGTCATGATCATCAACTCGCAAGCCTTCAATGCGAGAGGTAAAGACGCAAGACGAATTCATATGGAATTGGATGATTTCCACAGCCGTCGGCCCATAGATGTGTTGTCGAGCACGAACCCGATTCTGATCATTGACGAACCGCAATCGGTGGAAGGCAAGCAAACGATTGAGTCGCTGAAAGAGTTCAAGCCCATGTTGACGCTGCGCTATTCGGCGACTCACCGGGAAGAGTTCAACAAGGTCTATCGGCTTGACGCGCTGGATGCCTATAATCAAAAGCTGGTCAAGAAGATCAGCGTGAAGGGAATCACGGCCAAAGGCACCAGCGGAACGGACTGCTATCTGTATCTGGAAGGTGTCGATGTCAGCGCGAAGCGTGCTCCTGTCGCCAGACTCGAACTGGATGTAAAGACGAAGACGGGACTTGCAAGAAAAACGTTGAGAATCGTCCAAAACGATGATCTCTATCAGTTGTCCGGGGAGCTTGAGCAATACAGAGGATACAAGGTTTCCGAAATTAATGGTCTCAAGGGCAGCATCAGTTTCAGCAACGGTGTAACGCTGTATGCCGGAGATGTCCAGGGAGATGTGGGAGAACTGCATTTCCGCCGGATTCAGATCCGGGAAACGATCAAGTCGCATTTTGAGAAAGAACGTGTTTTGTATCATAAAGGAATAAAAGTGTTGTCGCTGTTCTTTATCGATGAAGTGGCCAAATATCGCCAGTACGATGAAGACGGCTCGCCGAAGAACGGCGTTTACGCAGACATGTTCGAAGAAGAGTACATGGCGCTGCTCAATGAGGAGTTGTCTTTGTTCGCAGACGATCCTTATATCCAGTATTTGAACCGGATTGATGTACAAAAGACCCATGCGGGCTACTTCTCCATCGACAAGAAAAGCAATCGTCTGGTTGACCCGAAAGTATCGGGCAGGGAAACGGATTCCGACGATGCGGACGCGTATGATCTGATCATGAGGGACAAGGAGCGGCTGCTGAGTTTTTCAGAACCGACACGGTTCATATTCTCCCATTCGGCGCTCAAGGAAGGATGGGACAACCCTAACGTCTTTCAGATTTGCACACTCAAGCACAGCGATTCCTACATCAAGAAGCGGCAGGAAGTCGGAAGAGGGCTGCGGTTGTGTGTGAATCAGAACGGGGAAAGGATGGATTCGAGCGTCCCCGGCATTGATGTCCATGAGATCAATGTGCTGACGGTCGTCGCAAGCGAATCGTATGAGCAGTTCGCCAAGCAGTTGCAACAAGAAATCGCCGATGTGCTGTCCGATCGTCCGCGCAAAGTGGATGCCCATTTCTTCCTCAATAAAGTGCTGAAGAATGAGCGCGGCCAACAGTTGAAATTGAACGCATCCTTGGCTGACGCAGTGCAGTTTGAGTTTATTCAGAACGGATACGTGAACAGAGATTATCAACTGACGGATGCCTATTTCGAAGCTGTGGAGAATGGTACGCTCAAACTGCCTGAGGAAATGAGAGCATTCCGTGAACCGCTGGTTGAGCTTCTGAAGTCGGTATTTGTTGAGAACAAGACGAACCTGGTCGAAAACGAAAGAAGCAAAAAACCCGTTGCCGTCAACCAAAACTTCTACAAAAAAGAGTTTCAGGAACTCTGGAATCGGATCAATCGCAAATCAGTGTATACCGTCAAGTTCGATTCCGATGAACTCGTCAAAAAATGCATATGGGCTCTGGACAGTCAGTTGCATGTGCCGGCGATTCGATTCGCCGTCCGTCATGGAGAACTCCGCAAAATTCAGAACAAGGAGCAATTGCAGGCGGGTGAGGCCTTTGAGGTGCGCGAATCCGGCACAGAAGTGGTCGAAACGGGAGCAACCTTCCGGGTGAAATATGATCTGGTCGGGAAATTGATGGATGACACGAAACTGACCCGCAAGACCATCGTCGCCATCTTGACCGGAATCAAAGAAGCAACGTTCCTGCAATTCCGAAAGAATCCGGAAGAATTCATGATCCGCGCCGCAAGGATCATTAATGAGCAGAAGGCAACCACGATCATCGAATCCATCACGTATAACATGCTCAATGATCAGTTCGAAAAGGAGATCTTTACGAAGAATACCTTGTCAGCCAAACTTGATGAACAAGCCTTGTCGGCCGAGAAGCACATTTACGATTTTGTGGTGACGGATTCCAGGATCGAACGGGATTTCGCCCGTGAACTGGAAACCAGTCAGGAAGTTCAGGTATACGCGAAATTGCCGAAGGGATTCTTCATTCCGACCCCTGTGGGCAACTACAATCCGGACTGGGCGATCGTGTTCAAGGAAGGCCACGTGAAGCACATCTACTTCATCGCGGAAACGAAAGGTTCGATGGAGTCGATGGAACTGCGGGAAGTGGAGAAGGCGAAGATCGAGTGCGCGCGGAGGCATTTCGAGAAGTTGAGCAACGGGCAACTCAAGTATGATGTCGTTGACAGCTATGAGAAACTGATGGAGATGGTGAAGGGATAATGGACGGGGAAAACCTCTTCATGATTAAGGAGATGATTGACGCCATCCTCCTGGTCTGCAATAATCTGTAACTGGTTGCTTCTATTATTCTCGCAATCATACTACCTGTGAAAGGATGCTGCCGCGGATGAAGAAATGGAAGCTGATGCTGTGCGCCGTGCTGGCCGGTATGCTGATGACGGCATGGACGGCGCATGCGGACGACGGAATCAAGGTCATCATCGAAGGTGAGGAAGTGCAGTTCGACAAGTCCCCCGTCGCCGATCAGGGCACCACGCTCGTTCCCTTCCGCGCGCTGTTTGAAGCGCTCGGGCTGGAAGTGATCTGGGACCAGCCGACGAAGACCGTTGCCGGCCGGGTGAACGGCGAAGTCGTCATCAAGATGCAGATTGATCGGAAGACGGCGGTCGTCCCGAGCGGCGAAATCGAGTTGGCCGTGGCGCCCCGCGTGATCGACGGCTCCACGTATGTGCCGCTCCGGGTGGTCGGCGAGGCAACGGGACGCGAAGTGAAATGGGACGGCGCGACCCGCACGATCACGATCGGTCCCGCGCCGAAGAAGGGCGTCGATCCCGCGACGTTCTACCGGGCCTTCGTGGAGGCGAACAACGCGGAAAATCTGGAAGCCGTCATGGCGGCCATCCATCCGAAGTCGCCGCTTCTCGCAGACGGGCAGTTCGAGGCGGAAGTGGCGCGCGGCTTCGAGCAGTTCGATGTCGTCACCGAGATCGAGGAGCTTGATGTTTTCGAAGAGAGCGATAATGAGGCGGTCGTGCGCTCGGTCGAGACGAGTATCAATACGAACGGCCGGTTCCACATGGACAACCGGGCGGAACTGGCGCTCAACCTGGTCAAGGACGAGGACGGCGAGTGGAAGATTTACACGCTCCAGATTCTCGGAATGATGTTTTTGCTCGAGGAGGACGAGCTGACGGCCGAGGCGGATCTGGAAGCGGATGTGAAGAAGGCGATCACGGATGTGCTCGTTGCCAACATCGAAGCGACCGAAGCGGAAAAGCTCGACGCCGTGCTGGCCACGATCGATCCCGAATCGCCGGCCTATGAGCAGCTCGGGGGCCAACTGGGCGCGCAGTTCCTGTTTTACGACCTCGACTTTGAGCTTGAGCTGGTCAATGTGATCGAGGTTTCGGATACGCAAGCCTATGTTTACACGGTGTATACGGTCAAGAAGATTGAAGGTCCCGAGTTTGTCGACAGCCGCATCAAGCAGGTGCACAAGCTGCACAGGAAGGAAGACGGAAGCTGGAAGGTGTACATCAGCTATACCGTCGGCTATGAACCGCTGAAGCCGTCGCAATAATCCATCTGCGCGGCGCTTGCGGCGCTGCAATTTGCCATGGCCTGCATGATCGGCTTCGAGCGTTGGACGCATCACCATGGGAACCCGGCCGGGTCATCCGGCCGGATTTTTTTGGCCCTCGGGCCGGATTGACCGGGCATGCTCGACTGTAATAATCTGGAATCATTCTGCGGTCCGGAACGGGACAACATGCCGGAGGTGAGAGAATTGGAGCAATCGCCGCGGATGCGGAATCCGGCGCGCATGCTCGAGTCGATGATCAAGCTGATGCTGTGCGCCGCGTTTGCCGTCATGCTGCTGCCGTCCCGGACGGCGCAGGCGGACGACGGCATCAAGGTCGTCATCGAGGGGCGGGAGGTCCGATTTGACAGTCCCCCCGTCGTCGATCAGGGCAACACGCTCGTGCCGTTCCGCGTCCTGTTCGAGAAGCTCGGGCTGTCGGTGGAGTGGATTCAGGCGACGAAGACGGTCGTCGGCAAGGGCGGCGGCGTCGCGATCGAGCTGCAGTTGGACCGGAAGACGGCGCTCATCAACGGCGCGGCCGTCGAGCTGTCCGCCGCGCCCCGCGCGATCGGCGGCTCCGTATATGTGCCGCTGCGGTTCGTCGGCGAGGCGACGGGACGCGCCGTGAAGTGGGACGGAGCGGCCCGGACGATCCGCATCGGTCCCGCGCCGTCGGGAGAGCCGACGGACTACGATTTCGAGCCGTTCTACCGGAGATTCCTGGCCGCGGGCAACGCCGAGGATATCGGGGCGATCCGGGCGCTCCTCCATCCGGACTCGCCGATCCTTGGCGCGGATTGGGATTCGATGGCCGAGCGCTTCCGGATCTACGATATCCGGGTGGAGCTCGAACAGTTCGAGGTGCTCAAGGCAAGCAAGTCGTCGGCGATGCTGAGGACGGTCGAGACGAACGTCAATGCGAACAGCCTGTTTCACCCGGACAGCCGGGTGACGCAACTGGTCCATGTCCTGCCGGACGAGAACGGGGATTGGAAAATCTACGATATCGAGCGTCTGGAGACGGAATACCTGGTTCCGGACGCACGGTTGACAGCCGACGCGGATATCGACAAGGAGCTCGAACAGGCGCTTCTCGCCGTCGTTGAAGCCCACATCGGGGCGCTCGAGGCGGAAGACCGCGACGGCGTGATCGGCGTGTTCGATCCTTCCGCGCCTGAGCTGGACCTGACCCGATTGGCGCTGAGGGCCATGTTCTTCTATTACGATCGGGATTACGAGCTGGAATACGGCAATGTCCTTCAGGCGGCGGGCGGGGAGGCGTTCGTCTACGCGGTGTACACCGTGAGGACGATCAAGGGGCCCGAGGACGAAGCGTTCGCGGACGGGCGCTTCGGCGTGGTCTATCATTTGAAGCGGCAGGCGGACGGCGGATGGAAAATCTACGAGATCACCCCCATCTTGTCCGAACCGCCGGAATGACCCGTGAGACACAACGCGCAGCCGGCGATGAACCGGCTGCGCTTCTTGAAGCTCGGCATTTTCCGTTTTGTTTTCCTTCAACAGATGGATGACTTCCTCTTTCGTGTCGCACAGCAGCAGCTTGAGCAGGTAGGCAAAATGATGTCGCCGGTTTGGTGCATGGAAATAACGGTCGGGCTCGTTCATATATTCCCGCGCATACAAAATTGCATCTTCCGCAAGTTCTTCGAACGCCTCATCTTCCGTCTCGCCATTGGCGTACAACTCGAGTTCATCCAGTCCCAGCGTAATCGAACCGTCTTCTTCCCTGTACAACCTGATTTCGAATTTTACCCCCTGAAGCAATTCCCGTACCAGGGCTTCGTTCATGAGAAAAGTATGGGATTCCGACTGTTTGCGGGGTTTGATCACAACGGGCGACAGGCGCTGAACACGGTCAATGACGCTTGAAAACACCTCCGCTTTCCCATTGACGGGCTGCGCCTTTTTTGTCATAATTTGCGGCAAAATGCCCCTTGATTGCGAACTTTCGTGGTCAAGAAGCTGCATGATTTTCAGGGAGTGAAGACGGGAATGGAGAAACGGTCGCGGAAGGGCAAATGGACATTTGTGCTGTGCGCGGCGCTTGCCGGGCTCTTGGCGATGGCCTGGACGGCCTACGCGGACAGCGGCATCCGGGTGATCATCGAAGGGCAGGAAGTCGCGTTCGACAACTCTCCCGTGGCGGACCAGGGCACCACGCTCGTGCCGTTCCGGGTGCTGTTCGAGAAGCTCGGGCTGACGGTGGACTGGATCGGGGAGACGAAGACGATCATCGGCAAGGGCGGCGATGTCACGATCGAACTGCAGTTGGATCGGAAGACGGCCGTCATCAACGGCGAGACGGTCGAGCTGAACGTGGCGCCCCGCGTCATTGACGGCTCCACGTACGTGCCGCTGCGGCTGGTCGGCGAGGCGACGGGCCGCGTCGTGACCTGGGACGGCGCAAGCCGGACGATCACGATCGGCGCCGCGCCGGCGAAGAGCGACGGCCCTGAAGCGCCGGCGAAGAGCGACGATCCCCTGGCGTTCTACCGGTCGTATGTGGCCGCAATCAACGCCGAGGATCTGGAAGCCGTCAAGTCGATGATCCATCCGGATTCGATGCTGCTTGAGTGGGGCGAATTTGAAGACGAGCTCAGGGACAATTTCCGCATCTACGATCTCCACACCAACATCGAATCTCTTGAGCTGGCCGATGTGTATGAAGATTTCTGGGTCGTGCTGGAGTCGATCGAGACGTACACCAACCGGAGCGGCCTGTTCTATCCGGACAACCGGGCGGAACTGTACATCCATTTGTGGAAGGACGACTCCGGGGCGTGGAAACTGTACGACATCAACTATTTGGATTTGTATTATTTGGTGTCAGACGAAGATTTGAACGCCGAAGCGGACATCGACGCGGACGTCAGGCAGGCGATTCTGGATGCGGTAACGGCCAATCTCAAAGCGAACCAGGCGAAAGATCCCGAGGCGGTTCTGGCCACCTACGATCCCGAATCCTCGTTCTACAGCGAGGATACGGCGGCATGGCTGGAGCACCTGTTCGAGATTTTCGATTACGAGTATGATCTGCTGCATGCCAACGTCATTGGTGTGAAGGACAAGCTGGCGGCGGTCTATGCGGTCCAGAAAAAGAAGATTCGGGACGACACGGCCTACACCCGGGCGGAATCGGTGATCATCTTGCGGCAGCAGGCGGACGGAAGCTGGAAACTGTACAGGACCATCGATCTCTATGAGGACTATATAGAAGAATGACCGACAACGCGCGGCAATCCGCCGCGGCGAGCATGAGGCGCAGCCCGGATGCATCGGGCTGCGCCGTTTTGCTTCCCGCGGGCGGAAGTGGTCGGCAGAGCGTCGGGGGGCGGCGGTCAAATTTTTTTATTGTAGAAGGCGAACTGCTCCCCGATAAGCCGCTCTTTCCAGATATGCTTCAGAATCTCGAGTTCCTCGCTGTAGTCGGTCTTCGATTCGTCCTTGCCGTACGGGAGCAGCTCCAGCACCTCGATCTCGAACCGGTCGGGGCCGTATTCCTTCCAATCCCGCTGCAGTTCCTTGTTGGGATGGCTTCCCATCTCGAGCTGGAACCGAACGCTGTTCATCTTGCCCTTCAGGTTGTGCGACGTCTCGAGAAAGCACTTGTTGCCGTCCTTCAGGCGGATCCGGAAAATGCCCATGTCGGGCTTCATCCGCTTGTACTGTTCGATCAGTTCCTTGCGTCGGTTCGTCATGTCAGTATCCCATCTCTTTCAGCAGTCTGGCGAGGACGCGCAGCCGCTCGCCGAGGATTTCGCCCTGCTCGCCCAGCGCCTGGTTGAACAGGCGGATGTCTTCGTCGATCATCTCGTTGTCCGTGCACACCTCGACCGTCATCGCGTCGCCCTGCAGGCCGACCCGGTCGATGCGCGGGTTGGCCGGATCATACAGCTTCTCGTGCCGGTAGGCGTCCTGGAAATGGAACTGGGCGCGCGCAATCAGGATCGCGAGATCAAGCACGCGGTGCAGCGGCAGCTCCTCCGACTGCCGCGACCATTTGCCGCCGGTGTGGCGCCACACCTTCGCGGAGATGTCGAGCCTGCCGCGGTCGTTCCATTGCGCGAGGCCGAGAGACAGCCCCTTCGCGTCCGATTGATAGGCGTATTTGCCGTCGACGTTGCCATAGTTTTCGCAGACGATGACGGGTTTGTGCTTGAGGGTGGTCGGGATTTTCATTGGATTTCGCCTCTGTTGGTTAAATTACTGATTTAGTGAATTAGTAAATTAGTAAATCAGTGGTTCCGATTGTACAACAGGAACGGCCGCGTGTCAATCGGGATTTTTCGTGGCCGCATGGTTCGCCGCCCCCGAAGCGCGCGACGCGTTCCCTACATTTCTCCATATCAAGCTGGCATCCTTCCATGTCGCGGCGGCATCGCCGGCGGTATAATCAAGTCAAAATGACCGCTTCCAAACATGGAGGATGATGGGCTTGTCGAAAATTACGTTTCTCGGCGCGGGCAGCACGGTTTTCGCGAAGAACGTCCTCGGCGACTGCATGCTGACCCCGGCGCTGCAAGGCTTCGAATTGGCGCTGTTCGACATCGACCACGAGCGGCTGAAGGATTCGGAGAACATGCTGAACAATCTCAAGGCGACGACCGGCAGCACGTGCCGGGTGAAGGCGTACACCGACCGGAAGGAGGCGCTGCGCGGGGCGAAGTACGTCGTCAACGCGATCCAGGTCGGCGGGTACGACCCGTGCACGATCACCGATTTCGAAGTGCCGAAGAAGTACGGGCTGCGGCAGACGATCGGCGACACGGTGGGGATCGGGGGGATTTTCCGCAATCTGCGGACGATCCCGGTGATGCTCGACTTCGCGCGGGACATCCAGGAGGTGTGCCCGGACGCGCTGTTCCTGAACTACACGAACCCGATGGCCGTCCTGACGAACGTCATGAACACCTACGGCGGCGTCCGGACGGTCGGGCTGTGCCACAGNGTGCAGGCCTGCGTGCCGCATCTGTTCCGGTCGCTGGACATGGACCCGACCGGCGTGCAGTGGAAGATCGCGGGNATCAACCACATGGCCTGGCTGCTCGAGGTGACGAAGGACGGGGNGGACCTGTATCCCGAGATCAAGCGNCGGGCGCGGGAGAAGCAGAAGGAGAAGCACCACGACATGGTGCGCTTCGAGCTGATGTTCAAGTTCGGCTACTACGTGACGGAGTCCTCCGAGCACAACGCCGAGTATCATCCGTACTTCATCAAGAGCAAGTATCCCGAGCTGATCGGGAAGTTCAACATTCCGCTGGACGAGTATCCGCGCCGCTGCGTGGCCCAGATCGAGGGCTGGAAGAAGATGCGGGAGTCGCTCGTGAACAACGTGAATCTGACGCACGAGCGGACGCACGAGTACGCATCGTACATTTTCGAGGCGATCGAGACGGATGTGCCGTTCAAGATCGGCGGCAACGTGATGAACACCGGGCTGATCACGAACCTGCCGAAGGAGGCGTGCGTCGAGGTGCCCTGCCTGGTGGACGCCAGCGGGGTAACGCCGACGTACGTGGGCGCGCTGCCGCCGCAGCTCGCCGCGCTGAACATGACGAACATCAACACGCAGCTTCTGACGATCGAGGCGGCGATCACGCGGAAGAAGGAGCATATCTACCACGCGGCGATGCTCGATCCGCACACGGCGTCCGAGCTGACGCTGGACGAGATCGTGGCGCTGTGCGACGACCTGATCGAGGCGCACGGCGACTGGCTGCCAAAGTTCCATTGAGCGTAGAGGCGGTCTTGCGCGGCTGCGGGCAACCGGGCATAGGCGACTACGGGGTGTGGTTGCGGTTGGCCCGGTTGCAGGCGCTCGATCCGGACGCCGTCGGGGTGTGGAAGATTGCGTGCGAGACGCGGGGATGTGCGGATGCGCGGATGTGCGGGCACGTTGCGGTGCCGGGGCACGTCCCCTTTTTTCGTCGCGTTGCGCGGCGGCATGCGGGAAGGACGTCGGCGCGTCGCGGTATCGGGCTGTTGTGCGGAGAGCAGCCTCGGTCGGGCGCGGCGAGAACCGTCTTCTCGGGGCGCGTGCCGGTCCTGTTACCGTGAATCGGGGCGTTAACGAAACTGAGACGCCTTATTCGGGGCAATTGACGGGGTTGCGAAAATGTAACGAAACAGAGACACGTTATTCGGAGGTTACGGGGGCGAAAACGGCCTGTTCGGGGCAAATCGCGTGTCTCCGTTTCGTTGGCGTGCGGGGAACGGCCCGAAACGGTGAAAGAGCGTGTCGTAGTTTCGTTAGGGTCCCGCGCAGGCGGGGGATAGGGCATCGTGCGGTAGTGCGCTCAGGCGGGAGAAAAACGGGCAGGATCGTGGTGTGCGCCAGGGGAGGATGGAACATCATGCTGGTGCGTGTCGGCGGAAGGAGCGGTCGGCGTCGAGGTGTGCAGCGCCGGGAGCAGTGGGCAGCGTTGCGGTGTTTGCCTGCGGAAATGCGATTACTCGAAACGTGCGCCGGCAGGTGAAAAAGCCGGCGGCGGTGATCGCGCAGCAAGAAGGCCGCCGCCAACGGTACGGGGTGCCGTTGGCGGCGGCCCTGTCTTGCGATAGAGGCGTCGGGCGCCGGCAATCGCCGTCTGCCGCAAGCGCCGTGGTCCGAAGTCAGCGCGCGCCGCCGTCTGCGGGATCGCCGGACCTGCGGGCGGCGGCCAGCGCCTTCGCGCCGGCTTCAAGCGCCTCGATGATGCGGTCGACATCGTAGACGCAGCCGCGCCACGTGCCGCCGCTCACCGCCTGGAGCGCGGCCCACAGCCGCGTGTCGTCCGGCAGCAGCGGGTTGGCCGCCAGATCCGGGTGCGGCGCGCGGCGCGCCAGCACCGCCGAGCCGTCGGCGGGCGTTCCGGGCGCGTCGCCGTCGCCGACCATGTCGATGCGGCCCTCGAGCCGCTCGAGGTCGATGCGGATGTCGATCCAGTCGCCATCGCGCACCTTGCCGAGCGGCCCGCCCGCCAGCGCCTCGGGCCCGATGTGGCCGATGCAGGCGCCGGTGGACACGCCGGAGAACCGCGCGTCGGTGAGCAGCGACACCTTCCCGTCGAACGGCAGGTGCTTGAGAGCCGACGTGAGCTGGTACGTCTCCTCCATCCCGGTGCCCGACGGCCCGCCGCCGATCAGCACGAGGATGTCGCCGCCGACGATGCGGCCCTCCTTGATCGCGCGGATCGCCGCCCGTTCCGAGGTGAACACCTTCGCCCGGCCGACGTGCCGGTACACGCCGTCCGCATCCACATGCGCCGGATCGATCGCCGCCGACTTGACGACCGAGCCCTCCGGGGCGATGTTGCCGACCGGGAAGGTGACGGTCGACGCCAGGCCGGCGGCGCGCGCCTTGTCCGGCGGATAGATGACCGTGTCCGGGTCGACGCCGTCCCGCTCCAGGAGCACCTGCCGCATCCGATGGCGCCGCTCGGACGACTCCCACCAGTCCAGCACGGCGCCGAGCGTCTCGCCGGTCACGGTCAGCACGCGGTCGTCCAGCAGGCCGAGCCGCCGCAGATGGAGCATCACCTCCGGCACGCCGCCCGCC
>JGI25328J35697_1001675_pt1 | contig 14996 bp, 27 predicted proteins | sample HigsolmetaAR203D_FD_35697 | JGI IMG/M metagenome (IMG submission 35697)
TGGCGACGGCATAATGGCAAGCTGGCAAGGCGATAGCCTTATGTTAGTCATACCTTGCGACAACAGAACGCTTGCCCGTGCACCTGCTACCACAAGCGGGCGCGCCAAGCTAATCGCCACTACGCGCGGTTGGCAATCGCTTGAGCGACCAAGCGACGGCAAGCGCATATCGTTGCAATTGGGCGTTGTCGCGAAAACATAAAGCAATCGACTTCGCTAAACCGCGCGGTTTTGAGCCGCGCGGTTTTTTCGTTTGCGANCNNNCAATAAGGCGCGCTATGGCGCGTAGGGTTTTACGCTGCCGATAAAGCGCTGAAGCGCTCACAATCAATGGCGAAATAACTGTATCAAAACCGCGCGGCTCAAAACCGCGCGGTTTTTCGTTCATGTTAAGTTGCATAGACAAGATGATCTAATAGCAGGCTACCAATTGCGCACTGCACACTAGCAGGCTAATAGATCATGTTGCCTATGCAGCAGAGCGATTCTACTGCAATGCAGCATAGGCAAGTTGCCTTGGCAACCTTGGGGTTAAGTTGCTGAAGCAACCTTCTTGTGCACCGTGCAAACGTTAGCAGACTAACATCCTTTTACAACTGTTAGCAGGCTAACATCCGCACCTTGGGTTGCAGATACACTCTGATCCAAGTTGCCTATGCAATGGTGCGGTGCACAAGAATTGCTGCGGTGCAGCTACCGCGCCGCAGCGGGCGGGCGGGCTCCTTGTAATCGGACTTTTTTANAGAAAGAAAATTTTTTGGAAAATGTTTCGATCCTAACTCAGAAAAATTTTTCGAGTTGCTCTTCAGCTCGTTCGCCGGATGAAAAAATTTTCAGAATATCTTGCAAGTTGTGTTAGCCTTTTAAGCAATTGCTGTGGAAAATTGCTCGGGCGGTAGGATTCACTGCCCCACACTTCAACCAGATTTCCTGTGAAATTCTTCAGAATATCTATCCATTTTCTTCAGATATTATAGGAAAAATATGCAGATTTTCTGCCTGTGTAACCCCAAACTACTCGCGAGTTTTATTGGAATTTCTAGCTACACAGCTAGGGTTTCAACAAAATTCGCGAGGCTTTTAGGTACTTTCAAGAAAGAAATTTGTCGGAAATCGTAGCCTGAAAAAGCGTGAGGGGGGGTCTGTTGATTTTCCAGTCAAAATTTTTCTTTCGCGTTTGAAAAAGGTACCAGTGAAGAATGCCCCAGTACTCACCATAGGAGAAGACAATGCGACATCGACAATGGAACGTGATAGATTCTAAAGGAAAGTACCTCGGTCAAGTAACCACAAGTGATGCTGAGCCAACAGATGATCAAATTAAGCAGTGGCTCATCGATCAGCACAAATACAAAATGGAAGAGCTTGGCTACAGCACCAAGCTCAACATCAAGCTCGCAGATTACGATAGCGAGCATGAGGAAGCGGTGGACCTACTGCACATCGCTACTCGAGAAGAAGGTATTCTTGCGGTGAGTAAAGTGTTTATTCGCAAGAGCAAGGTAATACCATGGAATAAGGCCACCAAGTTGCGTGAGACTCAATGGCCCAAGCGGTAGCCGCTTGAGGCAACTTCCTTGTGATTAGCGTGGGGTTTTTCGGTTGCCGCTCGTATGTAAGGCTGGGCGGCAACCCTTGCTGCTTACTGATAGAGGGAGACACAAGCAATGACAAAGCCTGCTTCTGCATCTTCGGCTGAACACCGTCGTTTCATGATCAAGGATGAGTCTACAGATACTCTACTTGAACTGACCAAGGGGAATAAGCCGAAGCCATTACCGAATGAGCCATACAATCAATTCGTTGTACGTAGGTTCAAAGAAAATGGAGAGCGCTTCAAGCATCACGAAATTAAGACGAGTGATGGTCAACGCGTAATTACATTCGAGCAAGCATGCCGTCGCTATCATCAGCGCTTCACCATGGAGCATGTACCTAGTTGGGCTGACAAACCTGTAGTGCAGGCAGATGGTTCAGTGAAGTATCCTGCTCCGCACTACCGCAGCGATAAAGAATGGTACGACAACACAGAGTTCATGGGTGAGGGTACAACTGCTGTTGCTAAGTACTGCCGCAGCATGAACCGTACCTATCCCATTGGCCGTTGGCTTGATGAGCCTTATCGCAATATCTTTAGGCGCACCAAAGTAGCGCAGATGTTGCAACGGGTGCTCGTAGAGGAGAAGCCACTCAAGGCTAAGAAGTCGAACAAGACCAAACCTCAGCTCACACGCGAGAAGCGTAAGAGTCAACGTGAGCCGAAGCAGATCGATAAAGAGCTAAAGAAAGTCAACAAGCAAATCGATAAAATGGATCGCGAAGCTCACCAGCAAGTGAGGGCACGTAACCGTAGCAAGAACAAATGATAATCACCACGCGCCGCAATTTCGCAGGCGTCACTATGAATGGCTTGCCGGTATCATCCGGCAAGCTGTTTTACTGCGAGGTAACCTAGGAGAATACAATGCCGACTATAACGCCCCAAACACATCCGTCACTCTGCTTCGTGCTTCGTACTATAGATCACAATGTAGGTAAAACCAATCGTATCGGTAATACATATGTGATCCCCGACGAGTTCGACGTGGATCGTATGGAGCTAGAGCTCGAGAAGCTACAGATTAGCGCGCTTGAGCGCATCGCAATTGATGAAACTACTGCACACTTGCGTTTCTGGTATAACCCAATCACAGGTAAAACTGCTGAACACTCGCGTTTCTGGTATAACCCAATCACAGATGCCCATAATCCAATACTTGAAGAAATTCACTACATGCTCAACCTGTACTTCGAGGATTGGCCCGATTGGCGCACTATTTCAAATAGCGAAACTATCACGCTCACACTAAGCATGTCATTAGAAGAAGCGAAAGAAATCGCTCGTAAACATGAACACACGACTCTTGTTTATCAGATGGCGTACAAAGTTCTCAAAGCGTATGACGAGCAGCAACTCGCTTACTACGTAGAACAAATGTTCCGTGCGCAACAAAGGCAAGAAGTTGCACGTAAAGTATTTGAAGCGTATCGCAAGCGAGTTCTTAATCCCCGTAAAGCTACCATGCAGGGCACGCGCGAACATATTGTTTGCATCGTCAATGGTGCCGCTGGTATTTACGGTCCACAGAGAGCCTTGGAAAAGTTCAGTCTTGATGATTTTTGTGGTACCATCGATAATCAAGACTGGAAAATCGTATGCTTTGAAGGGCCGAGCCACGAGGACTACTGGGAATGTTGGCAAAATATCCTCACCGATGCTAGGCTGATACTCAATCCCAAAACACTACGCTACAGCATCGATGACCCGAACATCGAGTTCCAGCTGTATGGTGGTGAAAGTGGTGACATTTTCCTCGTACCTTCAAACGTGGACTTTGAAGAACACCCCGACTAGTCATTCCAGCTAGGGGGCAGTTTTAACAACAAGGAGAATGAGATGTCTAATCGGCGTAAAGTCGAGATACGCACCGTTGATGATCTTATTGCTGAAGTGAAGCCAATAGCAGATTCATGTACTCAACGGAGCGTACAACTTGAGCGCCTTGGCAATGTACATGCATCGCGAGCTTGGGCTTCTGTAGCCCGTTCACTGTATGATATATGCGATGCCAGCCAACAACGACGAGCAAAGTTAGACGAGTAAAGGGGCCTTTCGGCCCCTTATCTTTTTCTGCAAATTTTCACCGGTGAAAATTCAAGGAGGTCACCATGACACACTAAGCTAAAACACATCGAGCAGTCTAACCCTAGCTAGAAATAAGAAAGGTCAATACGATGGATAAGCGTGAACTTTCGGCACTTATGTGGGGATCATCAATGCGTGGCTGCAATACACTGTTTAAGTATGTCCCAATTGGCGGCCACTTCAAGTTCAGAAAAGATGATGAAGAAGTGTTCGTCAAGACAAAATCGGGCTACAAGTCAATTAATGGCGGACGTACTTTTCGCACCGGGCAGTTGACGGCTGTTTATCACATCGAAGATGATCTGAAGAGCTAAGTATTATGCAGAAAAACCAAGCCAAATCTCAAACACATCGATATCGATATCGATATCGATATAGTTTGAGCAACCCGGTGACAGGATTAAATCTGACACGTGAATTCCACGCAACCGATGATAAGGCAGCTAAGAAACGGGCGAAATATCTCGCCCGTTGCTTTGGTCGATCTACTGTAGTCGATAAACTGGTGAGACTAAAAGAGGAGGACTGAACATGCCTAAAGTTTATGTCGAGGCATACGACGAGCACGACCGGCAAATTCTCGGCAACTTGGATGGACAAACTGTTATCCACGCTAAAGAATATCGTCGCACGAAACATTACAAGGCGCTGGTAAGTGGAACTATACCCGTAAGTGATCGGGTTTTTAGCTGGCGCATCGTAAACGAGAAAAATCAAGTGCTCGAAGTTATCTACAGACCAACTAGGAGGCTGATGCAAATGGAGTCATCGCCAGCATAACCGGTGCCAGCACCGCTGGCATTGGCGTCAACCCCCGGTCGAAAGATCAGGGGTTTTCAGTTGGGCTAGAGAATATAGCAAGGAATAAGAATAGGGTATTAGCCTACCCTGACCATTGAAGCAAAGGAGGTTAACGTGAACGTGAAACCGCAAGACTTCAAAGACGTTTATGAGCGCATAACCGAACAAATCATTCAAGAGCTCGAAAACGGCACACCGCCTTGGATAAGGCCGTGGTCGTATACACCAGATGTGAGCGANGATCAGATTCAGCTTTGGCCTCGCAACGCTTACTCTGGTAATTTCTATGGCGGCAGCAACGTGCTTATGTGTTGGACGCACATGGCACGGCTTGGACTGGTCATCGGTAAAGATGAGCCNCTATTCCTGACCTTCAAGCAAGCAAAGATGCTTGGTGGTCATGTNAAGAAAGGTGAAAAGGGTATCATCGTCATCGGCTTTCGGCAGGGCACGAAAGAAGTTGAAGATGAAGAAAGTGGTGATACCAAACAAGTCAGCCGCACCTATGCATTCGGGCACTATGTTTTCCATATCTCGCAAACTGAAGGTGTCAACCTAAAGCGACAGAACTGGAAAAAGCGACCGAGCCTGCTACCCGAACTTAGTAACGATGCCAATTGGAAAAGCTTCGTTAAAGCTCTGGGGGTTGACCTTCGACACGGTGGAAACAGAGCTTTCTATCATGTGCTCGGCGACTATGTGCAAATGCCGCCGGTCAATAGCTTCCGTAACCTGCCTCTGTACAAGTCGGTGGCTTGTCACGAGTTCATCCACTGGACTGGCCACGATAGCAGGTTGAAGCGTGGTCTACACAAAAACATAAAAGGCGATGCTCAATACGCTGAGGAAGAACTCATTGCCGAGTTGGGTGCTGCATTTCTATGTGCCCGCCTCGGCATCGAACACANAGAACTTCGTCATGCAAGCTACATCAAATCGTGGCTTGGGGTTNTGAAGAATGACAAAAGGTTCATCTTCAAAGCTAGTCGCGAGGCAATGAAGGCCGTTGAGTATATTGAGGAGTTAGCTTTGAAGGGCATGCAAGTCAAGAAACCCGTAAGTAAGGCTAGCGGCAAGCAAGCACCAAAGGCTCGCAAGGCGGCTAAAGGCATGGGCGAGGCATCGCCCATCCACTAAGAGTAAGTTCTGAAAGTGTGGGGGTTATAATGCGTATCACGTTCAGTATCCTTGGAGTCAGTGCCCATCACTGGCTCCACTTGTCATTTGAGGATACACAAACCTTAGTCGAAGTAGTAAAGCTAAAACCATACCAGATCGATGAGTACACCGGACACATCTGGCAAGCATACTTTCATAGGGTACTCAGTGAGATTGAAAAGCAACTAGCCGCACAGTCGCTTTCAACATATGTACGGATCCCATCAAAAGGCCGTATGGTGATGATTAACCGAAGCGGCGATAATGTTGTACAAATTGAGTATGGGCCGCAAGTTGACGATCCTGGGCTTGATGAGCCAAGCCTGAGAAAACTGCTTGCGAGATTTCACATACTGCTAACCGCAGGGCTCGACGGCGACCAACCATTATTCTGGGGTCAGAATATCCATGATTAGCCACAAGCGTAAAGCGCTAAGGCCAATCGATTTAGTAACGAGTACAGAATTGGCTTCAGCGAATATCCGAGCGAAATGCTGGCGGCGAGCTTTCGCCGTCAGTTTTCTTGTCAATGTCGTGCTGGCACAATGGTGGTGCTCAACTAGGTTCTAACTATTTCCAGCAGCGGGGGAATCTTATGAAGGTAAAGGAACTGACGAGAGGCAAGTCTAAGGCGAAGTCACCGATAAAGCCAATTAAGGCACCAGCAAAGAAACCGACAAAAACTACTACGAAAACAAACGGTAGTAGAACAGAGGCTAAGCCCAAGGTTGATAGTAAAGCGGTCGAGAAATTGCTTGCAAAGCACAAAGCAAAGTTGCAAGCCGAAAAGAAGGCAGCTAAAAAGCCTACGCCACCTAAACAGGAGGCCAAGCCCAAGAAGAAAATCGAACGTAAACGACTAACAAGGAGCATCGAAATGAACGAGAGCATGAGCGTGCATAACAACAAGGCGAAGTTGCTTCCTGTCGGGTCAACAACGGGGCGCGATATTCTGAAGCAGCAAATTAACGCTAGCTTTGCGGCATATATGGCGCGCGAAGCTGCGAAGAAGCGTGCTGCCAAGGGCATCAAGCTCAAGAAAATGACAATGAAGGTACCGCCACAAAGAGTTTTGGCTTTACAGGTGCGTAATCGAGAGCAACCTGAATGGGGTATCCTCAGATCATTTGTTGTGACCGACCATACGCCTGAGAGTCAAATAGAAAAATGGCGAGCTGAGTTGGCCGATCTGAAAATCGGCTGGTCGATTACGGACTATTTCGGGTCCGATGCTCAGTACAAAATTGACTTTGTGACTATCCCAGGTCGCACGGTCGAAGTTTAGAAAATCAGTGCGAGGTTCGAAGGAGCCTCGCGCATCACCTTTCAATCGAAGAGGACTATCATGAAAATCTGGACAGTTATGCTCGTAGGAGCATTCACATGGCTGGCGGCTGCTACGGCTAGCCACGCTACGACGGAGCTTGAGCGCTGTAAGAATGACATCCGTAAAATGTGGGAGCAAACCATCGAAGAAATGCCGAAGCTAATAGAGAAGAAAATTCAGCGTGACCTTAGGCCAGGAATTACTAGATGCAAAAACTGATGAAGAACGAAAGAGTATTCTTATAAGCTACATTCTGGGTAGGGCGCTGCTAGCACCGCTGTTCACGACTGAGTTCTATAGATATGCTATCATGCCTAACATAGAAGCTGAGATGGCTCAGATGCAAAATGCTCAAGTATGTTGGGTTGTTAAGGAGCATACAGCGCTGCAACTGGAACAGATGATGGAACAGATAAAAGCCGAATTGGACAAGAATTAGCGTTGTACAGAAAGTTAGCCATAGAGTTGGAACCGATTAGAAAGCACATCGAGTCGGTTGTATGCTCACGATCTACCATCTAACTAACGGAGGGAAATATGCACCTGTCATCAACACTGATCGGTTACATAACTTTTGTGATCATAGCGCTACTGCCTTGCATGATAGCAGGCGTGCGTGAGCACCGGCATTACCTCTCAATTCTGGTGCTTTCTGCGATCACTGTGTTCCTCATCATAGCGCCTAGGCTGATAACAGAGCTGAACTACATCTATTCGTGGAAAGCTGAAGGTTTAGGGCTGCTGGTAGTGTTGTTTAGCTGGCCACTCGCCACGATTATGTGGATTGTCGGTATGATATGGGCAACGCTGCCTAACACGCGTGAACAGCGCACCTAAACCAAGGCACTATTGAGGAATTGGCACTACAAGGAGTGAAACGATGGCAACAACTCAAAAGCAAGCGGTTAAGTCTCGCAGAAATGTCGCCGAAACACAGTCAAATTTAACTGCGTTACTTGGCGGCTTCATCCCATCGCCTCAACAAGAAGCTATCTTCAAGTGGGTGCTTGAAGGTCAAGGCAACGCATTCGTAGAAGCTGTTGCCGGTGCCGGTAAAACCACCACTCTGATTAAAGCGCTGCACTTGATGCCCGGTTCTGTTGCATTCACAGCGTACAATAAGAAAATCGCTGTTGAGATTCAACAGAAAACCGAAAAGCTCGCCAAGCAAAACCTGCGTGTGGGCACCTTCCACTCGTTTGGCTTCAATGCATGGCGGCGCGTGCATCGTAACGTGCGTGTAGATGAACGCACCAAGCGAGAACAAATGATAATGGAATGTGAAGTGCCGGAGCGCTTACGTTCCGTCACGCAACGTTTGGTTTCGCTTGCTAAGCAATCAGCAGTACTGCGGCTTTGGGATGTTAGTGAATGGGCAAACTGGATGGAGCTCATCGAGCACCATGACATCGATGCTGACTTAGAAAACCCCAGGGACGTTGACCTGCTGATACGGCACGCGATCAACTGCACGCTATGGGCTCGCAAGAATAGCGTACATATCATCGACTTCGATGATATGATCTGGTTACCGGTAATTACGGAAGTTATGATGGACCAGTATCAATGGGTTCTCGTTGACGAGGCTCAGGATACTAATCCAGCGCGTCGGCTGCTCGCTAGGCGCATGATGGCTCCTGGCGGGCGGCTCATTATGGTAGGAGACCGATATCAGGCGATCTATGGTTTCACTGGTGCAGATAACGATGCTGTTGACATCATTATCCGTGATTTTCAGTGCCAGCAGTTGCCACTAACAGTCACCTACCGTTGCCCTAAGACAATCGTGGACGAAGCGAAGAAACTTGTACCACATATCGTCGCTCACGAAACTGCACCGCAAGGCATCGTAAGGGAACTATCAGCTTACGAGTTCAAAACCAAGGAAATGTTTACCTTGGACCCGAGCGACGCCATTTTGTGCAGAAAAACGAAACCGCTGATCGAATTAGCATTCATGCTCATTCGGCAGCAAATTCCTTGCCATGTTGAGGGTCGCGACATTGGGCAAGGATTGCTGAAGTTGGCACAGCGCTGGAAAATCAAAACGGTCGAAAAACTTAGAGAACGTCTCGAGGCTTATCGTGACCGTGAGGTTGCCAAGCTCCACCAGCTCAAACGCGATGCGTCGGCTGATGCGCTGAATGATCGTGTTGAGACCTTGTTCGTGCTCATGGAAGGCTGTCAGATCATTGATGAAGTCATCGTCAAGATCAATCAGATGTTTCAGGATACCGATGGTACTCAAAAGAAAACCATCACCCTGAGCACGGTTCACAAGGCCAAAGGCCGCGAGTGGGATCGTGTCTACATACTCGGTTGGAAAGAATACATGCCGAGTAAATGGGCGACGATGCAATGGCAACAAGATCAAGAGCGCAACCTGCAATATGTTGCCATCACTCGGTCGAAAGGTGAGCTTATTTTTCTTGAAGCGCTCGAGAAAGAAAAGGAAAACGATAAGCCGAAAAACGATAACGGTGGTGAACCGCAGTTGTTAGTAGCACCACCAGAACAGCCAAAGCCTCCAGCAAAGGCTAAAGCACAGTCAAAGCCAAAGCAGCAGAAAAAGAGGAAGCAATGACTGTTTCTGCTGATACACACAAGGCCAAGTTCAAGAAACTTGGCCTTGTGAGCCACCAAACAAAATTAGGCATGGGCTGGGACTATGAGGATTACACCTTGGCCCATGAATTCAAGCTAACTCCGAAAGCCAAAGTGCTTATGGACGACCTTGAAGATTACCTAATCGATAAAGGTTATAGCCACGTAACCAGCAATCGAGCAACACTGTTCACGGGTGACGGTAAACCTTCTAAATTCCGCTGTCATTACTATCGTAAGAAGAAGTTTGATTTCATTGTCGTGTTCACACGACAGCGGCAAGGGAAAAAGGAGTACGTCACTACCGTCGAGCATCATTATCAGAACGCCAACGAGCTTATGAGGAAACCGCCCAAATCGCAGAAAGCTACAGTACCTAAAAAGATTGAGCGTAAGCGATTATCGAAAAATCGGAGGTAAGCAATGACAGAAAAAGTAATGTACGCGGGGTTATCATCGCCAAGGTGCAGTGTACCCGATAAGGATACACTAGAATCTACCTTTGTTGAGTACCATATCCAGCTGATCGGTGACATTTGGATGCCTGCTATCGAGTGTGCCAGCACTCGGCGCTATACCAGAACAGATCCATTTGGGCGGTGGTTAAATCCGCCTAATTGGGATAATCCTGAAGAGGAACTAGGAGCCATCGAAGATCACCTTATGACTGATGTCGGTGACTTCCAAGAACTGACCGATTGGCAATGCACACGCATCACATACACATCAATTCGGAAAAACGAAAATGATGTGTTGACGACAATGCGTAGTGAAGTCATTCGTCCTTGGCAAACCGCAGAAAATGAGGAAAAATATTACNCCCTAATGTTTCCGGAGAGNTAGCTATGGAACCCCGTATCCGCTGTGTAGCCATTACGCTCGAAAGCGGGCAAACTGTGGTAGTACCGCGTAAAGGAATACTAGGGGCCGACATCGAAGATGGCGGTAGTGGCAACTACATTGTCAGCTTGAAAGTGTTTTTGCGTGAACCCAATCAGGCTAGACAATCGAAGAAAACACGGAGGCACTGATGTCTCCCCTCTACGATCACGATTGCCCATACTGTAAATATCTGGGCATCGATACGCCTGCACCCGGCGAACCGCAAGTCAATGCGGTAGATATGTACATTTGCGTTCGGGATAAGAATCCCAATTACTACTCAATCATTCGCCGGTATAGCTCAAAGCCAAATGACTATGGCTGTACGGAACTTCTGGCTATTTTCCCAGGTAGCCATTACGAAAGTGCTAAGCGCACTGCCATAAAGCAGGGCGTCATTACGGAAGAGTAATAATGATCGATCTGATCTTTGTGCTCGCCTTATTAGGCGTGCCATTCATAGTGGCACGCCTTTATCATTATTGGCACTGCCTAGGAGGAAAACATGAACCCATACGACAAGGTAAGAGACATGCGTCACGAGCTTATCACGATAGCTCGAGAAGCAATTCGCAAACACATTAAATCTGATGAGTTTCGTCGGAAGTATAATTTGGCACAAGTGAACGTACTGACGAAGGCGCGAACGCCACCATCTTTTATGATCCGGATCAAATTTGAGGGAGAACGTGACTCTGACTGGATAAACATCACTGCTCACAAAACACTTGGTGAGCTACTACACGCTACCAGAAGCAAGTACTGAGACTTCAGGGGCGTGACCAACATCAACAGGCACTAAGCAATAGAGGAGATGAAACTATGCTTGCAAAGTCGTTAACAGAACGTGAACTGGGTATTGCCGGTGTCGGCTATTACATGCCTTCCAAAGGGCCAACCGTGCTCCATATGCAGATAAGTGCTGATGCATATGAGTTTCTGAACAAACCTTCACGTATCAAGTTGGAGAATTGCTGGGTTGAGAATGGTATTCTTATTCTTCAACTCGGCGGGGCTGAAGGCTACGAAGGTTACTCAGTCCGGTTCACTACCTACCCAGGCACACCATACACCATATCCATACTCAATGTGGAAGAAACACTAATCAAACACTCAGTCGGTCCATTCGGTAAGATGCATGGCAGTATCATTGGTGTCACAACGCAAGATAAACAAAAGCACATCGTCATTGGCTTGAAGCTGAGTGACATGAGACCGCCAGCGAGCTACACGCGCAAAAGCAAGTTAAAGCCCCGGCCTGAGTTCAACCGTGACGAAGATATAAGCGAAACCATGCAAGAAGCTTTGCGTGCACTGAATATCGAGCCTGTACCGCAAACCAATGAGACCGTGCGCATACTCAAGAACGCAATCAATCAGCTTGTCGAGCCGATGAACTTGCGGCTTGAAGTAAACGAGCACGGCTTGCTTGAAGTGTCACGGATGACCCTGAAGAAGCTGTAGAGTACACAGTAAACTGAGTATGTAACCAAAGTGGGCGAGCTATCAAGGCTCGCCCAACTAAGGAGGGCATTATGCAACTCATAGCATCGATCATCGGAACTGCAATTTTCGTGTGGCTTTGCGTGCGATGGCTCGACAAACGCATGTTTCCGCAAACAGCACCACCTAAATACACAGAAGAGCAGTTAAATGAGTTTCGCACCGCCGTAATATATGCGCAGAATGAAATTGATCGCATAATACAAAGCGATGATGTCATTTGGCGCATCAAGCCCATCAATCCTAATGATTATGGGTACCCGCCAACGCCAGACGAACGCGTTTATGCCGTTCGTGAGGTTGAGCTTGTAACCGAAAAGTCTGATGGCTGGTGTGTTCCGCAAGCTACTGGCAAGCTTATCGTTACAGACCAAGCATTGGTGTTCATGAGCAACCGCCTAAATACCCGAGTACCCTGGAGCCAAATTATGTGGATCGAGCTTCTACTAAATGGCTACAAGGTGCATCAACGAATTGGCTTGCCAAGCACATACGTCTTCGAGCATCCTAACGTTAACTTCGCTATCGTTCTGTGCATGATGCATCTTGTTAAAACGGGACGAGGTACATTAGGACCGGTCGTCGTCAACTCATTCACACAATCATCCTATGTCCGAAGTAAAACTGAACATTGATGCGCTCAGTTGGCAGAATTTATTGTGCGAGCTTTTCTGCCGCCCTATTAAGTGGGAAACGTATACAGAAAATGGTGTGATGCGCCTAGTAACAGTCAAGGTGCATCAACCAACTTGTCCAGTGATTTACGAGGCACTACAAGATGGAACGCAAGCGTTTAAGCTCAACAACCAAATCTTCACCGACGAGGAAACGGCTAACAAAGCATGCGGTGGTTGAAGTACCGGATCGGCCACCGCCGACACTGTTGAAGCTCGGGCCGAAGTGCGAGTTCAAACCGTGGGAGATACGAAAGCTAAGGACTGAAAACGTGCTCATTGATCGGGTATTTGATTCTGCTTGGCTTGCAGTATTTTCTGGGCCGGGATATATTGATTTTAGCAACTGTGTTACATACGCGGGCGCGCAGTCATTCGCAAGTATGTTCACTTTGCGTTACCCGCGCATGAGAGTAGAGTGGCTAAAAGGAGGCCCTGATGTTACGCCTGATAATGCAGTACGAGGAGGACAAGCAAACGGTAGTAGTACAGGCACCCGAACCAGAGCAATCAAACGTAAGATACACGAACGGTTACAGAAACGGCAGCAGCGGTTATCAGGCGCAACCGCAACAACAAACAGTGATCGTAAAGCCAAACGGCAGCGCAATAAATCTTAACTTTAGGGTATTCGACATCGATTGCCCTGAACTTGAGAAAGTGCTACGCAAACTCCAGAATGAAGGCTCGAATGAACGTCAATTAGTTTTACTTGGTATCGAGATCGTAAACGATCCACCTAAGCCGCCTCAGCCGCGTGCTGATACGATACCATTAAGCTCGCCTCCGCCACCTACTGACTTGAAAACTATAGCAGCGGAAACTAAAGCTCGACTTGCTGCCAAGCATTATGCTAATAACAAAACTGGCTGGCGTTCGTTGCTGTTCGGTAAAGAAAAGCCAAAGCCATTGCCGTTGCCCGGTTAGGCTGCTTTTCTAACCGGTGCCATTGGCGATAACCCCAAACTCGGGCCAGTTGAAAAACTGGCCCATTTTTTGTGCCTATTTACACAGAATTTTCGTGGTGCTGCTTCAGCAGGTCACGCACTGCCGCCCGAATGAGCACCAGCTCATCTTGCATTTTACGCACCTCAATCAGCAGCAGCGCAAACATTATCAGCGCCACTATAGCGAGCACGAACGCGATCATTGATAGCGCGGCATCAATCATCTGAATAAACCCCGTAAAAATGAAAAGGGCTACCCTGCAAGTTGTGGAAGGACACAACAACCGCAGGGTAGCCTTCAGGCACTACATAGGGAGGAAACGCGCCCATGTGCTCCGCAAGTGCATCGCCACGAGCATCGTCAACATACCAAAACTTAGGGTTGCGTCAAGGGGAAAAACTGGAGCCGGAGCCAGCCCATTTGCAAACGCCACCGCTACGAGGACCAAACAGGGGGTTGCCGATTAAGAGCTGACCCCGGCATACAAGAATTATGCCCCGCGCTAACCAACACTATGAATGCGGGGAACAAGAAGGGAAGTTAGCGCGGGGGTGCTTAAGCTTGCCGGTAGTCTGGAACAGAACAATCAACTGCAACAGGACGATACCGACTAAGCTCATGCAGGGTGAAAGCTAGCCTAGTGTTACGAACCCGTCAAGTGGGTATGGCCGCCTGCACTTTCAAAGCTATAGGAGGACGCAAAGTGACCAATACAACATACGGACCGATAACTGCCAAGCTGATTGAAATCAGAAACAGTACCCTTTCGCAAGAAAAGAAACGACAACTAGGCAGACAATTATACAGAGCCTACATGAAATCACCTGAATGGCAAGCAAAACGAGATGCATTCTTGCGTTCAGGTGTACCCCAGAGTAAGAAGTGCTATATGTGTGGCACCCCATTTAAGGAAGGCTTTCATGTGCATCATCTGAATTACACAAATTTAGGTGATGAACCGTTTGAAGATCTAATGGTGCTATGCCCTGCGCATCATCTTAATGTGCATCATCACCATGAGCAACGCAAACACAAGGTAGGTCGTCCAGGCATCACCGGGGCTAACTTGCGCACGTCAACCCGTAAGACTCGTATCAAGATGAAGTATAGTGCTGCCAAACAAGATCTTACTAAGCGCGGCGTGTTCGGTAAAAAGCGTAGAATGCTGCTAAAGTACATTCGCAATAAAATTGAACTAAAGGCCCATGAAGAAATACCCGGTGGAGATAAGCTACCGGGGCGGTTGCGTAGGTTCAAAAGCAAACAATCTAGAAAGGGAAATAAGCGTAACATGGCTATGCCCGGTAGGGGTCGATAAGGGTTAAGGAAGTGGAGGGCGTACCTTGCCCTCCACTAGCCTCCCCCACGACCACGGAACGAGCCACACTACACTAATAAAGGATATAGGTTGTGA
>JGI25328J35697_1001686_pt1 | contig 14907 bp, 10 predicted proteins | sample HigsolmetaAR203D_FD_35697 | JGI IMG/M metagenome (IMG submission 35697)
ACCAAATGGCAGACTGAACATGGCGAAAGCCATAGTGGCTAGAATACCGGTCATAAGTATGTCTGGCCGTCCTGTTCGATCAATTAGAGCACCAATGGAAAAGCTCCCAACAACGCCGCCGATCCCCCATGCCCAAAGATAGGGTGTGATGAATTGAATGTCTGCCACATTTTGCAATATGGATGCAGTATACGTGTAGAGACCTAAGCTGGCAGTGCTGGTCAAAAAAGTGATACTAATAATTGCCGCAATCCGTCCATTTGCTATCATGGCAACACGTTGACGAAGTGATGGTGGAGACGAAGCTGGAAAACTTGGAAACCATATCATGATTCCAAACATGGCAACAAGACCTAAAACAGTAATAAACCAAAGAGTTGCATGCCAATCGAGATGTTCAGCAATGATCAATCCAAGCGGAACTCCTACAACGGTTCCTGTGCTCATGCCGCCTAGCATCATACCCAGAGCTCGACCGCGTTTCTTTTTGGAAACGAGGGAAGCAGCAGCAGTTGCGGCCAAAGGGGAATAAAGACCAGCTCCAATTCCTGCAACTGCACGAGCTATAAGCAGCATGGTGAAACTCGAAGCTATTGCACTAGCCCCATTTCCTAATGAGAAAACTGCTAGTGCCCATACTAAGATTCTGCGTATTGATTTTCCGGACAACAATGTTGCAAAAATGGGTGCTGCTAATGCATAACAAAGTGTGAAGACACTTACCGCTTGTCCCGTTTGTGATGCGCTTATTCTAAGCGTTTTCCCGATATCCGGCAACAAACCAGCTATTACATAGGCGTCAAATCCAAGAGTGAACATACCTATTGTGAGGAGAAGAATTTGTCGCATACTAACCTCCATTTTCATTGAATCATTCTTTTTGAATGGAACCTTCGTAATTTCACTTTACAAGAATCATTTTTATACGTCTAATATATATTTAAGGATACATTAATACATAATAAGTATTAATAAGGAGAGGAAAGTGTTGGAACTACGACATTTAAAATATTTCGTAACAGTAGCTGAAGAATTACATTTTGGAAAAGCTGCTGCTCGTTTAAATATGGCACAGCCCCCGCTAAGTTCTCAAATTCGCCAATTAGAAGAAGAAATAGGAGTGCCGCTTTTCCATAGAACGAAAAGGAAGGTAGAGTTAACAAAAGAAGGGCAGGTGTTTTTAGAAAAAGTTTATCTGATTTTGAAGAATTTAGAGGACGCAATTGAAACAGTCAGAATGGTGAACCGTGGTGAGATCGGAGAAATAGCAATCGGTTTCATCTCATCCGCATCCTATGATATTCTTCCAGCCATTATTCAGCATTATCGAAAAAAATACCCTAATATTCATATTGATTTACAACAGTTAACGACAGAAGAACAAGTGAAAGCTTTACACGAAGGACGTATTGATGTGGGCATACTATGTCATCCTATTGAAAATGACAACGTACTTTTTGAAGTCATTCGACAAGAGCCTATGGTGATCGCTTTACCAAAGGATCATCCACTAGCACGCGAAACATCTTCGATCAATCTTAACGATTTATCCAATGATCCATTCATAGTGACGGGAAGAAAGGCAAATCAGAGACATTATGATACATTGATAAAATTATGTTATCAGGCAGGATTTAGTCCAAAGGTAGTGCAAGAAACAAAAGAATTATCTACGGTTCTATCACTTGTTTCATCGGGAATGGGCGTTGCTCTTGTACCAGCTTCCATACAAAGCATTTTTAAAAATAAAGTCATTTATCGTAACATTCGGAATCATCCATATACTACGACCGCTCTTGCTTGGAAAAGCGGCAATCTATCCCCGACAGTACGTGCCTTTATTGAACTAGTGAAAAAATCTATCATCCCGCTTATGAATCAGTATGATTGTGAATAATTTCTTTTTGTTTAAGCAAACATTTTGCTGATGATATAATCCGGAAGAAAGAAAAGAATGGATGTTAGGATGCGAAGAGTTTTCTTAATAGTTTCTTGAAACTCGATCAGCTTGCCACAAAATGTTCAAATTTTCAGGCGGAAATTTCGTCTGCGTCTCTGCTAAAATGGAAGAACGAAAGAAAGGGAGTGGAACGATTGACCGATGTAAATGGGCTGCTGGCTTTTGGAGCGGGGTTTTTAAGTTTTATTTCTCCCTGCTGTCTGCCTTTATATCCTGCTTTTTTATCCTATATAACAGGAATGAGTGTCAATGAGTTAAAAACAGAAAACGCGATGTTGCAAAAGAGAAGTTTGCTCCATACTTTCTTTTTTTTAGTCGGATTTTCTGCTATTTTTATTTCACTTGGATTTGCCACTTCCTTTGTTGGATCCCTTTTTCGCAACTATCAAGATCTCATCCGACAAATTGGCGCTTTATGCATTATATTTTTTGGTTTGATCGTAGCCGGCCTATTGAAACCCGAATTTTTCATGAAGGAGCGGCGCTTTCAATTTAAAAACCGGCCTTCTGGCTACTTAGGCTCCATCTTGATAGGGATGGCCTTTGCCGCCGGCTGGACGCCATGTACGGGCCCCATTTTAATGTCTGTCATCGCTTTAGCAGCCTCCAATCCGGAATCTGGATTCCTTTATATGTCTGCCTATACGCTTGGTTTCGCTATTCCGTTTTTTATTTTGTCATTCTTTATCGGCAGATTGAAATGGATGCGGACACATAGTGGATGGATCGTCAAAGTGGGTGGATATTTGATGATTTTGATGGGAGTGCTCTTGTTTTTTGACTGGTTGACGAAAATCATCATGGTGTTTAATCAGCTATTTGGTACGTTTCAAGGATTTTAGCCAAAAAATGGTGCCGTTTTAATAAATATCATTTCGAAAACGATTCATCGTTCTTGAAAAGAGGTATTAAAAAAGAATGAATTGAAAAATAAGGTAATTTTTTGTTTTCATCATCAAAATGTTATATAATAGTTCGTGCAAATCTCCATTCATAAAAAAATTTCTTTTCGACAAACTGAAAGAAATGGAGCGTGTGAATCAAAACCGATCATTGTTCATATAGTTTGTACGAAAAAAACGTTTTAAAAATTTGAAAAAAGGTGATTCAGATGTGGTTAATCGCTTCATCTATCTTTGCTGTAGTGATGGGTGTTTCCGTCATCATGATTCGATTAAAAGCAGCTAAAAAGCCAACATCCGTTAAGAAAATCATTTTGCCGCCGATTTTTATGAGCACTGGCAGTTTGATGTATTTGTTTCCGCAATTTCGGATAACACCAATGGAAATGCTGGAATCCATTATGCTTGGAATGCTTTGTTCCATTATTTTAATTAAAACGTCGAGATTTGAAATTCGTGATAATGAAATTTATTTAAAACGATCAAAAGCTTTCGTTTATATTTTAGTGACGCTTTTAATTGTGCGATTGATCGTAAAAGCCATTTTAAGTACTACTATTCATGTAGGTCANCTGAGCGGAATGTTCTTCTTGCTGGCATTTTCGATGATTGTTCCTTGGAGAATTGCGATGTACATTCAGTATAAAAAGATGCTGAATCAATTAAACGATGGCCCCATTCAAACGAATAGCCTGTAAAAAGAGAATTTTGTTCGATGAATTTTTCTGTTAAAGTTTATACAAAAAAGAGGCTGGCTCATAGGATTCAATCCTGATAGAGCCAGCCTTTCCTCTATGTTCAAAAGAAATGTTCGTACTTTGATAAATCCACATTCATTGCCGTCAGCTTTTTTCTTAAAAATTTGTGATCTCTTTTTGGAGTGGCCATGATATAACCCCGAATAATTAAGTCCATGTTCATCCGTTCGGCTTGTTCATTTAAAGCAAGTTCTCCGATTTTGCCGGCAATTTTATGACGGGCGACATCNCGAAACAGTTCAGGAACCGGACTGACAAGCTCTTCCAAAATGGCTTTATGGGTGTCATCCCATAAATGGCGTGTCTTCTCTACATAATATTCTTCCCAGTCCATGTCGGATTTACCGTCCGCTTTCGGAAGCCGTTTCAAAAATTTGCGAAACATGAAAAAACCGCCGATGGAAATGGTTATAATCAAAAAGATTCCCCACAGCAAAATAAAATAAGAAAACCAGCCGACAAGCATAGACTACCTCCGTCATTCGAACATTGATTGATATCATTATAGACAAAGAATGGAAAAACTACAACTTTTCTCCTCCATTAAGAGAGTTCGTTCACTCCTTGTGAGAGAATGGCGGAAAGAAATTTTGTTATAATGAAATCAATGAAACTCGTATGAATATTAGAGGCAAAAACGACTGTGAGAAAGAAACATTTTTACCCGCTATCAAACACAATTAAGAGCGGACGTTTTTATTTCTTTGGAGTTATAACGAGGAAAAGGTGATCGATATCATGAAATTGATTCATACTGCCGATTGGCACTTAGGAAAGCTTGTTCACGGAATTTATATGACAGAACAGCAGAGAGAAGTGTTAAGGCAATTTGTTCAATTAGTAGAAAGAGAACAGCCGGATGCCGTATTGATCGCTGGCGATTTATATGACCGATCCGTTCCGCCGACAGAGGCGGTCGAACTGTTAAACGAAGTGTTATACCAACTCAATGTTGAATTAAAAGTGCCGGTACTCGCTATTTCCGGTAATCATGACAGCGCCGAACGTCTTTCATTTGGTTCATCTTGGTTCCGGCGCAGTCAGTTTTATTTAAAGGGAAAACTCACAACGGATTTTACGCCTGTTCGGATAGAAGGGGTTAATTTTTATTTAATTCCTTACAGCGAACCTGGAATCGTGAGGGAATTATTGGGTGATGATTCGATACATACGCATGAAGACGCCATGAAAGCGATCATCGGAGAAATTGAAAAACAATTAAATCCGAATGAGATCAATATTTTAATAGGTCATGCTTTCGTTCTTGGAGGGAAAACGACGGACTCAGAAAGGACGTTAGCTGTCGGCGGCTCTGGTTGTATTTCTGCAGATGTATTTTCTCCGTTCCATTATACCGCTCTTGGACATTTGCACAGTCCAAACGCTCTTTCTCATCCAACCATTCGNTATTCTGGNTCATTGTTGAAATATTCGTTTTCAGAAGCGAATCAAAAGAAAAGTGTAACGATCATCGAATTGGATGACAACGGACAGTTTGAGATCAGAGAAGAAAAACTGACTCCAAAACTCGATTTAAGAGAATTGGAAGGATATCTCGATGAACTGCTTGATCCTGCTTTTTATCAACAGCAAAAAACGGATGATTACTTAAAAATTACCCTGTTGGATGAAGGAGCATTAATTGACCCAATTGGGAAATTGCGAAAAGTATATCCTAATGTTCTCCATTTAGAGAGAAAAGTAGATTTTTTGGACGAAAGAAGGAAAGAACAATATTTTATTATGAAAGAAAAAGAAGTATCAGAATTAGAGTTGTTTCAGCGCTTTTATGAACAGATGACTACTAGACCGTTTACAGATGAGAAAAGATCCATAATGAAAACCATCATAGAAAGCGTCAAAAAGGAGGTGCTGTGACCATGAGGCCTCTTCGGCTCACTTTACAAGCGTTTGGACCGTACGCGGGAAAAGAAGTGATTGATTTCACGAAATTGGGAAACAGAACCATGTTTGTAATAACCGGGAAAACAGGAGCAGGGAAAACAACGATTTTTGACGGCATTTGTTTTGCTATTTATGGAAAGGCGAGCGGAGAAGATCGGAGCGGAACCGATCTTCGCAGCCATTTTGCCGATCCAGAGACTTTGACGGAAGTTTCTTTATTGTTTTCGCTGCGTGGACAAACTTATTACATAGTCCGATCGCCTCAGCAAGAAAAGAAGAAAGCAAGAGGAGACGGTATGACGACAGTAAATGCTAAGGCAGAGCTTTACCGTATAACAGATCAAGGGGAGAAACAAATCATTGCTTCCAATGTTCGGGAAACGGAGGAGAAGATCAAAGAATTAATCCAGCTGGATGCCCATCAGTTTCGACAAATTTTGATGATTCCCCAAGGAGAATTTCGCAAGCTGCTTGTTTCGGACAGCAAAGAGAAAGAAGCGATTTTGCAGAAATTGTTTCATACAGAACTGTATAAAAAAATTGAAGAAAAATTAAAAGAAGAAGCGGACCAGCTAAAATCAATCGTTCAGCAGAGAAAACAGGAACAAGAACGGCTGTTAAAAAGCATTCGCACTCAAAACAGCGAACTTCTTGAAGCACTTCATCAGGAAATAGTGGATCCACAACGCATATTAGAACTGCTTTCATCGGAGTTAAAAGAGTGGAGAAGCCAATATGAGTCGATTAAAAGTGAAATTTCGGAAAAGCAAGTGCAACGTGATCAGCTGAAAGAACAAATCACGCAAGGAAAAGCGATCCTTGATCAATTTACTTTAAAGCGCCAGTTGGAAGAAGAAAAAACAAAGCTTGAACGTCAAATCGAAGAAGTGGAAAAACAGCAATTGGAAGTCGAAAGAGCGAAAAAAGCGGCCAAACTGGATCAACAAGAAAATCAGTGTCGACGCTTGCATGCTGAAATTCAAGAATTTGAAAAGCGAAAACAAATATTTCAGAACCAACTATCGGAAATAGAGCCTAAGCTGGCAGCAGCTCAAAAGAATTGGGAAGAAGAACAAGCGAAAGAAGAAGAGAGAAAAAGAGCGGTAGAAGCAGTGAGTCGTTTAAAAGCCCTTGAAAACGATATCCAATCGTATGAAGAAGAAACGATTGCTCTCGATAAGATGGAGGCCCAATGGAAAGANCTGCAACAAGAGAAACAAACCTATTCAGATCAATTGGAAAAAATCGAAGAAAGGTTAGAACAAAAAAATACTTTGCTGAGTGAACTCGAACAAACGAAATTAGCCCTATTACAGCGTGAACGTTTGATCGAAAAAACAGAAAGGATTGTCAATCGGCTGTTAAAATATCAAGATGAACAACATCGAAAAGAGCGTATCCTTTCAGCATTAGCGGTGGCTAATGAGCAGCTTCAGGCAACCGAAAGAGCGCTTCTCGATGCAAAAGCGACCGTTCGGCATTTAGAAAAAGAGTGGTTTGATGGACAAGCGGGAATATTGGCTCAAAACCTGCAAGAACATGAGCCTTGCCCTGTTTGCGGTTCTGTTCACCACCCTGCTCCGGCGCAATATAAACAGGAATTACCTTCCGAAGAAGATCTGAACTCCGCGAAAGAAAAGGCTGCTGAGGTAGAACAGCGCAAACAAGAAGCGGAAAGAAGATTCCTTCAACTACAACTCGAAATGAAAACGATCGAAAACTCAAAAGAAGAAATTCAAAAGGAACTAGAAAACCTTTTTCCGAATTTCTCGGAGGAGTCTTTATCATCCGATATCCGTTCGCAGCAATCTAGTTTGCAAGAGTTGAAACTTCGGCAGCAGCAGGATAAAAAAGCTCTACTAAAAGAACAAGAGCTGAAAACCGAAGCAGAGCAATGGACAGTCGAAAAACAACAAGTGGAAAATGCTCTGGAAAAATGCTTGGAAACTGTAGATGAAATCGAAAAGCAAATGATGATGAAACGAGCCAATATTGAACGAATGAACACACAAATACCAGAGAATTTGCGTTCAAAGTCGTCGTTTCAAAAAGCTTTGCAAGAGCGGATCCAGTATCAGGAATCTTTGCAAAAGTCTTATGACGAGGCTCAAAAACGATATCAAGAACTGAACATGAGTATGGTAAAATTACAATCCCGTGTGGAGGAAGTTACCAATACATTATTAGAAAAAACGAAACAGATGGACTTGGAAAGAAATACATTTAAACAGATGCTGAAAGAAGAAGGATTTCCCGATTATCGGCATTACGAAAAGGCCAAACGAACAGAAGAGGAAATCAAAATGCTGGAAAATACCATCCAGGAATTTTGGGAACGATATCGCTATGTCTCTTCTCGTATGGATGAACTTGAACGAGTGTTAGCAGGTATCCAAATTCCCGATTTGAATCGTTTCAATCAAAAATTAAACGAAATAATGGAAGAACTAGCCCAACTGGATGAAAAAAGAACTTCCACTCTTTTAATGATCCAAAATAATGAGATGATTTATCAAAACGTGACGGACATTAACAAAGAACTGGAGCAACTGGAAGAGCAATATAAAACATTTGGCCATCTTTATGAAATAACAAAGGGACAAAATCCGCACAGGCTCACATTTGAACGGTATGTATTAGCTGCATTTCTTGATGATATTTTGCTGTCAGCCAATGAAAGACTGGCAAAAATGACGGGCGGTAGGTACCGGATGCTGCGGAAAAGAGATCGATCAAAAGGCAATGTCCAAAGTGGATTGGAATTATTGATTTACGATCAATATACAGGGCAGACGCGCCATGTAAAGACGCTATCAGGCGGTGAAAGTTTTAAAGCGTCTTTATCACTTGCATTAGGCATGGCGGATGTTGTTCAAAGCTATGCCGGCGGAATTTCTCTTGAAACGATGTTTATTGACGAAGGATTTGGAACACTGGATCCTGAATCTTTAGATCAAGCGATCGAAGCTTTGATGGATATTCAAGACAGTGGACGTCTGGTTGGAATTATTTCCCATGTGCCTGAATTAAAAGAACGAATCGATGCAAGATTAGAAGTGATTTCAACACAAAACGGAAGTCATACAAAGTTTCATATTTTCTATTAAAATCTCCAAAAAGAGCCTTGCTGTTGAATTGAAGTTCTTTTCAGTAAGGCTCCATTGATAGAACGATCATTCCTGTTTAGAATGAATGGATCAACACCGTTCATCCATTCAAAATAACCGAGTTTGATTCGCTGTGTTACGTTTCGATTAGTATGCATTCAACCCATTTGGATCAGGAGAAAGTGTAAAAAATGATTCTAAGATAGAAGCATATCATTCTATATGAGCATATCATGGTATGCTAAAATAAAAGAAAAATTTGGAACGAATAGATGGGGGTGCCGCATAATGGCGGAGTACCGAATAAAGGGCCTTTCTTGCGCCAGTTGTGCACAAGAATTGGAAGAAGAAATTCAAAAACTCCCCCATGGGGAAGATGCAAAAATTTTATATCATACTGGAAAACTACAGATATCGGACCAAATCGATATATCCAAAGTGGAAAAAATTTTGGCCTCAGATGGGGCTTCCATCGTTCAAAATGATAAACAAAAAGAACATGATCATCAGGACAGCGATTCTAATTGGAAGCTTCTCCTCTTTATTTCAACTGTCCTGTATGTTTTGGCGTTGTTAGCAGAAAACAAATCCCCCAGCTACATGCCTGTACTGTTTTATTTAGCCGCAGCTGCCGTTAGTGGACATGAGACGTTTATAAAAGGGATGAAAAATTTATTCCATTTCAAATTTAACATGAATACTCTCATGACCATTGCCTTGATCGGTGCCTTTTGTATTGGTCAGTGGAAAGAAGCTGCATTTGTCGCTATTTTATTTGGATTAAATGAATATTTGGAAGGGCTGGGAATGGAAAAGGCACGCCGCTCCATGGAATCGCTGCTGCGTGCCGCTCCAAAAGAAGCCGTATTGTTGGTGAACGGAGAAGAACGGGTGATCCCGATCGATCAACTGAAGATTGGAGATATCGTTTTGGTGAAATCGGGAGAAAAGATTCCTTCCGATGGAGTGGTCATTGAAGGAAAAAGCTCGGTGAATGAAGCTGCTGTTACAGGAGAGTCTCTGCCAATTGAAAAATCAACAAACGACCCAGTATTTGGAGGAAGCATCAACAACGAGGGCGTATTAAAAGTAAAAGTGACTAAGTTATATAACGATTCCTCTATAGCGAAAATCCTCCGTTTAGTAGAAGAGGCTCAGTCTAAGAAAACGCCGATTGAAACATTTATGGATCGTTTTGCTCAATATTATACTCCGCTGATTTTGCTCATTTCTTTGTTCGTGATCCTTTTTCCTCCTCTCTTTTTGAATTGGGAATGGAAATTCTCGCTATATCAAGGATTAGCCGTCTTAATTGTAGGATGCCCATGTGCTCTTTTGTTGGCTTCTCCAATCGCATTAATCTCAGGGATTACGAGAAATGCTCGAAACGGAATTTTAATGAAAGGCGGCGTGTTTCTAGAACAACTAGGTAAAATCAAAACGATTGCATTGGATAAAACGGGGACATTGACAGCAGGAAAACCGGTTGTCGAAAAAACAATAGTATATGATGACCAATTTTACTTCATTGCGGCATCCGTAGAATCATTATCTGGACACCCTTTAGCTAAAGCTGTTTACGAAGCGGCGTGCAAACAAACAACTCAAAAGGCACAGCCTGAACAAGTCATTACGCTGCCTGGAAAAGGCGTGAAAGCGGTCATAACAGGAAAATCTTATTTTGTCGGCAATGAAAAAAGCGCCGGTCACCTTCAGCTATCGGAAACTATCCAAAAAGATCTTGCGGATTTGAAAAAACATGGTTATACCATCGTCATGGTCTCTGATGAATCCAAAGTATTTGGGATGATGGGTGTTACCGACCAAATTCGTCCGGAAAGTCACACTCTTGTTTCCAAACTGCACCAAGCCGGCATCAAACAGGTTGTGATGTTAACAGGGGACCATAAAGGAACTGCAGAAAAAGTCGCAACACAAACTGGAATTCAAGAAGTTTACGCCGGGCTTTTGCCGGACGAGAAACTAGCCGTGATCCAAGAACTATCTAAACATGAAAAAACAGCTATGATTGGAGACGGAATCAATGATGCTCCTGCTCTGGCAGCTGCGGATCTCGGTATTGCGATGGGAAAAGGTTCTGATAGTGCCATTGAAACGGCAGATGTCGTCTTAATGCAAGATCATCTCGGAAAGTTGCCGTCTGCGATTGCGATTTCCAAAAGAGTCAATCGAACCATTCAATTGAATATTGGATTGGCGCTCGGCTTAAAATTGGTGGCACTGCTGCTTACGATTCCCGGCTGGCTGACACTGTGGATTGCCATCATGTCCGACATGGGAGCTACCATCATCATTACCCTCATAAGTTTAAGCATCTTAATGGAAACAAAGAAAGAAAAACAACTAGAAATTAGCTGATGGGGATTCCTTTAGATCCCCCATCTGTTACATTAAGTAAGAAACATAACTTAAATCCAATGGAAAGATCTGCTTCGCGGAACTTTATCTCCACACAACACGAAAAAATGATCCTTCCGGTTCATTCATTCCACATAAAGGCATCATCGTTTTAGAGAACCAGCAGCATTGAAAAGATCCATGATATTGAAAATTGCTTCTGCAGATGTTTGCCTAAAAACAGATTGAAAAATAAGCGCTTCATTATCAGAATTTTTTGGATAAAATATCGAAATGATGTTAAAAGAGGAGGATACAACTTGTACACCAAAAAACAGTTTGCCGTTATTTTTTTCATTCTTTTCTTTACTATGACTGGCTGCAGCAATGATGATTTTAGAGGAAACATGAATGACAAGGTACAAAATTTTTCTTATGTGAACCAAAATAATCAAAAAGTAAATTTAAAAGATTTAAAAGGGAAAGTATGGATAGCAGATTTTATTTTTACGAACTGCAAAACGGTCTGTCCTCCTATGACCTATAATTTGACGCAGCTGCAAAAAAAATTAAAAAAAGCAGGTGTTCAAGATTATTTGATTGTCTCTTTCAGTGTGGATCCTACAAAAGACACTCCTCAAAAATTAAAAGAATATATTCATAAGTTTGATGCGGATGAATCTCATTGGCAGCTTTTGACAGGTTATAGCCAAAAAGAAATTCAAAAATTAGCGGAAAAGTCGTTTAAAACCATTGCTGTTCCTCAGCCGAATAGTGATCAAATTATGCATGGGACCAGCTTTTATCTTGTGGATAAGAAAGGGACTGTGGTAAAAAGTTATAGCGGAAATCAAGACGTTCCTTTTGATGAAATTGTAAAGGATATAAAGACGTTAAATAAAATGTAGGAAAAAGGCAGATCGGCTTTCAAACAAGCAGACTATCGTTTGAACGAATCGCGATCGTCAACTTGCCTTTTCATCATCGTATTCGCGGGGTCAAAAAATGAATGTGGAAAAAGGCGCTTTTAATGGGGAAATGGGCAGCAATTTCTGTTTTTTTATAGGTAAATGGTGAGAATTCACAATTTTGTTATGGGCAATTTACTGAAAATATAGTAAAATACAATTGTAGTAATTTTTCAAAAAAATTTAAAAGGGTGGTTTTATTGAAGTATGGTGTTTATAAGTTTGGATCTTTTAACGTCATTAAGTGCGATTGTGGTTGGGAAGGTTTACGGGCAGACCTTCGTCAGCAAATTGTAATCTTGGAACAAACGAAACGCGGCGATGTTTTGGATGCGGAAGATATTTATGTTTGTCCAAACTGCTCCACCAGAAAGTATTAAATTCAGTTTGCTAGATCCCTTTTCCCATGTTCTGCGATATTTTCCTGTCTTTTCAAATCTATCCCATTGTTTGTTCATTTCGTTAGAAGATCCCCATGTAAATGGATGCCACACATAGAGAATAAATATTCCCATCTTGTATCGCAGGCTGATTCTGAGTAAGTACCCATCAGAAATGCCTGCTTTTTTTCTTTGCTTGCACCTTTTTTATACAATTGATACTATTGAATTACAGAAAAAGTATTTTCAGGTTCATTTTTCCTTCGTTTCAATCGTTCACATCTACAGCGTGAATTATGACAAAATAATGGATGGGAGATGTAATGATGATCATAGGTGTACCAAAAGAAGTCAAAAACAATGAAAATCGAGTGGCGATTACTCCTGCGGGTGTTCTTCAACTGGTAAAAGCCGGCCACAAAGTGTTGGTTGAAACAAACGCCGGTTTTGGAAGCGGCTTTACTGATGAAGAATATAAAAATGTAGGGGCAAATATCGTGAAAAACGCATCCGAAGTTTGGGAAAATTCCGAACTCATTCTCAAAGTCAAAGAACCTGTTGAAAGTGAATATCAGTATTTTCGAAAAGATTTGCTTCTTTTTACATATCTTCATTTAGCTGCGGAACCAAAACTGACAAAAGAACTGGTGAAAAGCGGCGTAACGGGAATTGCGTATGAAACGGTCTCTGTCAATAAGACTTTGCCGCTTCTTTCTCCTATGAGCGAAGTGGCTGGACGGATGGCAGCGCAGATCGGAGCACAGTTTCTTGAAAAACAATATGGTGGAAAAGGAGTGCTGCTTGGGGGAGTTCCGGGAGTCAAGAAAAGCAAAGTCACGATTATTGGCGGGGGTATGGTAGGATCGAATGCTGCAAAAATTGCGATAGGTCTCGGTGCGGATGTAACCGTGATTGATTTGAATCCGGATCGTTTACGGGAATTGGAAGTGATGTTTGGCGGCAATATTCAAACGTTAATGTCGAATTCTTATAATATTGCGGAATCTGTAAAAGAATCTGATTTAGTGATAGGAGCGGTACTTATTCCGGGAGCCAAAGCCCCAAAACTTGTCACAGAAGAAATGGTCAAGGAAATGTCCAACGGAGCGGTAGTGGTCGATGTCGCCGTCGATCAAGGTGGAATTTTTGAAACAGTGGATCGAGTCACGACACATGACAATCCAACTTATGAAAAATTTGGAGTTGTTCATTACGCTGTTGCCAATATGCCGGGTGCTGTTCCCCGAACTTCGACAATCGCCTTAACGAACGTTACGATCCCTTACGCATTGCAATTGGCCAATAAAGGTTTTAAACAAGCAATTTTGGACAATCCCGCTTTAAAGGCCGGAGTGAATACATTTAAAGGGCAAGTGACTTATGCGTCCGTAGCGCGCGATTTAAATTATAAATATGTTTCTGTAGATGACTTGCTTTAATCTACCGTTCTNAGAATGAACGGTTTTACGAAANGGACAAGTTTATGGCAATGAGTGAGNCCGGATGNGGATCGCCATATCCGTATAAAGTAGTGAACTTGGTTAAAACCGANTTAAAGACGGAGAATTGCTAAGATTGCCTCACTTTTTAAGGATTTACAGTTGCATTGGTNATCATCGGTTTTAGCGCCCTCATTATGATTAGAAAAGATCTTCTTGACANCCCGTTTAAATGTGGTGCATAATTTTAAAAAAACAAATGTCAACGGCGATGAAAGGGACTAGTAAACAGATGCTCAGGCGATAGAGAGTGGAATCCGCAGGCTGGAAGATTCCTCGTCTTAGAGGCTGTTGAACCTGCCCGGGAGCTCTTGTTATAAAACCAAGCGTTAACCTTCGTTACAGGTTTCAAAGCGGGCATTGATCATTTTGATCCTGCCAATAAAGGTGGTACCGCGGAATCGAGCCATTCCGTCCTTTTAAAGGACAGAATGGCTTTTTGATTTTTGCGGATTGGAGGGAGAACTCGTGCGAAAAAAACGGATTGTGGTGAAAATCGGAAGCAGTTCATTAACGAACGCTATGGGCGGTATTTGCCGGGAAAAACTGGCGGACCATGTTCGGGCATTAGCTAAATTAAAACAACAAGGCCATGAAGTGGTGCTGATTTCGTCCGGTGCGGTTGCAGCCGGTTTTACTGCGTTGAACTATCCCACCCGGCCGGTTTCAATAAAAGGAAAACAAGCAGCGGCGGCTGTCGGGCAAGGACTGCTTATGCAGGCTTATACAGAGGAATTCAAAAAATATCACATNGTGGCCGCCCAGATGCTGTTAACGAGAAGTGATTTTTCCAGAAAACAGCAGTACAGCAATGCTTATGAAACATTGACGGAACTACTCGACCGCTCGGTTTTGCCAATTATCAATGAAAATGATTCGGTTTCCATTGAAGAGTTGACTTTTGGGGACAATGATATGTTGTCTGCTCTAGTCAGCGGTTTGATACATGCTGATTTTCTCATTATCTTGACGGACATTAACGGATTATATGATAAAAATCCGCGCGAAGATCCAACAGCCAAAAAATATTACTACTTGCCAGCCATTACCGATGAGATTCTTGATTTAGC
>JGI25328J35697_1001693_pt1 | contig 14865 bp, 15 predicted proteins | sample HigsolmetaAR203D_FD_35697 | JGI IMG/M metagenome (IMG submission 35697)
TTCGAGGCCGCAGCCCGCCACCTCAGCTTCAAGGCCGCCGCCGAGGAGCTGGCGGTGACGCCGACAGCGATCAGTCACCAGGTGCGGCAGCTCGAGGACGGGCTCGGCGTCCGGCTGTTCCTGCGCCGGCCCCGGCGCGTGGCACTGACGCCGGAGGGGCGCATGCTCTATCCCGTGCTGCGTGACGGTTTCGACGCCTTCGAGGAGGCCATCGGCCGCCTGCGTGGCCAGCGGCTCAAGCCGGTCGTCACGCTTTCGGCCACGGTCGCCTTCACGGCGCGCTGGCTGGTGCCGCGCGTCGCGGCCTTCCATGCGGCCAATCCGGGGCTGGACCTCAAGCTGCACGCCTCCGACGATCCCGTCGATCTTCTCGCCGGCATGGCCGACGCCGCCGTGCGCTACGGCCGGGCCGTGCCCGCCGGCCTCGTCGGAGACCTGCTTTTCGAGGACCGCGTTCGCGCCGGTGTGCAGCCCCGCCCTCGGCCTGCGGCGCCCCGAGGATCTCGCCGACCATACGCTGATCCACTTCGAGTGGCGGCGTCCGCACAGGGACAATCCCGTCTGGGAGCGTTGGCTCGCCGAGGCGGGTCTCGCCGGCCTCGTGCCGCGGGCCGAGCTGACCCTGAGTGACGAGAACCAGGCGGTGCAGGCGCTCGTGGCGGGCCAGGGCGTCGCCCTCGCCGGGTTGGTGCTGGTGGCGGACGAGATCGCCGCCGGCCGTCTCGTCGTGCCCTTCGGGCCGCGGCTGCGCGGCTACGACTATCGCCTCGTGTACCCGGCCGATCCGCCGCATCCGGAACGCATTGCGGCCCTGCGCCGCTGGATCCGCATCGAGGCGGCACGCACCCTGCCGCTGGCGGGAGCGGCATGAAGAAAGCGGCCCCTCGCGGGGCCGCACGCAGGTGGCCCGCTCTGGTCAGAAGGGGCTGTCGGGGAAGTAGAAGTCCTTGGCGTTGTCCTTCGTGATCAGCTCCGAGCCGATGACGAAGCGCCCGGAGACCGGCGCGTTGGAGACGAAACGCAGCGCCGTGATCTCGATGGCCGTGGCGATCATCGACGGCGGGTAGGTGACATTGGCCGGCACGCGCGTGTCGCCGTCCATGACGCGCTTGATCATCTCCTTCATGCCGGCGCCGCCGAGCACCCACATCTCGTCCTGCCGGCCTGCCTGGTTGATGGCCTCGAGCACGCCGACGGCCATGTCGTCGTCGGAGGCCCAGACGGCGTCGATCTTGGGATGTTTGGAGAGGAAGTCCTGCATCACGGTGAAGGCATTGTCACGGTTCCAGTTGCCGTGCTCCATGCCGATGATCTCGATGCCGCTGCCCTCAATGGCCTTCTGGAAGGCTTCGACCCGCTCGTTGTCGATGGTGGTCGGGATGCCGCGCAGCACCACGATCTTGCCACCGTTCGGCAGCCGCTCGCGGAAGAACTCACCTGCGACGCGGCCAAAGCCGGGGTTGTCGCCGGCCACATAGAGGTCCTCGATCCCCTCCTCCGCCAGGCCGCGATCAACGACCGTGACCCACTTGCCCGCCTCGGCTACACGCTTGACCGGGCCGGTGAGCGGCGCCGACTCGAAGGGCAGAACGACGAGCGCATCGATGTTGCGGGTCGCCATCATGTCCTCGATGTCGCTGACCTGTTTGGCCGGGTCGCCTGCCGTCGCGAGAACGAACTTGAGCTGCGGATAGGTCTTCTCGAGGCGCTTCACCGCCTCTTGCGCATGATAGTTCATGCCGCCCGCCCAGCCGTGCGTGGCGGCGGGGATGGACACGCCGATGACCTTGCTGTCCTGCGCCTGCGCGGCCGGCGCGGCGAGGACCGCCGCTACCGCCAGCGCCCTGAAAGCCTTGACCACTCCCATCGTTCTTCTCCCTCTCTGTTGTACAGCCCTGTCGCCGGGCGTTGGCGCCGTCCGCTCAGAGCGCCTTCTTCTGGCGCTGCAGCACGACGGCAAGAACGATGATCACGCCCTGGATGGCNCCATTGAGGTAGGGGCTCACCAGGTCCGTGAGGTTGAGGATGTTCTGGATCAGGTTGAGNATGAGCACGCCGACGACCGTGCCCCAGACGCGGCCGAAGCCGCCCTTCAGCACCGTTCCGCCGATGATGACGGCCGCAATGGCCTCGAGCTCCCACAGCACGCCCGTCGCCGACGAGGCCGAGCCGAGGCGCGGCACGTACATGATGGTGGCGAGGCCCACCAGCATGCCGAGGATGACATAGGTGGCGAGCCGCACGCGCTCCACGTGCACCGCCGAATAGCGCGCCACCTGTTCGTTGGAGCCGATGGCGGCGCAATGCCGGCCGAAGGCCGTGTGTCGCATCACGATCTCGCCGGCCACGGCCACGACGAGGAAGACGATGATCGGCCAGGAGATGCCGAGGATGCCGCCATAATAGACAGGCCGGTAGACATCCCTCACCTGGAAGTTCAGCGACAGCGTGCCGCCATCGGCGAGCCAGGTGATGAGCGAGCGGAAGATGCCCATGCTGCCGAGCGTGACGATGAAGGCCTCGATGCGCGCCCTGGTGATGAGGAGGCCGTTGCCGAGGCCGGCGAGAAAGCCGAAGGCGAGCGCCGCCGCCATGCCGACAAGGATGACGGGCCAGCCGGCGCCGAGCGTCGGCACCAGCGCGTTCATGACGAGGATCATCAGCCCCGCGATGAAGGCCGCCATGGAGCCGACGGAAAGGTCGAGCCCGCCGGAGGTGATGACGAAGGTCATGCCCACTGCGATGATGCCGATGAAGGCCGAGCGGGCGAGCACGTTGGTGACGTTGCCGTAGCTGAGGAAATTTGGGTTCAGCAGCACGCCGACGATGACGAGGGCAGCGAGCGCGACGAGCGGTCCGATGACGTGCAGGTTGACCGCCGGCCGGTGCGCCTTGCGCGGCCCCTGACGCGTGGTCGTGGCGTCAGCCATTGCCCTCGACCCTCCTTGCTTCGAGCCCCATGGCGAGGCGCACGATGGTGTCCTCGTTGATGTCCGCCCCGCTCACGACGCCGGCAAGGCGCCCCGCGCGCATGACGCAGACGCGGGTGGCGAGCCCGATGATCTCGGCCATCTCCGACGAGACGAGGATGATGCTCTTGCCTGCGGCGGCCAGGCGCTGCACGAAGCCGTAGATCTGCTGCTTGGTGCCGATGTCGATGCCGCGCGTCGGCTCGTCGATGATGACGATGTCGGGCTCCGCCAGCATGGTCTTGGCAAGCAGGAGCTTCTGCTGGTTGCCGCCGGAGAGGTTGCCGACCGGGATGTCGCGCGTCGGGGCGCGGATGTCGAACTCGGCAATGGCCTTGTCGAGCGCCCTCTCCTCTGCCTTGCGGTCGATGAGGAAGCGCCCGAAGCGGGCGAGCGCGAGCAGGGTCAGGTTGGGCCGCATGGGCTGGCCGAGCAAGAGGCCGCGCTCCTTGCGGTCCTCCGTGAGGTAGGCGATGCCTGCGCGGCGCGCCTCCTCGAGGGAGCGGATGCGCACCGGGCGGCCTGAGAGCGTGACCCTGCCGCGCGCCGGGCGCAGGCCGACGAGCCCCTCCATCAGCTCGGTCCGCCCGGAGCCGACGAGACCGGCGAAGCCCAGCACCTCGCCGCGCGCGAGGGTGAAGGACACGTCCTCGGCGAAGCCCTCGACGCTGAAATTCTCGACCGTCAGCACCGGCGGGCCGGGCACCGGCTCGACCTTGGGCGGAAAGAGGTGGGACAGCTCGCGCCCCACCATGGCCTCGGCCATGGCGTCCTCGCTCAGGGCGCCGCGCGGCGCCGTCACGACGTGCCGGCCGTCACGCAGCACCGTCACACGGTCTGCGAGCCGCGCCACCTCGTCAAGCTTGTGCGAGGTATAGAGGATCGCCGTGCCCGCCGCCCTGAGGCGCTCGATCTGGCGGAAGAGCACTTCCGCCTCCTTGCGTGTCAGGACCGCCGTGGGCTCGTCCATGATGATGACGCGCGCCCTGCGCGACAGCGCCTTGGCGATCTCCACCATCTGCTTCTCGGGCACCGAGATGTCGGCGACGATGGCCGCGGGATCGACCGGCGTCTCGAGCTCGGCGAGCAGCGCCAGCGCCCTCTCGCGCATGGCGCGATGGTCGAGGAAGGGGCCGCGCTTCAGCTCGCGGCCGAGGAAAATGTTCTGCTCGACGGAGAGCTGGCGGGCGAGGTTGAACTCCTGGTGGATGAGCACGATGCCGCGCTCCTCAGCCTCCTCGCTCGAGGCGAAGGTGACGGGCGCGCCGTCGAGCAGCACTTCGCCCCTCGTTGGGGCGAGGTAGCCGGCCATGATCTTCATCAGGGTCGACTTGCCGGCGCCGTTCTCGCCGATGAGGGCGTGCACCTCCCCGGCCTTCAGGTCAAAGTCGATGTCGAACAGCACCTCGACGGGGCCGAAGGCACGGCCGACGCCGGCGAGCGCCAGCACCGGAGCGGCGACCGGGTTGGAAGCAGCCGAGGCGGCGGGCGCAGCCACGGCCACCGCCTCAGAGCGTGACCCAGGCGGCGTTGCGTTTCGACGAGCGCACGCAGGCCTCGACGAAGGCAACGCCAGCGACGCCGTCCGCGATCGTCGGGAAGACGACATCCGGCGGCACCGGCCGNCCCTCGCGGCGGGCGAGGATGGCGCGGGCGGCCTCGGCATAGATATTGGCGAAACCTTCGAGGTAGCCTTCCGGATGTCCGGCGGGCGTGCGCGTGACGCGCCGTGCCGCCGCTCCGGCACCGGCGCCGCCGCGTGTCAGCAGCTGCTTGGGCTTGCCGAAAGGCGTAAACCACAGGCGGTCCGGCTCCTCCTGGCTCCATTCCAGGCCACCGCGCGTGCCGTAGACGCGCAGCCTGAGGCCGTTCTCGTTGCCGGGCGCGACCTGGCTCGCCCACAGCATGCCCTTGGCGCCGCCGGAGAAGCGCAGCAGCACATGGGCGTTGTCGTCGAGCCGCCGGCCTTCCACGAAGCTGTCGAGGTCGGCGCTCAGGCTCTCCAGCGTGAGGCCGGTGACGAAGGTGGCGAGGTTGAAGGCGTGGGTGCCGATGTCGCCGATGGCTCCGCCTGCGCCCGAGCGGGCCGGATCGGTGCGCCACTCGGCCTGCTTGGCGCCGGTGCGCTCGAGTGGTTCCGTCAGCCAGTCCTGCGCGTATTCCACCTGCACCAGGCGCAGCTCGCCCAGCTCTCCGGCGGCGACCATCTCGCGGGCCTGCCGCACCATCGGGTAGCCGGTGTAGTTGTGGGTGAGGATGAACAAGGTGTCCGACTTCTCGGCGAGCGCCGCAAGGCGCTTCGCATCGGCCAGCGTCGAGGTCAGCGGCTTGTCGCAGATGACGTGGATGCCGCGCTTCAGGAATTCGCGCGCCGCCTCGTAGTGAACGTGGTTGGGCGTGACGATGGCGACTGCCTCGATGCCGTTCCGGAGCCGCTTCTCGCGCGCTGCCATCGTGCGGAAGTTGTCGTAGATGCGGTCCTCGGCGAGGCCGAGGAGGCGGCCGGATTCACGGGCCTTGTCCGGGGTGGAGGAGAGCGCGCCGGCCACGAGCTCGAATTCGCCGTCGAGCCTGGCGGCGATGCGATGCACGGCGCCGATGAAGGCGTCCTTGCCACCGCCGACCATGCCGAGACGGATACGCGCAGGTGCACTCTCGCGGGAAGCCTCGATCGCCATCGCTCACCCCTCCAGCCCGAGCATGCGGCGGTTGGCGGCCTCGTCCGTGCCAGCGCCGGCAAAATCGTCGAAAGCCTTCTCCGTCACGCGGATGATGTGGCGGCGGACGAACTCTGCCCCCTCGCGCGCCCCGTCCTCCGGATGCTTCAAGGCGCATTCCCACTCGACAACGGCCCAGCCGTCGAAGTCGTTGGCCGCCATCTTGGAGAAGATGGCCCCGAAATCGACCTGCCCGTCGCCCAGGGAGCGGAAGCGCCCGGCACGGTTCAGCCAGCTCTGGTAGCCGGAATAGACGCCCTGCCGGCCGGTCGGGTTGAACTCCGCATCCTTGACGTGGAACATCTTGATGCGGTCGCGGTAGATGTCGATGTTGTCGAGATAGTCGAGGCACTGCAGCACGTAATGCGACGGGTCGTAGAGCATGTTCGCGCGCGGATGGCCGCCCACCCGCTCCAGGAACATCTCGAAGGTGATGCCGTCGTGCAGATCCTCCCCCGGATGGATCTCGTAGCAGATATCGACCCCGTTATCCTCCGCATGGTCGAGGATAGGGCGCCATCGGCGGGCGAGCTCGTCGAAGGCGGTCTCGATCAGCCCCGCCGGGCGCTGCGGCCAGGGATAGACGAAAGGCCAGGCGAGAGCCCCCGAGAAGGAGGCGAGCGTGGTGAGACCGAGATTGCGCGAGGCGGTGATCGCCTTCTTCACCTGATCAACCGCCCATTCCTGCCGGGCCTTCGGATTGCCGCGCACGGCCGGGGCGGCGAAACCGTCGAAGGCCTCGTCATAGGCCGGATGGACGGCGACGAGCTGTCCCTGCAGATGGGTGGAGAGATCGGTGACGGCCACGCCGTTCTCCCGCGCCCTGCCGAGAAACTCGTCGCAGTAGTCGCGCGAGGTGGCAGCCTTGTCGAGGTCGAACAGGCGCGCATCCCAGCTCGGCACCTGCACGCCGATGTAGCCGCAGTCCGCGGCCCAGCGCGTGATGGAATCCCACGAGTTGAAGGGGGCTGTGTCGCCCGCGAATTGGGCGAGGAAGAGCGCGGGGCCCTTGATCGTCTTCATCGTTTCCTCCCGAAGGGCTTGGTGCCCTGCGGGCGGTCGGTGCCGCCCGTTTTGTTGTAATCGGTTGCAACCAGTCATACGCTAGACTGTAATCGTTTACAAGCGGGCGCTCCGGGCGGCCGAAAATCTGTTTGCCTTCCTCCAAAAAGGCGGACAAAAGGCAGCCAGGAGTTGAAGCAAGCCTATGAACAAGCCCCTGCCGCGCATCCGGGACGTCGCCCTGGCCGCCGGCGTCTCGACCGCCACGGTCAGCCGCGCGCTGTCACACCCCGAGCAGGTCTCACGCGAGACGCGCGAGCGTGTCCTTGCCGCCATCGACGCCACCGGCTACACCATCAACCACGCGGCCCGGAACCTCAGGCGCAGGCGCACAGGGGCCATCGTCGTCCTGGTGCCGAACCTCGCCAACCCGTTCTTCTCCAAGATCCTCTCGGCCATCGCCGCCGAGATCGCGCCTGCCGGCTACAACGTGCTCGTCGCCGACACGGCGCCGCAGGGGCAGGAGCGCGACGACGAGCGCATGCTCGGCTATCTCAGCAACAACCGGGCCGACGGGCTCATCCTGCTCGACGGCCACCTGCCCGGTGAGCTCCGGCAGGACATCGGCGTCTCGCGGTCGCTGCCGCCGCTCGTCTTCGCCTGCGAGTGGATTGACGGCCTCGCCACGCCCTCGGTGGTCATCGACAATGCGGAGGGGGCGCGCCTCGCCATCCGGCATCTTGTCGGGCTGGGGCACCGGCGCATCGCGCACATCATGGGGCCGCCGACCAACGTGCTCACCATCGAGCGCCGCCGTGGCACGCTGGAAGGGCTGGCTGAGGCCGGCATCTCCNCGCGCGAGGAATGGCTCCTCCCCGGCGACTTCACCATGGAGAGCGGCGCCGCCGCCGCGCACCGCTGGCTCGCCTGCGCCGAGCGGCCGACGGCCGTCTTCTGCGCGAGCGACGAGATGGCCTTCGGCTTCATCTCGGAGCTGCACCGCATGGGCCTGTCCGTACCGCGCGACGTCTCCGTCGTCGGCTTCGACGACATCGAGACGGCCTCCCGCTACGTGCCGGCGCTGACGACCGTGCGCCAGCCGCGCGACTGCATCGGCACCACCGCGGCACGCATGCTCCTCGCCCTCATGGCGAAAAGCGAGGAGGCAAAGGCGCCCGTGCTGTCAGGCGAGCGGCGGCTGCTGCCGATCGAGCTCGTGGTCAGGGAGAGCACCCGCCCCCCGGAATGATCCGGCACCATGCCGGAGGCTCACCCCGCCCGGCCACCGGCCAGCGGATGTGCAATGCTCCAGGAATGGCCGAAGGGGTCGCGGATACGGGCATAGCGAGCGCCCCAGAAGGTATCCTGCGGTGGCATGGTGACGGTCGCACCGGCCGCCTCAGCCTTAGCCACCGCCTCGTCGCAGCTGGGCACATCGAGATGAAGCGTCACGCCCGTGCCGCCGATGACGGGTGGCGGAGCGACCTTTGCGTCGCCGCTCGCCTCGCTGCAGAACTCCGGAAAATGGTCGCAGAGATAGACACTGGCACCGTTCACGCGAAGTTCCGCATGCATGAGGCGCCGCCCGTCGTGGGCCGGCACGCGCATCACCTCTTCAGCCCCGAACGCCCGGCGGTAGAAGTCGATCGCTGCGGCGGCCCCATCGACCACGAGATGGGGAACGAGACTCTGCCTCCCGTCCATCCTGCCTCTCCCCTGTTCCGGCCGTTATGTCGCGCCGCAGCCGTCTTGCGGGGCGTCGACCCGGCGGCTAAGAGCCGCCAGCATCGCATTGGGCAGGCATGCGGCATTCTCGCCCATTGCTTTTTACGTTGATATCAACATTAATAGGCCATGTCAAAGATGGACGCGCCGGCCGAAACGATCCTGCCCTACGAGGTCACGCTGCACGTGCGCGACAACTGCCTGTGCCTGCACGTGCAGCGTGCAGCGCGCGCGCTCGCTCGTCGCTTCGACGAGGCACTCCGCCCCGTGGGGCTGACGAGCGGGCAGTTCTCGCTGCTGATGTCGCTCAACCGGCCCGATCCGCCGAAGATCGGCGAGGTGTCCGCCCTGCTCGCCATGGACCGCACGACGCTGACGGCCAACCTCAAGCCNCTGGAACGGCGCGGCTTCCTCGTCGTCAGCGTCGATCCNAGGGACAAGCGCAGCCGCCGCCTGATCCTCACCGACGAGGGCCGGCGGGCGCTGGCCGCCGCCTATCCCTACTGGNAGGAGTGCCAGGCGAAGCTCGTGAGCCGCTTCCCCGGTGAGGACGCGGCGCGCCTGCTGGCCGACCTGCAGGCGCTGTCNTGACCCGTGCGGCGGGTTACGCNCGCCTTGCCCGGTAGGGCGCGAACCAGCCGAGCCCTTCGACGGTGCCGCCCCGCGGGCGATACTCGCAGCCGACGAAACCGGCATAGCCGAGGCGGTCCAGCTCGGCGAAGAGGAAGGGGTAGTTCAGCTCCTCTCCGTCCGGCTCGTTGCGCGAGGGCACGCTCGCGATCTGGATGTGTCCCGTCACCGGCAGGAGCGCGCGCAACGCCATGGTGACATCGCCATGCATGATCTGGCGGTGGTAGATGTCGAACTGCAGCTTCACATTGGGCCGCCCCAGTGCCTCGATGAGGGCGACGGCGCGGCCGAAGTCGTTGAGGAAGTAGCCCGGCATGTCGCGGCCGTTGATGGGCTCGAGCATGAGGTCGATGCCCTTCTCGCCGAGCCTGTCGGCGGCAAACGCGACGGCATCGCGATAACGGGCCGCGGCGACGGGATCGGCCGGGTCGGCCAGGCCACTCATGAGGTGCAGGCGCTTCACGCCCGTGGCCTCGGCATAGCGCAGCGCCGTGGCGATCGACTCACGGAACTCCTCCTGCCGGTCCGCGAGCGCCGCAATGCCGCGCTCGCCCTTGCCCCAGTCGCCGGGCGGGCAGTTGAACAGGGCCTGCGTCAGGCCGTTGTCGGAGAGGGCGCGCGCCACGTCTTCCGGCGCGTGCTCGTAGGGAAAGAGATACTCGACGGCGTCGAAGCCCGCATCCGCCGCCGCCTTGAAGCGGTCGAGGAACGACCATTCGTTGAACATCATCGAGAGGTTGGCGGCAAAGCGCGGCATCGGGGCCTCGTGCGTTCGCGGTTCGGGAGGATCAGGATTTCGCTGCCGGCAGCGTCACGCCGGCGGTCTGCGCATAGAAACGGGCAACGGAGGAATCGTCGTCGCGGCCCATGCCGGCCGCCGAGGTCATGGTGAAGAGCTGCAGCGCCGTGGCCGCGATGGGCACCGGGAAGTTGTTTGCCCGGCTCATGTCCATGATGATCCCGAGATCCTTCGTGAAGATGTTGACGGCCGACAGCGGCGTGTAGTCGCCCTCGAGAATGTGGGGCACCCGGTTCTCGAACATCCAGGAGTTGCCCGCCGCACCCTTGATCACCTCATAGACCTTGCGGATGTCGAGGCCGAGCTTCGCCGCGAAGGTGATGGCCTCGCAGGCAGCCGCGATGTGCACGCCGGCCAGGAGCTGGTTGACCATCTTGAAGGCGGCCGCCGTGCCCGGCTCGTCGCCGAGCTCGTGCACGGTCGCGGCCATGGCGGCGAGCACCGGGCGGGCCTTGTCGACGGCGGCGGGCGCGCCAGAGGCGAGCACCATCAGGGCGCCTTCCGCGGCCTTCTTCGCTCCGCCGCTGATCGGCGCATCGAGATAGTGGCGCCCCGTCGCGGTGAGGCGGGCGGCAAGCGCGCACGCCGCCTCCGGCGCCATGGTGGCGCAGGAGATGAAGACCGCCCCCTCCGGCAGGGCGGCCGCTACCCCGCCCGCCCCGAAGAGCACGTCCTCGGTCTGTGCCGCATTGACGACGACGCAGACGACCGCGTCCGCCCCCTCGGCCGCGGCGGCCGGCGTCGCGGCGGCACGGCCGCCGGCGGCGACGAATTTCTCGACTGCTTCCGCAGACAGGTCGAAGCCCGCAACATCGAAGCCGGCGCGAACGAGCGACGTGGCCATGCCGAAGCCCATGGCGCCGAGACCGACCACGCCGACGCGCCCCTTCTTTGTTTCCTCCTGCGACATGAGCTTTCTCCGTGCCGCTTGTGCAAGCGCTGTCAATNAAGCAATATAATGGATGACAGCGCTTGCATAGATGCTATCTACGCGGCCATCAGCCGCCGGGGCCCGCCCATGACCATCCGTGACGAGACCGTGCCGACGCCCGCGAGCCCGCTGCGCCTCGCCGAGGTTGCGGCGCGCGCCGGCGTCAGCGAGAGCACCGTCTCGCGCGTGCTGCGCAACATCGGCCCCATCGCGGAGACAACGCGCGCCGCCGTGCTGAAGGCGGCCGAGGAGCTGGGCTACGTGCCCAATCGCCTGGCCGGCGCGCTCGCCTCGACGGGCAGCGCCCTCGTCGGCGTTGTCGTGCCGTCGCTCGACAACATCGTCTTCGCCGAGGTGCTGCGCGGTGTCACCGAAAAGCTGGAGGAGGCCGGGCTGCAGGCCGTCATCGGCGTCACGGGCTATGACCTCGCGCGCGAGGAGCGCATCGTCTCCGCCCTGCTCGCCTGGCGGCCGCGCGGCATCGTCATCGCCGGCATCGACCATACGCCGCGCGTGCGCGACCTGCTCGCCGCCAACGGCACGGCCGTTGTCGAGATGATGGACATCGACGGCAGCGAGCCGGCGCTCGGCCGGCGCGTCGGCCTCTCGCACGGGGCGGCGGGCGCGGCCATGGCGGCGCACCTCGTGGCACGCGGCCACCGCCGTTTCGGCTATGTCGGCCACGACATCTCTCGCGACATCCGTGCGCGCAAGCGCCTCGACGGCTTTGCCGCCGAGCTCGCCCGGCGGGGGGGTAATCTGGTCGCTCGCCAGATGGTGCCCGGCCCCTCCTCCGTCTCCGCCGGCCGGGCCGGGCTCGCCGCACTGCTCGCCGCCCAGCCCGACCTCGACGCCGTCTACTTCTCCAACGACGACATGGCGGTCGGAGGCTATTTCCATTGCGAGGCGAATGGCATCCGCATGCCGGACGACCTCGCCATCGCCGGCTTCAACGGCCTCGACATCGGCCAGGAGCTGCCCCGGCGGCTGACCACCGTGCGTTCGCCGCGCTACCGCATCGGCCAGCTGGCGGCCGAGCAGATCCTGACACGGCAGGACGCGGCGGGCCCGGCGAGCCCAGCAACCATCGATGTCGGTTTCGAGCTCATCGCCGGAGAGACGGCCTAGCCGGCCCGGCATCACGACAAGAGAGGAAAATCCCATGCTTCTCGGCTGCATCGCCGACGACTTCACAGGCGCGAGCGACCTCGCCAACACGCTGGCCAAGGGCGGCATGCGCACGACCCAGTTCATCGGCGTGCCGTCCGGGCCGGCGGCGGCCGACTGCGAGGCGGGCGTCGTCGCCCTGAAGAGCCGCTCCATCCCGGCCGCAACGGCGGTGTCGCAGTCGCTGGCTGCGCTCAAATGGCTGCAGCAGCAGGGTTGCCGGCAGTTCCTCTTCAAATATTGCTCGACCTTCGATTCCACGCCGCAGGGCAACATCGGCCCGGTGGGCGAGGCGCTCGCCGAAGCGCTCGGCACCAAGGGGGTGGTCGCCTGCCCGGCCTTTCCGACCACCGGGCGCACGATCTACCAGGGCCACCTGTTCGTGAAGGACCGNCTCCTGTCCGAGTCGGGAATGGAGAAGCATCCGCTGACGCCCATGACGGATCCCGACCTGCGGCGCTTCCTCGCCCTGCAGACGAAGACGCCCGTCGGCCACGTACCGTGGACCACGGTGAATGCCGGCGCCGCGGCCGTTGCGGCGGCGCTGAACGAGGCGGCCGGCCGCGGCGAGACACTGGTCATCGTCGATGCGATCACCGACGCCGACCTCCTCACCATCGGCGCGGCGCTCGCCGGCGCACCGCTCGTGACCGGCGGCTCGGGCATCGCCCTCGGCCTGCCCGAGAACTTCCGCAAGGCCGGCCTCCTCTCCGGCCAGGGCTCCGCCTTCACGCCCGTCGACGGTCCGGCGGTGGTGCTGGCCGGCAGCTGCTCGGGCGCGACGCGCGAGCAGGTGCGGATCCACGCCGGCAGGCATCCCGGCCTCGCGCTTGAGATCGACAAGATCATGAGCGGCACGCTGACGCCGGAGCAGGCGGCCTTCTTCCTCATGGAGCGAATCCGCCTCACGCCCATCTGCTACTCCACCGCGACGCCCGAGGAGGTGAAGCAGATGCAGGACCGCTACGGCCGCGAGGCGGTGGCCGAGGCAATCGAGGGCTTCTTCGGCGAGCTCGCCTTCATTCTCAACAACCGGGGCGTGAACCGCATCGTCGTCGCCGGCGGGGAGACATCGGGCGCCGTCGTCAGCGCGCTCGAGATCGACCGGCTTGACATCGGCCCGGAGATCGACCCCGGCGTGCCGGCGCTGTCGGGCACGCGCAACGGGCCACTGGCGCTGGCGCTCAAGTCCGGCAACTTCGGCGCGCCCGACTTCTTCGACAAGGCGGCCGCCGTGTTGGCCGGCAAGGCGGCAGGAGGCGCGGCATGAACGAGACGAAGCTGCGCGAGGAGATCGTCCGCTTCGGCCGCTCGCTCTTCGAGCGTGGGCTCACGCCCGGCTCGTCGGGCAACATCTCGGTGCGGCTCGACGACGGCGGCTGGCTGGTCACGCCGACGAACGCCTCCCTCGGCTTTCTCGACCCGGCCCGTATCTCGCGCCTCGACGCGCAGGGGCGCCTTCTCNACGGCGATGCGCCTACCAAGGAGATCCCGCTGCACGCCGCGCTCTACGAGACGCGCGGCAGCGCGCGGGCCATCGTACATCTGCATTCGACGCACTCGGTGGCCGTGTCCATGCTGCCNGACATCGACGCGCGCAACGTGCTGCCGCCGCTCACGGCCTATTCGGTGATGCGCGTGGGTCGCACGGCGCTGGTGCCCTACTACCGCCCCGGCGACCCGGCCGTGGCCGATGCGATCCGCGGCCTCGCCGGCCGCTACAGCGCCGTGCTGCTCGCCAACCACGGGCCGGTGGTGGCCGGCGACACGCTGGAGGCGGCCGTCTACGCCACCGAGGAGCTGGAGGAGACGGCAAAGCTCCACCTGCTCACGCGCAATCTCAACCCGCGCATGCTCTCGCCGGCCCAGGTGCGCGATCTCATCGCGCATTTCAAGCTGGAGCCCTGGCCCGAGGACGACCACGACCACGGGCACGACCACTGAGGCGCGTCAGGTCCTGCGGGCCGCGCGCCCCTTCGCCTCGCGCCCGCGGCCAAAGTCAGCGAGCTTCATCTCGAGGCGCCGCGCCTCCTCCTGCAGGAGCGCGGCGACCTGCGCCTGGCGGGCCGGGCCGAGGCGGCTTTCGATGGCTGCGATGCTGAGCGCGCCGACCGGCTGGCCGGCGCCGTCGCGCACTGCGACCCCCATCCCCCAGGAGCCCTGCATCAGCAGGCCGGGATTGAGCGCATAGCCGGCGGCCCGCGTCTCGGCCACGCTGGCGCGCAGCAGCTCGGGGGTGAACTGCGGATAGCGCTCGGCCAGCACGGCGCTGTTGGCGGAGATCACCGCCTCGACGTCCTCGTCCGGCAGTGCCGCCAGGATGGCGAGCGAGCCGGAGCCGACGCCAAGCGGGTGCCGGTCCCCCGGCATCAGCACATGCGTGCGAATGGGAAAGGCCCCCTCCTCCCTGTGCAGGCAGATGGCGTAGTTCTCGCGCCGGATGGAGACGAAGGCCGTGTCCTCCGTGCGGGCGGCGAGGCGCGCCACGCCTTCCAGCGACAGGCGGTGCAGGCCGAATCGCTCCTCCGCGAGGGTGCCGAGAACGTAGCTCTCGGGACCCAGGTGGTAGCGCCCGCCGGCAGCCTCCTGCTCGACGAGGCCTGCGCGCATGAGCGACAGCAGCAGACGGCGGACGGTGGGCTTGTTGAGCCCGCTCTCGGCCACCAGGTCCGCGAGCCGCGCGCCCTCCCGCCGACGGGCGCCGACCATCATGAGAAGCGCCAGCGCCCTGTCGACGCTCTGCGCACCGTCCGACCTGCTGCTGCCACGATCCACACTGCGGATCAAGCGACGCCTCCGACTATTCCTTGAAACTCATGAGAGTAGCCATTTCGACCGGCCACGCAACCGCGCGCCGCTCAATCTAGGCATTTACGGTTCACATATCGGACCAATGCCGCCGGAAACCTGCCCGAAAATCCACAC